>Ga0180220_1000110_pt1 | contig 143391 bp, 131 predicted proteins | sample eDN5th37CBELigBY_FD_151335 | JGI IMG/M metagenome (GOLD analysis project Ga0180220, IMG submission 151335) | Enriched backyard soil microbial communities from Emeryville, California, USA - eDNA 5th pass 37_C BE-Lig BY (version 2) (version 2) | ecosystem: Environmental > Terrestrial > Soil >... | reverse complement strand
CCGAGCGGTCGGATGTAGGACAGCCCCGGCAGAATGGGCGGCGCTGAGGGGAGTCTGGTCGCCACGATCCTCCCTGCTGGACGGAGCCGAGGGTCCCCAACGCCCCTCGTTCGCGCATCCGCTTCGGCCCCGTCATGCTAACAAAGGCCGATGAGAGCGAAGCGTCTATCCACAGCGCTCCCCCAGCGCGCGGGCGACTTCGTCCGGCCTCAGTCCTGCGACCCGTCGAGCGGGTCGAACGGCACGTCGAGCGACTGGGTCAGCTCCTGCAGCATCGCCTCGATCTGCGGCTCGACGTACTGGGCGATCGCGGCCTGGATGCGCAGGCGGTGGTGCAGCAGGATCGTGCACACCTCGCGCCCGATCATGTTCGCGTAGTCGTCGGCGAGCCCGACCTCCTGGCGCAGCGCCGCCTTGGCCTCCTCGCTGAGCGGCGGAAGGGCCGGTACGTCGGCATCCGCCTCTTCGGCGAGCCCCGCGATCGTGAACAGGAAGGGCGCCCCGGGAAGGGGGTCGGGATCGAGCGGAAGGCCCTCGAATTCGGGGTCGAGGCCCTCTGTCGGACGGTAGCTGCGGGCGCGATTGCGCGCCGCCTGCTGGTCGAGCTCCGCCTGCAGCATCGGGAGGTTGCGCGCCGTGTACTCGGCGACCGCCTGATCGACGATCGTCTTGATGCGGGTCGAGAGCCCGTGCTGCACGCCGTGCGGCACGTCGGTGCCGAGCCCCGCGGCCGACAGCACAGGAGACCCGAAGCAGCGCCGGCACGGTGCCACGCGACCGCGGTGCGTCGCCGGCTCCCAGCGCGGCAGCCACTTGAGCCAGGCGTCGACAGCCTGGCTCACGCGGGTCTCGAGCGACCGCTCCATCCTCCTACGGTAGCCCGAACGCGCGCGATCGCGCGCACGAAGATCCCGAGGTCACCCGGCGTTTCCCCGTCATTCGCCGTCGTCGCCCTCCCACGGCCACTGCGGCCGGCGGGCGCGGGTGCGCGTGAGAGCGATGCCGCCCCACGCAGAGACGGCCGCGGCGGCGAGCACGACGACGCCGAACCAGCTCGTGGCGATCCGCCCCGCCACCGACCCCGCGACGGCGAGGTCCGCTCCCGCGAGGAGGCAGCCGAACCACGCCCCGGCGACGTAGGCCAGCGCCGTCGCGAGCGCGATCCAGGCCGCACTCCAGTACGACGGAGGGTCCGGTCGCAGCGCGAGGGCGAGACCGGCGGCGAACACGATCGCGGCAAGGCCCGTGCTCGCGATCGCCGGCCACGGGCCGAGACCGGATGCCGCGACCACGTCCTCATCGAGGATGAGCGTCGCGATGCCGAGGCCCGCGATCTCGAGCGCGATGAACGCGACCGTCGCGAACGCGAGCGCGTACGGCTTGCGAACGGGGCCGCCCTGCGGCGGAGGCTGCGGCGGGCCCTGTTCGCCGTCCATCACTGACGGACGATCGTCGGACCCGCCTCCAGCGTGCGCTCGTACTCGTACATCGCGGCGTCGTTGAGCTCCGTCACGCGCTTGCCGCGCGCGGCGGCCCACGCGCCGAACCAGATCGTGAGCTCACGGCCGAAGACGAAGGCGGCGATCGCGAGCGGCGCGAGCAGCTGACCCTCGACGAGCTGGGCCCCTTCGGTCGCCGTCAGCATCCAGAACGGCGCCTGGAAGAGCTGCCCGAGCAGGTGCCCGCCGTAGGCCGCGAAGCCCACGAGGATGCCCCAGATGACCCAGGCACCCCAACGTCCGCGGTTGATGATCGCCCCGAGCAGCCAGAACGCGATGAAGAACACGACGACGGGCACCCACATCGCCCACGTGCCGAGCGCCTCGAGCGCGGTCTCGCCCACGTTCTCGATCGTCACGTCGCCCGCGAGGGCGCCGAACCCGAGCCACGCCGCGAGGTACAGCACGGCGAACGCGAGCGCGGCGAGCAGGCCGATCGCGCCGGCGGCGGCGCGGTTTCCGCGCGCGCGCGGCGGCTCGGGCGCCTGCACGAAGATCGGCTGCGGCGACACAGCCGCGGCACCGGCGGCGGCACCGGTCGTCTCGACGGGCTCGCTCGAGGTCACGACGGGAGAGTCCGCCGAGCGCGTGTACTCGTCGTAGGCGGTGGTGGGGGCATCGTGCATCGTGGTGTCTCCGGCATCGGCGGTCGTCGTGTCGTAGGCAGTCGTGGCGTCCGCATCCGCGGCGGCCGACCCGGTCACCGGCTCCTGCTCGACGACCACGGGCTCCTGCTCGACCACCACCGGCTCCTGCTCCACGACGGCGGGCTCGTGCTCGGCCACCACGGGCTCGGCGTCCGTCGTCGAAGGCTCAGCGGGCGTGGGCTCCCCCACCGCGTCGCGTCCGGCGGCGTCGGCCTCGGCCAGGCTCTCGTTCGCGCTGCCGACGACGCCATCGACGTCACGCGGCTCCTCGGCGGGCTCGCCGGGGCGGTTCGTGGGGTCACTCATGCGGGATCGACTCCTCACGCGGGGCGGTTCCCCGCAGGGCGAGGGTAGCGCCCCGCATCCGCGCGACCACGGAGGCGTGCCGAGAACACGCGGCGTTTCGCGGCCGACTGCTCGCGCCGTTCGCGGATCGCCCGGGCGGCGCGCGTTCCCCGGTCGATGCCGCGGCTATCGTGACCGCATGTCGCATCGACGTGGCCCGGCGGCGGTGGCCGCGGCATCCGTCCTCCTCGCCCTCGTGCTGGCCGGCTGCGTGCCCGACGACGCGGCCGGACCGACCCCATCCGCCGACGGAAGCGAGACGTCGTCGCCGTCGGCCACCGGGTCCCCCGAGCCGACACCCACCTCGACTGCGGACGCGATCCCCGAGATCCCCGACGACTGCCGCGCCGTCCTGAGCTCCTCTGTGCTCGATCAGCTCGAGGGCGTGCCGCTCAACGACGAGGCGTTCGGGCCGTCGGGACCGCAGCCGGACGGAAGCCTCACCTGCGTGTGGGGCGACCCCGGTGCCGACACGACGCGTCTCGTCACGACGATCCGGTACATGTCGCGCGGACCCGCGCTCGATCTGCTCAACGAACTCGCCGACGACGAGGACTTCACGTGCTACACGCCCGACCTCGGCACGCGCTGCGAGAAGACGTGGCAGAACGAGCAGTACCCCGTGACCGACGGCCGCACGCTGTTCTGGCGAGACGACATCCTCATCGACACGCGGTACTCGAACCTCGCCCCGTCCGGCTACACCGACTCGATCATCGCCGCGCTCTGGGGCTGACGCGGATCACTCCCACACGTGCGCGGCCAGCCGGTCGGCGAACCCGGGCGGATGCCACCCGCGTTCGGCGATCGACAACCACACTCCGTCGCGCAGCACCTGCTGCACGAGGTCGTCGCCCGACGGCTGCCTGCAGATGAGGGTGCCACCCACGACGGTGCGGCACAGAAACCCCTCGGCGCGCAGCGCCGCCTCGGCGACGGGCGCCGTCTCGTCCGGAACGCGCGCAAGCGACGCGACGAGCTGGCGTCCGTCGTCACCGCGCCACACGCACGTCACGAGCACCGTCGGGGTGAGCGCCTCGACGAGCGTCGGCGGCATCGTGTCGGGGACGGCGATCGACTGCGCGAGGAGCGCGTCACGAGACCACACGAGCTCGATCCACAGGTCGTCCGGAAACAGATCGCGGCAGTCGGGGCGCTCCGCCATCGCGATGGGCGGCGGCGCTTCGCCCGGGTCCTTCGGCGTCGTCGCGGCCCGCAGCACTTCGCCCGCCCACGCGACGCTCACCGGGACCATCGGCATCGCGAAGTAGGCGAGCGCGACGACGACCGCGGCACACAGCAACCCAGCCGGCACCGCGATCCACAGATTCCGACCGCCGGTCCGTGCCATGGATCCCTCCGAGACCTCCACGGTAAGGCGCGATGACGGATGCCGCGGCACGGCGCGCAGGAGTCGCCCGGGCTCGCCCGGCCGGGCCGCAGGATACCTTGCGGCTCGCGCAGAAGCGACCCCCTCTTCACCATCGGCTCCCGTGGGAGACGGTTGTCGGCCACGGCGGAGCCGACGGAGCCGACCTGCTCCCGGGACCCCCATCCGCCGAAGAGAGTGGAGGACCAGATGTCTGCATACGAAGCGGGCTCATCGACCGGAGCGGATTCCAGGAAGGAAGAGCTCAAGGAGCGGGCCGCCCAAGCCGTCGGAGAGGTCGACGCGGGCGCGAAGCACGTCGCCGGTGTCGCGGGAGACGAGCTCGGCAACGTCGCACACAAAGCCACCTCGGCCGCGCGGGGCTTCTTCGACGAGACGCGGCACCAGCTCACCGAGCAGGCGTCCCACCAGCAGCGGCGCGCCGCGGGCTCGCTGCGCACGACAGGCGACCAGCTCGTCGGAATGGCGCAGTCCGCCGAGGCGGACGGCGTCGCGACGGGCATCGTCCGCACCGTCGGACAGAAGACGCGCGACGCGGCGTCGTGGCTGGACCGGCGCGAGCCGGCCGACCTCGTCCACGAGGTGCGCGGCTTCGCGCGACGCCACACCGGCGCGTTCCTGCTCATCGCCGTGGGCGTGGGCGTCGTCGCCGGGCGGCTCACGCGCGCGCTCATGTCGAACGGCAACGGGTCGACGGACGGCTCGTCTCGGCGGTCCACGGGCGCCGGGGGCGGCGGATCGGCCGGCTATCCCATGGCGACGGGCGCGGCCGGAGGCGCGGCCGGCGCAGGCTCGACCGGGGCGGCCGGTCGCGTCGGCACGAGCGAGGCGGGCTGGTCCGCGGGGCCGTCGGGCGCGGTGGCCGTCGGCGCGACCACGCCGGACACGACGGACTCGAACGGCGAGACGCCGATCGCCGATGCTCTCGCAGCCGAGACCGACGTGGCGCCGATGACCGACGCGGGCGCGCAGCCGCAGGGACTCATGACCGAAGGCGAGTCCACTCAGGACGCGTGGTCGCCGAGCGGTGAGGCGCGACGATGACCGACATGCCCACGCCATCCCAGGAGAAGGCGGCGAACACGTCGCTCGGAGAGCTCGTCGGCGAGGTCACGCGCGACATGTCCGTGCTGATGCGCCAGGAGCTCGAGCTCGCAAAGGCCGAGCTCGCCGAATCGGCGAAACGCGCGGGAATCGGCTCCGGCCTCATGGCGGCGGCAGCCTACGGAGCGGCGATGACGCTCCTGTTCCTGTCGCTCGCGCTGTGGGCGGCGCTGGCCGAAGTGATCGACGACGGGTGGGCGGCCGTCATCGTCGCCGTCATCTGGGCGGCGATCGCCGCCGTGCTGTACGCGGTCGGCATGAGCCGGCTGCGCTCGGTGCGCGGCGCCCCGCGCACCGTCGAGACGGTCAAAGAGATCCCGGACGCGCTCAAGAGGAACGAGGAGAACAGATCATGAGCACCCCCAGCACTTCCACCAACCCCGACCAGCTCCGCGCCGACATCGAGGTGACCCGAGAAGAACTCGGACGCGACGTCGACGCCTTGGCGGACAAGGTCATGCCGGGCAAGATCGTCGAACGCCAGAAGTCGCGCATGCGGCGCGCGTTCGAAGACGTCAAGCACCGCGTCATGGGCGTGGCCGAGGACGTCGGCCAGGCGACATCCGATGCCGCAGGAAGCGCGGCGGAGGGCGTGCGCGAACTGCCCAAGCGCGCCGCCGGCGCGGCGCAGGGGGCGCCCATCGCGGTGGGCCTCGTCGCGCTCGGCCTCGGCTGGCTCGCGGCGTCGCTCGCTCCGCCGTCCGACGCGGAGCGCCGCATGGCCCGCTCGCTGCGCGAATCCGCACAGCCGATCGTCGACTCGGCGACGGATGCCGCGAAGCAGGTCGCATCGGAGCTCAAGGAGCCTGCGCGCGACGCCTTCGAGCAGGTGAGATCCGAAGCCGTCGACGCCGCCGAGCATGTCAAGGAGGAGGCGCGCGACACGACCGAACAGGTCAAGGAGAACGTCGCCCCGTCCGCCGGAGAGCACGACCAGGGCGGTGGGTACGCCGAGAACCAGCAGCGGTTCTGAGGCCGCGGCCGCGGCATCCGTGCCGTGGAAAAGAGGAAGGCCCCCGGCATCGCGCCGGGGGCCTTCCTCTGTCAGACGTTCGCGGGTCAGTTGTAGTTGCCCGAGAAGTCGTCCGTCGAGAAGCTGTCGAAGTCGACGTAGCTCAGGTCGGCGTCGCTGAACGCGCCGTCCGAGGCGAAGATGCGGTTGGGGTACCGCTCGCTCTTGGCCTCCTCCGTCGCCTCCACGATGACGTTGCGATACTTCGCAAGTCCCGTGCCGGCGGGGATGAGCTTTCCGATGATGACGTTCTCCTTGAGGCCGACGAGCGGGTCGCTCTTGCCCTCCATGGCCGCCTGCGTGAGGACGCGGGTGGTCTCCTGGAAGGACGCGGCCGACAGCCACGACTCCGTCGCGAGCGACGCCTTCGTGATGCCCATCAGCTCCGGACGACCCGACGCGGGGCGCTTGCCCTCCGCCACGGCCTCGCGGTTGATCTGCTGGTAGCGCTTGAAGTCCACCAGCTCACCGGGAAGCAGGCTCGTGTCGCCGTGGTCGACGACCGTGACCTTGCGCAGCATCTGGCGCACGATGACCTCGATGTGCTTGTCGTGGATCGGCACGCCCTGCGAGCGGTACACGCCCTGCACGCCGTTCACGAGGTACTTCTGCACCTCGCGGGCGCCCTGCACGCGCATGACCTCCTTGGGGTCGAGCGTGCCGACCTGCAGCGGCTGGCCGACCGTGACGTGCTGGCCGTCCTCGACCAGCAGCGTCGCGCGCTTGAGCACCGGGTAGACGTGCGGCTCGTCGCCGTTGTCGGGCGTCAGGATGACCTTCTTCGAGCGGTCCGTCTCCTCGATCGTGATGCGGCCGTCGGCCTCGGCGATCGGGGACGCACCCTTCGGGGTGCGGGCCTCGAAGAGCTCCTGCACACGCGGCAGACCCTGCGTGATGTCGTCCGCCGACGCCGAACCACCGGTGTGGAACGTACGCATCGTCAGCTGCGTGCCGGGCTCGCCGATCGACTGGGCCGCGATGATGCCCACGGCCTCGCCGATGTCGACCATCTTGCCGGTCGCGAGCGAACGGCCGTAGCAGCGGGCGCAGACGCCGACAGCCGAGTCGCAGGTCAGCACCGAACGGACCTTGATGGTCTCGATGCCGGCCTCGACGAGGCGGTCGATGAGCTGGTCGCCGACGTCCTGGCCGGCCTCCGCGAGCACCGTGCCCTGAGCGTCGACCACGTCGGCGGCGAGCGTGCGCGCGAACACCGAGTTCTCGACGTTCGGGTCCTTCACGAGCGTGCCGTCGAACGACGGAGCGGCGATCGGCAGCTCGAGGCCCTTGGTCGTGCCGCAGTCGTCCTCGCGAATGATGACATCCTGCGAGACGTCGACCAGACGACGCGTGAGGTAACCCGAGTCGGCCGTACGGAGGGCCGTGTCGGCCAGACCCTTACGGGCACCGTGCGTCGCGATGAAGTACTCCGCCACCGACAGACCCTCGCGGTACGAGGAGATGATCGGACGCGGGATGATCTCACCCTTCGGGTTGTTCACGAGACCGCGCATACCCGCGATGTTGCGGATCTGCAGCCAGTTGCCTCGAGCACCCGACGACACCATGCGGTTGATGGTGTTGTCGGCCGGGAAGTTCTCGCGCATCGCCTTCTGGACCTCGTCGGTCGCCTCGGTCCAGATCTTGATGAGCTCCTGACGACGCTCGGCGTCGGTCGTGAGACCCTTCTCGAACTGAGCCTGGACCTTCGCAGCCTGCTTCTCGTACTGCGCGACGATCTCCTGCTTGTTCGGCGGCGTGAGGATGTCGCTGAGCGCGACCGTCACACCCGAACGCGTGGCCCAGTAGAAGCCGGCGTCCTTGATGCGGTCGAGCGTCGCGGCGACCTCCACCTTCGGGTACTCCTCGGCGAGCTTGTTCACGATCTGCGACAGCTTGCCCTTGTCGGCCTGCTCGCGCACGAACGGGTAGCCCTTGGGGAGCGTGTCGTTGAAGATCGCCTGACCGAGGGACGCGTCCACGAGCCCGTGCCCCTTCTTCACGACGGTCCCGTCACCGTCCAGGACGTCCCCGTAACCCTCGGGGGCCTCGCCCTCGAGGAACGTGAGACCCGGGATGCGGATGCGGACCTTGGCCTGCAGGTCGAGGGTGCCCTCGTCGCGAGCCAGGATCGCCTCGGCGACCGAGCCGAACACGCGGCCCTCGCCGACAGCGCCCTCCTTGATCGTCGTCAGGTGGTGCAGACCGATGATCATGTCCTGCGAGGGCAGGGTCACGGGGCGACCGTCCGACGGCTTGAGGATGTTGTTCGACGCCAGCATCAGGATGCGGGCCTCGGCCTGCGCCTCGACCGACAGCGGCAGGTGCACGGCCATCTGGTCACCGTCGAAGTCCGCGTTGAACGCGGCGCACACGAGCGGGTGCAACTGGATGGCCTTGCCCTCGACGAGCTGCGGCTCGAAGGCCTGGATGCCGAGGCGGTGCAGCGTGGGCGCACGGTTGAGGAGCACGGGGCGCTCGCGGATGATCTCCTCGAGCACGTCCCACACCTCGGGGCGCGTGCGCTCGACGGCGCGCTTGGCCGCCTTGATGTTCTGCGAGTGACCGAGGTCGATCAGGCGCTTGATGACGAACGGCTTGAACAGCTCGAGCGCCATCTGCTTCGGCAGACCGCACTGGTGCAGCTTGAGCTGCGGACCCACGACGATGACCGAACGGCCCGAGTAGTCCACGCGCTTGCCGAGCAGGTTCTGACGGAACCGGCCCTGCTTGCCCTTGAGCATGTCGGACAGCGACTTGAGCGCGCGGTTGCCGGTGCCCGTGACGGGGCGCCCGCGGCGGCCGTTGTCGAACAGCGCGTCGACCGCCTCCTGCAGCATCCGCTTCTCGTTGTTGACGATGATCTCGGGCGCACCGAGGTCGATCAGGCGACGGAGGCGGTTGTTGCGGTTGATCACGCGGCGGTACAGGTCGTTCAGGTCGCTCGTGGCGAAGCGGCCACCGTCGAGCTGGACCATCGGACGCAGCTCCGGCGGGATCACCGGCACGACGTCGAGGACCATCGCGGCCGGGCTCATGCCCGTCGCGAGGAACGAGTTGACGACCTTGAGGCGCTTGATCGCGCGGATCTTGCGCTGGCCCTTGCCCTCGGCGATCTGCTGGTGCAGGCTCTCGGCCTCGCCCTGCAGGTCGAACGACTCGAGGCGGCGCTTGATCGCCTCGGCGCCCATGTACGCCTCGAAGTACTGGCCGAAGCGGTCCTGCAGCTCGTGGAAGATCTCGTCCTCGCCCTTGAGCTGGCCGACCTCGAGCGTGCGGAAGTCCTCCCACACGCGCTCGAGCTTGGCGATCTGCTCGTCCGCGCTCTTGCGGTACTGCGCCATGTCCTTCTCGGCGGCGTCCTTGGCCTTCTTCTTCTGATCGGCCTTGGCGCCCTCCTCCTCGAGCGCGGCGAGCTCCTCCTCCAGCTTCTGGAGGCGGTTCGCGATCTTGGCGTCACGGCGGTCGCCGAGCGTCTTGATCTCGAGGCGGATGTTGCTCTCCTGCGTCGCGAGGTCGCGGTGGCGCGCCTCCTCGTCGACGGAGATCACCATGTAGGCGGCGAAGTAGATGACCTTCTCGAGGTCCTTCGGCGCCATGTCGAGCAGGTACCCGAGGCGCGACGGGACGCCCTTGAAGTACCAGATGTGGGTGACGGGCGCGGCGAGCTCGATGTGGCCCATGCGCTCGCGGCGGACGGAGGACTTGGTGACCTCCACGCCGCAGCGCTCGCACACGATGCCCTTGAAGCGGACGCGCTTGTACTTGCCGCACGCACACTCCCAGTCACGGGAGGGTCCGAAGATCTGCTCGCCGAAGAGGCCGTCCTTCTCCGGCTTGAGCGTGCGGTAGTTGATGGTCTCGGGCTTCTTGACCTCACCATACGACCAGCGACGGATGTCGTCGGCGGTGGCCAGGCCGATGCGAAGCTCATCGAAAGTTGTTGCGTCGAGCACTGATTCTCCTGTGTCGGAATTCTTGGGACTCGGTCCCTGAGCTAGTCGAAGGGTCCTGGCCTGGTTCAGATCTCGTCGATCGACGAGGACTCGAACCGGGTGGAGATGTTGATGCCGAGCTCTTCGGCCGCACGGAAGGCGTCGTCGTCGGTGTCGCGGAGGTTGACCGCCGTACCGTCGGCCGAGAGGACCTCGACGTTCAGGCAGAGCGACTGCATCTCCTTCATGAGCACCTTGAACGACTCGGGGATGCCGGGCTCCTGGATGTTCTCGCCCTTGACGATGGCCTCGTACACCTTGACGCGGCCGAGGATGTCGTCGGACTTGATCGTGAGGAGCTCCTGCAGCGCGTATGCCGCGCCGTACGCCTCGAGGGCCCACACCTCCATCTCACCGAAGCGCTGACCGCCGAACTGCGCCTTACCACCCAGCGGCTGCTGCGTGATCATCGAGTACGGGCCGGTCGAACGCGCGTGGATCTTGTCGTCCACGAGGTGGTGCAGCTTCAGGATGTACATGTAGCCGACCGAGATCGGAGCCGGGAACGGTTCGCCCGAGCGACCGTCGAACAGGACCGTCTTGCCGGACGAGTCGATGAGGCGCTCGCCGTCGCGGGTCGGGTTCGTCGAGTCGAGCAGACCGACGATCTCGTCCTCGGACGCGCCGTCGAACACCGGGGTCGCGACCTTCGTGCCGGGGGCGGCCTCGCGGGCGGCCTCGGGCAGACGCATGGCCCACTCGGGCTCGCCCTCGATCTTCCAGCCCTGCTTCGCGATCCACCCGAGGTGGGTCTCGAGCACCTGGCCGAAGTTCATGCGGCCCGGGATGCCCAGCGGGTTCAGGATCACGTCGACCGGCGTGCCGTCCGCGAGGAACGGCATGTCCTCGACGGGGAGGATCTTCGCGATGACGCCCTTGTTGCCGTGGCGGCCCGCGAGCTTGTCGCCCTCGGTGATCTTGCGCTTCTGGGCGATGTAGACCACGACGCGGCGGTTGACGCCCGAGCCGAGCTCGTCGTCGCCCTCCTCGGCGTTGAACTCCTTGACCGCGATGATCGTGCCGGCCTCACCGTGCGGGACCTTCAGCGACGTGTCGCGCACCTCGCGGCTCTTCTCGTTGAAGATCGCACGGAGCAGGCGCTCCTCGGCCGAGAGCTCGGTCTCGCCCTTCGGCGTGACCTTGCCGACGAGGATGTCGCCGGGGCGCACCTCGGCGCCGATGCGGATGATGCCGCGCTCGTCGAGGTCCTTCAGCAGGTCGGGGCTCACGTTCGGCAGGTCGCGCGTGATCTCCTCCTTGCCGAGCTTCGTGTCGCGGGCGTCCACCTCGTACTCCTCGATGTGGATCGAGGAGAGGGTGTCGTCCTTCACGAGGTTCTGGCTGAGGATGATCGCGTCCTCGAAGTTGTGGCCCTCCCACGTCATGAACGCGACGAGGAGGTTCTTGCCGAGCGCGAGCTCGCCGTTCTCCGTCGCCGGGCCGTCGGCGATGACCTCGCCGGCCTCGACGCGGTCGCCCGCCGAGACGACGACGCGCTGGTTGTACGACGTGCCCTGGTTGGAGCGGTCGAACTTGCGCAGGTAGTAGTCCTGCGTGCCGCCCTCGTCGAGCTGGACCGTCACGACGTCGGCCGAGACCTCGACCACGACGCCCGGACGCTCCGCGATGACGACGTCACCCGCGTCGATGGCGGCGTAGCCCTCCATGCCGGTGCCCACGAGCGGGGCCTCCGAGCGCAGGAGCGGCACGGCCTGACGCTGCATGTTCGCGCCCATGAGCGCGCGGTTCGCGTCGTCGTGCTCGAGGAACGGGATGAGCGAGGTCGCCACCGACACCATCTGGCGCGGCGAGACGTCCATGTAGCCGATCTCCTCGGCCGGGAACAGGTCGACCTCGCCGCCCTTCTTGCGGGCGAGCACGCGGTCGTCGGCGAAGTGACCGTCCGCCTTCAGGCGCGCGTTGGCCTGGGCGACGATGTAGTCGTCCTCCTCCGACGCGGTGAGGTAGTCGATCTGGTCGGTGACCTTGCCGCCCACGACCTTGCGGTACGGCGTCTCGATGAAGCCGAACGCGTTGATTCGCGCGAACGACGCGAGCGAGCCGATGAGGCCGATGTTCGGGCCTTCCGGCGTCTCGATCGGGCACATGCGGCCGTAGTGCGACGGGTGGACGTCGCGGACCTCGACGCCGGCGCGCTCACGCGACAGACCGCCGGGACCCAGCGCCGACAGGCGGCGCTTGTGGGTCAGGCCCGCGAGCGGGTTGTTCTGGTCCATGAACTGCGACAGCTGCGACGTGCCGAAGAACTCCTTGATCGCGGCCACGACGGGGCGCACGTTGATCAGGGTCTGCGGCGTGATCGCCTCGATGTCCTGCGTGGTCATGCGCTCGCGGACGACGCGCTCCATGCGCGACAGACCCGTGCGGACCTGGTTCTGGATGAGCTCGCCGACCGCGCGGATGCGGCGGTTGCCGAAGTTGTCGATGTCGTCGACGTCGAGGCGGATCTCGGTGAGCTTGCCGTTGCGGTAGCCCTCGAAGGTCTCGTCGCCGCGGTGCAGGCGGACGAGGTACTTGATGGTCGCGACGATGTCCTCGACCGTCAGCACCGACTCCGTCAGGTCGGCGCTCAGGCCGAGCTTCTGGTTGATCTTGTAGCGACCCACCTTGGCGAGGTCGTAGCGCTTCGGGTTGAAGTAGAAATTGTCCAGCAGCGCACGCGCGGCCTCGGCGGCGACCTGCTCGCCCGGACGCAGCTTGCGGTAGATGTCGCGAAGCGCGTCCTCCTTGGTGAGGATCGTGTCCTTGGAGAGCGTCTCCTCGATCGACTCGAAGCCCGCGAACTCCTCCAGGATCTGCTCGCTGGAAAGGCCCAGCGCCTTGAGGAAGACGGTCACGGACTGCTTGCGCTTGCGGTCGATGCGGACGCCGACCTGGTCGCGCTTGTCGACCTCGAACTCGAGCCACGCGCCGCGGCTCGGGATGATGCGCGCCGAGACGATGTCCTTGTCGGACGTCTTGTCTGGCGTCTTGTCGAAGTACACGCCCGGCGAGCGCACGAGCTGCGAGACGACGACGCGCTCGGTGCCGTTGATGATGAAGGTGCCCTTGTCGGTCTGGAGCGGGAAGTCGCCCATGAAGACCGTCTGGGTCTTGATCTCACCGGTCTGGTGGTTCATGAACTCGGCCTCGACGTACAGGGGCGCGGCGTAGGTCTTGCCACGCTCCTTGCACTCCTCGATGGAGTACTTCTCGGGCTCGAGGTAGGGGTTGGTGAACGAGAGCTGCATCGTCTCGCTCAGGTCTTCGATCGGCGAGATCTCCTCGAAGATCTCCTCGAGACCGGAGACCTCGGGCACGTCGGTGCGACCGGCGGCCTTGGCCTCGGCGACGCGCGCCTTCCATGCCTCGTTGCCGACGAGCCAGTCGAAGGACTCGGTCTGCAGGGCGAGCAGGTCAGGGACCGTCAGCGTGTCGGAGATCTTGGCGAACGAGAGGCGGGATGCTCCGCGGCCGTTCTTGGGGGTGGTGGTGGTGGGGTTGGATGCGTTGCGCGCAGCAGCCAAGGGGATTACCTCCGTGGGCCCGGACGAGGGCTCGTTTCCTTGTCGTGAGTGGAGTGCTCCGGTCCCCGAAGCCCGCGCGCCGCACTCCTGCGCGGGAACAGCGTTCACGCAGGGGGCGCACAGGCACAGCCGACCACCATATGAGGGCAGGGGGAATCCAAGAGCGCAACTACCCACTATACGCGGCTCCGCGCGTCGTGTCCACTCACATTCTTGAAAAGTTCCGGATGCTGCGGTATAAGCGGCGGGACGGCATCCGCATTCCCATCGATCGGCATCCGCGTGCCCGGGAAACGGCGACGCATTCGCGCGAATGATGGCGCCGCGGGCCCGTCGGGGGGATGATGTGCACATGACTGGGGTGGAGCACCCCGTGATCCGCACGCCCGATCAGCGGATCCGGGTGTTCGTTAGTTCTACGTTGCGTGAGCTCGCGGAGGAGCGACGCGCAGTGCGCGAGGCGGTCGAGCGGATGCGCCTGGCGCCGGTGATGTTCGAGCTGGGGGCGCGGCCGCATCCGCCGCGCAGTCTGTACCGCTCGTATCTCGAGCAGAGCGACGTGTTCGTCGGGATCTACGGGGCGAGCTACGGCTGGGTGGCGCCGGGAGAAGAGGTGTCGGGGCTCGAGGACGAGTACAACCTCGCGCCGCGCTCGATGCCGAAGCTCATCTACGTCAAGGACGTGCCGGACCGGGACGAGAAGCTCGCGGAACTCATCGCGCGCATCCAGGCCGACGACACCGCCGCGTACCTGCACTTCGAGACGGCGGAGGAGCTCGGCGAGCGGGTCGCGGCGGACCTCGCGACGCTCCTCGCCGAACGGTTCGACGAGTCGAGGGCGGATGCCGCGGCATCCGCCGAACCGGATCTCGCCGCGCGCGTGCCCGCGCCCTACACGACGACGATCGGGCGCGACGGCGAGCTCGCCGAGCTGCGGGCCCTCCTCGCCGGCGGTGAGCACCGCGTGGTGAGCCTCATCGGTCCCGGCGGCATCGGCAAGAGCCGGCTCGCGATCGTGGCGGCGCACGCGAATGCCGACCTCTTCCCCGACGGCGTCTACTTCGTGCCGCTGGAGGGGGTGCTCGAACCGGGACTCCTGCTGCCCACGATCGCGTACGTGCTCGGCATCCGCGACACCGGCGCCGACTCGCTCGAAGAGCGCATCGCGCAGTCCCTCGACGACCGCCGCGTGCTCATCGTGCTCGACAACTTCGAGCAGATCGTCGACGAGGCACCCGTGCTCGTGCGGCTCTACACGCTCGCGCCGAACGCGTGCTTCCTCGTGACGAGCCGCACGATCCTGCGCATCCGCGGTGAGCGCGTCTTCGACGTCGACACGCTGGGGCTCCCACCGGCGGATGCGCCGGCCACGCTCGCACAGGCGCGGTCGTCGGCCGCGTGCGTGCTGTTCGCCGAGCGCGCGGCGGCGGTGAAGCCGGATTTCGAGCTCACCGAGGCCAACGCGTCGGACGTCATCGAGATCTGCCGGCGACTGGACGGGCTGCCGCTGGCGATCGAGCTCGCCGCCGCGAAGGTGCGGCTGTTGCCGCCCGCCGACATCGCGACGCGCCTCGGGCGCGCGCTCCCCCTCCTGTCGGCGCCCGTGCGCGACCTGCCCGACCGGCACCGCACGATGCGCGCCACGATCGACTGGAGCGTCGGGCTGCTCGCCGAGGACCAGCGCGAGATGCTCGAGGACCTCGGGGTGTTCGGCGCGCGCTTCACGCTCGACGCGGTCGAGGCCGTCGGAGCATCCAGGCCGTGGGGCGACCACGCGATCGAGACGCTCGCCGCGCTCATCGACGCGAGCCTCGTGCGCCAGATGGACCAGGACGGCCGATCCGTGTTCTCCCTCCTGGCGATCGTGCGCGAGTACGCGCTGGAGGCGCTCGAGAAGCGGGGCGACGCCGACGAGCTGAAGATCGCGCACGCCGAGCACTACCTCGGCCTCGTGAAGCGCGTCGCGCCGAGGCTGCGCGGCCCGGGGCAGGTCGACGCGGTCACCGAACTCGGCCTCGAGGTGCCGAACCTCCGCGCGGCGGCGCGACACCTCGTGCAGACCGGACGCCTCGAGGAGGCGGCCGACTTCGCGTGGTCGCTCATCGTCTACTGGTGGATCTCGGGCTACTTCGCCGACGTGCGGGTGTGGATGCTGGAGCTCCTTGCATCAGGACGGCCGATGTCGGATCGGGCGCGCGCGATCGCGGCCTTCTTCACGACGTGGGCCGAGATGTGGCAGCAGCCGTCCGTCGAGGTCGTCTCGACGCTCGGCGAGAGCGCGCGGCTGTTCGCCGAGAGCGGCGACGACCACGCGGCCGCGATGGTGCAGACCGCCCGCGCGACGACGCGACTGCAGTTCCCCGATCTGGATCCGGAGGTCGCGCGCGCCGAGCTCGACGACGCCGTCGTGCGGCTGCAGAGGTTCGGCGACCGCTGGTCGGAGTCGCTCGCCGAAGTCGCGCTCGGCCAGCTCGGCGTCGTGTGCCAGGACATCGCTGCGGCGACCGGGCACTTCGACCGCGCGGTGCAGATCGCCGACGAAGCGGATGACGCGTTCACGCGCATCGTCGCCGGGAACAACCGCGCCCGGTTCCGCTTCCTCATCGGGATGCGCGATGAGTGCGAGGAGGAGTTCCTCCTCACGTTGCGGCTGTCGATCCTGCTGCGCTTCGTCGACGGCGCGACGTACGGCATCGAGGGCATGTGCGCGCTCGCGGCGGCGCGAGGAGAGGCCTGGCGCGCGGGAGCGCTCGCGGGGGCCGCCGCGACGATCCGCCAGACGACCGGCATCTTCGACATCGAGGAGTTCGCGGTGCACCGTCAGCCGCTCGCGGCCATCCGCGCCGCCGACCCGGACGCGGTCGCGGCCGGCGAGCGCGCGGGGCGCGACATGAGCCTCGCCGAGGCGATCGCGCTCGCGCTCCCCGACGCCGATGCCGAGACCCGGCGATCGGCGGCCGCGTGGTGACCGGCGCGCGCGAGCATCCGCGCATCCGCACGCCCGATCAGAAGATCCGGGTCTTCGTGAGCTCGACGCTGCGCGAGCTCGCCGACGAGCGACGCGCGGCGCGCGCGGCGATCGAACGGATGCGGCTCGCGCCGGTCATGTTCGAGCTCGGGGCGCGGCCGCATCCGCCTCGCAGCCTGTACCGCTCCTATCTCGCACAGAGCGACATCTTCATCGGCATCTACGGCGACAGCTACGGCTGGGTCGCACCCGAGGAGACGGTGTCGGGGCTCGAGGACGAGTACAACCTCGCCCCGAAGAACATGCCGAAGCTCATCTATGTGCGTGCGTCGGAGGGCCGCGACGCGCGGCTCGAAGGGCTGATCGCCCGCATCCGCGAGGACGACACGGCCGCGTACCTGCCGTTCCGCAACGCCGCGGAACTCGAGGACCAGATCGCGAACGACCTCGCGACCCTCCTCGCCGAGCGCTTCGACGAGTCCCGCGCCGAGCCGGAGCATCCGGCGCCGGATGCCTCGTCGCTCGCGTCGCGCGTGCCGGTGCCGTACACGACGACGATCGGGCGCGAGCGCGACATCGCCGAGGTGAGGGAGCTGGTCGCGCGCGGCACCGACCGCGTCGTGAGCCTCATCGGTCCGGGCGGCATCGGCAAGAGCCGGCTCGCGATCGAGGTCGCCCGCGCGACCGAGGACCTCTTCCCCGACGGCACGTACTTCGTGCCGCTGGAGGGGGTGCTCGAGTCGGCGCTGCTGCTGCCGACGATCGGGTACATCCTCGGCATCCGCGACAACGGCGAGGCGTCGCTCGAGGAGCGCATCTCGCGCGCGCTCGACGGCCGCAAGGTGCTGCTCGTGCTCGACAACTTCGAGCAGATCATCGACGCCGCGCCCGTGCTCGTGCGGCTGTTCACGGTCGCGCCGCTCGCGAGCTTCCTCGTGACGAGCCGCACGATCCTGCGCATCCGCGGCGAGCGCGTGTACGAGGTGCAGGGTCTGCGCACGCCCGACGAGGGGCGGTCGGCGAGCCTCGATCCGTCGACCCGCACGAGCGCGGTGTCGCTGTTCGTGGACCGCGCGCAGGCCGTGAAGCCCGGGTTCGAGATCACGCCGGACAACGCGGCGGACGTCGCCGACATCTGCCGGCGCCTCGAAGGGCTGCCGCTGGCGATCGAGCTCGCGGCGGCGAAGATGCGCCTGCTGACGCCGCACGGCATCGCGGAGCGCCTGGAACAGCGACTCCCCCTCCTCACGGCGGGCGTGAGGGACATGCCCGAGCGGCACCAGACGATGCGCGCGACGATCGAGTGGAGCGTGAGCCTGCTGCCCGACCGCGACCGGGAGCTGCTCGAGGACCTCGGCGTCTTCGCGCGGGTGTTCTCGCTCGAGGCGGTCGAGGCGCTCGGCGCGGGACGGTCATGGGACGGCGATGCGATCGACGGCATCGCGTCGCTCGTCGACGCATCGCTCGTGAAGCAGACCGAGGTCGGCGGGCGGTCTGCGCTGTCGTTGCTCGCGATCGTGCGGGAGTACGCGATCGGACGCCTCAAGGAACGCGGCGAGGCCGGCCGCATGCGCGCGGCACACGCGGACTACTACAGCGCGTTCGTCAAGCGCGTCGCGCCGGGACTGCGCGGCGCAGGGCAGGCGGATGCCGTCTCCCGCCTCGGGCTCGAGCTTCCGAACCTGCGCGCGGCGGTGCGCCACCTCGTCTACACCGACCGGCTCGACGACGCCGGCGACTTCGCGTGGTGCCTGCTCATCTACTGGTGGATCGCCGGGTTCTTCGGCGAGGTGCGCGTGTGGATGCTCGAGCTCCTCGACAAGCCGCAGCCCATCTCGCAGCACACGCGGGCCGTCGCGTGGTTCTTCGCCCTGTGGGGCGAGATGTGGCAGCGCCCGAGCGAGCAGGTCGTGGCGGGGCTCGGCGAATGCGTGCGCCTTTTCACCGAGGCGGGCGACGCGGATGCCGCGGCCATGGCCCTCGCGGCGCGCGGCACAGCACGCGTGCAGCTGTCCGACATCGACGTCGAGCGGGCCGAGGCCGAGCTGCTCGAGGCGGTGCAGCGGCTGCATGAGCTCGGCAACGGCTGGGCGGAGGCGATCTCCGAGGTCTCGCTCGGGCGTCTGTGCTGGAGGCGCGGCGCGATCGACGAAGCACTCGCGCACTTCGATCGCGCGAGCGAGGTCGCGCGTGCGGGCGGCGACCTGTTCACGACGTCGGTCGCGGGCAACCTGCGCGCGCGGCTGAACTTCGTGCGGGGCGAGATCGACCTCGCCGAGCCGGAGTTCCTCGAGACGCTCCTGCTGTCGCTGCGGCTGCACTACGACGAGGGCGTCGCGTACGGGCTCGAGGGCGTGTGCGCGGTCGCGGCCGCGCGCGGCGACGCGTGGCGCGCGGCGGCCCTCGCGGTGGCGGCGAGCTCGGTGCGGCACCGGATCGGCGTGTTCGACGTGGAGGCGTTCACGGTGCACACGCCGCACCTCGAGATCCTGCGGGGCCGCGATCCGGATGCGGTCGCGCGCGGCGAGGCTGCGGGCGAGGAGATGTCGCTCGCCGAGGCGGTGCTGCTCGCGCTCCCCGACGAGGAGCACCACGAGGTCGACGAGATCCTGCGCCACTGGTGAACTCGGCGCGACTGCCGCCGAGATTGCGGGAATCACCGGCGGATGCCGCGGAGCGCCGCCGTTCGTGCGATCTCGACCCCGGTCGGCGGGCTCAGGCGGGCGGCCTCGCGTGGCGGAAGCGCAGCCGCGTGCCGGGCCTCGCCTGCGCGAGGAGGTCGAGCGCGGCATCCGTCGCGACCGCGATCACCGGGTAGCCGCCGGTGACCGGACCGTCCGCGAGGAGGATCGTCGGGCGGCCGCTCGGCGGCACCTGGAGCGCGCCGGGCACCATGCCCTCGCTCGGCAGTTCGCCGTCGCGCCTTCTCGGCAGTTCGGGGCCGTCGAGCCGCATGCCGACCCGGTCGGCGGCGTTCGTCACGGTCCAGGTCTCGTCGAACAGCAGACGGAGGGCGGACGGCGCGAACCAGTCGGCGCGGGGTCCGGGCGCGAGCTCGATCTCGAGCTCGTCGTCGTGCGGAGCTCCCCACGGCGCCGGCGGCGCGACGGGGATCCGCCCCGCGACGTCGTCGCCCACGGCGATCGTCGACCCGGCGGCGAGCGGCGCCGGGCCGATGCCCGCGAGGCGATCGGTCGCGCGGGCGCCGAGCATGACCGGCACGTCCACTCCCCCGCGCACCGCGATGTAGCCCCGTGCGCCGTGCGCGAACCAGTCGAGCTGAAGCTCCTCGCCCGCGCGCCACGCGTGCGCCGTGTACGGGTCGACCGCGTGGCCGCCGAGCCGCACGGGCCCCCACGCGCCGGTGACGGCGACCCACACATCGCGCTCCGCGACGGCGCGGAACCCGCCCATCGTCACCTCGACGCCCGCCGCGTCGTCGCGGTTGCCCACGAGCCGGTTCGCGACGCCGAGCGCCGTGCGGTCGAGCGCGCCCGACCGGGAGACGCCGAGCGACGCGGCCCCCTCGCGTCCGCGGTCCTGGATCGTCGCGAGCAGGCCCGGTTCGATGACGCGGATGCCGCCGCCCGCGTCATCCGTCGAGACCGGCGCAGCCGACGACGCCGCCGCCGCGGACACCCGCTCGACCGGACGGAACCGCACGTGTGCACCCGGCGGCAGCAGCGCGGGAGATGCGGCATCCGGGGCCCACAGCGGCGCGGACGTCGTGCCGATGAGCCGCCAGCCGCCGGGTGTCTCTCGCGGATACGCGCCCGAGAACGCCCCCGCGAGGCCCACCGCTCCGGCCGGCACGCGCGTGCGGGGCGAGGCGAGGCGAGGGACGTCGAACGTCCAGTCGCGGCTCACGAGGTAGGCGAAACCGGGCGCGAAGCCCGTGAACGCGACGGTCCATTCGGCCGCGGTGTGCCGGCGCACGAGCTCGTCGGCGCTCACGCCGAGCAGGTGCGCCGTCTCGGCGAGGTCCTCGCCGTCGTACGCGACGTCGAGCTCGACGAGCGATCCGGATGCCGCGACCGGGGCTGCGGCATCCGTCTTCGCGCCCGCGACCCACGCCTGCGCCGCACCCAGCGTCAGCACCGCCGGGTCGACGCGCACGAGCACCGTACGAGCACCGGGCACGAGGTCGACGACGCCGTCGGGCCGCGACGCCTCGAGCCGGTCGCGCAGCTCGAGCACCTCGTCGAGCGAGCCCACCTCGACAAGGAGCGCGCGGTCGCCCATCGGCAGGATCCGCACGCCGGATGCCTCGCGGTCGAGTGTCACCACGGTGCACGCACCTCGACTCCGGCTCCGTCGAGCGCAGCCCGCACCGCGCGCGCCATCGCGACCGAGCCGGGCGAATCGCCGTGCACGCAGAGAGACGCCGCGCCGACCGCGACGACCGCCCCGTCCACGGACTCCACGATCTGCTCACGGGCGAGGAGCACCGCGCGCTCGGCGACGGCCTCGGGATCGGTGAGCAGCGCCCCGGGCTCGCTGCGCGGCACGAGGGTGCCGTCTGCGCGGTAGCCGCGGTCGAGGAACGCCTCCTGCACGAACGGCAGCCCGCGCTCGGCCGCCGTCGCCGCGCCCGCGCCCGCGAGCCCGAGGAGCGGAATCGCCCGCCCGAGCCGCTCCGACAGAGCCGCCACCGCGTCGGCGACCGCCTCCGCCTGCTCACGGTCGGCGACGATGCGGTTGTAGAGCGCGCCGTGCGGCTTGACGTACCGGATGTCGGCTCCCGCCGCTCGAAGCGCCTCGAGCTGGTCCGCGATCGCGAGGGTGAGCGCTTCGCGCCCGATGTCGATGCCCATACGCCCGAAGCCCGCACGATCGGGGTACGAGGGGTGCGCGCCCACCGCGACGCCGAGCCGCACCGCGCGGGCGGCCGAGACGCGCATCGTCTCCTCGTCGCCCGCATGCCCGCCGCACGCGATGCTCGCGCTCGAGATGACCGCGAACATGGCCTCGTCGTCGGCGGTCGGAATACCGCCGACCGTCTCGCCGAGGTCGGCGTTGAGGTCGATCGACGTCACTCCTCCACGGTATCGCCGCGCGGCGTGCCGGCGTCCGGCGGGCGCCCGCTCGTGCCCGCCGCGTGCGCGGCGATGAGCGAGGCTGCCGGCTGCGCGGTGCGGATCATCGCCTCGTGACCGCGGTCGGGCACCTCGCGCAGCACACCCCGGGGAACGAGCCGCGCCACCTCGCGGGCCCACTCGCGCGGGCTCACCTTGTCGACCTCACCCCGGATCACGAGCGTGTCGGCGTCGAGCTGCGGCAGCACGTCCTCGATGCGGTGGTCGACCATGCGGCGAAGCGTCTTCGCGTACCAGACCGGTCCTGCCTTCACATAGTGGATCGCACCGAGCGCGAGCACCTTCGGGCTCTCGATCGCGATGTCCTGCAGCAGCCGCAGACCCTGGAGGAGCGCACTCCGCTCGGCCGGATTGACCGTCGGCGAGACGAGCACGGCGCGACCGCGAAGATGCGGATGCCGCACGAGCGTCTCCGCCACGACCTGCGCTCCCATGGAATGACCGACGAGCACCCCGTCGCGTACGCCGAGATCGTCGAGCAGAGCGGCGACGAGACCTCCGCACGCGGGCATGTCGAGCGGCCGGCGAGGCTTCGGCGAGTCGCCGAAGCCCGGGAGGTCGAGCGCGACGACCTCGCCTTCACGACTGAGCTCCTCGACGAGGTCGCCGAACACACCACGGCCCATCCCGATGCCATGCACGAGCACGAACACCGGCCCACCGGAACGGCCGGAGCGCGTGTAGACGACGACGTCGTCGCCTCGCTCGAATGTGTGCACGGGAAGGTCGGCCATCCCAGCACGCTAGACCAGGCGCCGGAGCCCCCGGGTAGCGTTGACATATGGCGCGGGCTCGGGTCGAGGCATCCGGACCATCGGCGCGCCTGTCGGACGGATCGATCGCGAGCATCGTCCGATCGGGCTTCACGAACGGGTGGGAGCTGGAGGTCGCCGGCACACCGCAGTCCCACGTCGACCTCGACGATCCGACGCATCTGCACTTCGAGTACGTCGCGCGCATGGGCGCGGTGATCGACAGGCTGCGGATGCCCGGACAGCCGCTCACCGCCGTCCACCTGGGCGCCGGCGCCCTCACGATCCCGCGATACATCGAGGCGACGCGCCCGGGCTCGCGGCAGCAGGTCATCGAGCTCGAGCCCGAGCTCGTGAACCTCGTGCGCGAGCACCTGCCGTTCCCGCGCGGCGCCTCGATCCGCGTGCGCATCGGCGACGCGCGCGAGGGCCTCTCGCGGCTTCCCGCGGGCCTCGTCGGCAACGTCGACCTGCTCGTGTCGGACGTCTACTCGGGATCGCAGACACCCGCGCACCTCACGACGATCGAGTTCTACACGGCCGCGATGCGGCTGCTCGCGCCGGACGGCGTGCTGCTCGTCAATGTCGCCGACGGCAAGGGCCTCGCCTTCGCGCGACGACAGGTCGCGACCGTGCGCGCGGTCCTGCCCGAGGTCATCGTCCTGGCCGAGGTGCAGACGCTCAAGGGGCGCCGGTTCGGCAATCTCGTGATCGCCGCGTCGCCCGTGCCGCTCCCGACCGAGTGGCTCCCGCGGCTCATGGCCGCGGGTCCCCACCCGGCCAAGGTCGCGCAGGGTGCCGAGCTCGACGAGTTCGTGCGCGGAGCGCGGGTCGCGACGGATGCCGACGCGACGCCGTCGCCGCGGCCCGCGGCATCCGTCTTCGAACGCTGAAACCACGCCCGACGCTCCCGGCGCTTCGTGGCGATTCGCCAGAAAGTCGCCCGCCCGAGCGACCTTTTCGGCGACTCGCCAAGAAGCGAGACCTCGACGAAGGCGAAGGAACTCCTCGGCACGGCGTGGCACGCCGCCGACCCCGCTGGACGCGGGGCACACTGGAGTGGCGAACGACGAGCGGAAGGGAGTCGACGGTGAGCTACATCCACGGGTACGACCCCGACACGCTGCGCGAGAAGATCGATCCGCACCAGTGCAAGGAGCGACTGGAGGAGATCGGCGAGCAGCGCAGCCTGCCGGCACTGCTCGAGCGGGTGTGGCTGCTGAAGGTGCTCGGCCGGCTCGAGGACGCCCTGGTCATCTCGGAGCAGTCGGTGCGCGTCGCGCGCATGGCCGGCACGCGCAAGGACCTGCTGCGCGCCCGGATCCTCCACGCGAGCGTGCAGCAGTACCGCGGCGCGTTCGCCGCCGCCGAGCAGGAGCTCACGACGTGCGCCGAAGAAGCCGAGGGCCAGGGCTGGTCGGCGATCGCGGCGTTCGCGTACCAGCATCGCGGCAAGACGCATTACGACGCCGGCGACTTCGACCAGGCGCGCGACGACTTCAAGCGCGCACTGTTCCTGCGCCAGGAGTCCGGCGCCCCCGACGACCAGCTCGAATCCACGCTTCTCGCCATCGACGCGGCCGACCGGCGTCGCGCCGACGCGGCGCTCGCGGGATGACGCCGCGGTACACGGCGAGTGTCGTAGGTACGTTCTAATCTCGCCGCCATGTCGGAACTCCATCGAGTGCGCCACTGGGCCGAGGCGCTCATCGCCCTGCACCTCGACGACACGTGGTCGTTCGCGTTCGACAACGCCAAGCGCCGGGCGGGGCTGTGCGACTACACACGCAAGCGCATCAGCGTCTCGCGCTACCTCGCGGCGCGCTACGACGACGACGCGAACCACCAGACGCTCCTTCACGAGATCGCGCACGCGCTCGCGGGTCCGACCGCGGGGCACGGCCCAACCTGGAAGCGCATCGCACGCGAGATCGGCTACGTGGGCGGAACGACCCACCACGGCGAGACGGCGACCGAGCTCGCCCCGTGGGTGGGGGTGTGCCCCGCCGGCCACATCGCCCACCGCCACCGCCGCCCGACGCGGGCGACCTCATGCGCGCAGTGCGCCCCGCGCTACGACGAGCGCTTCGCGTTCACGTGGACGCGGCGCGAGATCACGCCTGCCGCGCGGCTCGCGGCGCTGACTCCGCGCTGACGTCCCACGCTCGGAACACCCCGTCGACGAGCACCGGCGCCGTCGCATCCGCATCGATCTCCGCCGCGGCGAGCACCTCGTCGCGTGCATCGCGCTCGAGCAGCTCCTGACCCGAGCCGCTCGCGGTGAGAAGGTGACGCACGGCGCCGCGGAGTCCGCGGAACGCCTCGCACGCGGCGGCCGCCTCGGACGACGTGTGATCGATGCCGAGCGCCGCGAGCGCGTCGACGACGGCTCCCGCCCCCAGCTGATCCTCGACCGCGAAGCGCACCGGCGCACCCCGCTCGCGGCCGGTCAGCTCCCCCGCCGCGATGACCGCGACGCTCGTGCGGGCGGCCCGTGCGGTCTGTTCGGCGAACACGGCGGATGCCACGGCCGACGCATCGCGCAGGCATCCGAGCATGACCGTCGCGCCGGCCTCGGCAGCCGCGGCCGCGATCGCGGCGCCGTTGATCGACACCGCGTGCGCGGATGCGTCGAGCGGCACCGACCGGCCGGCGGCGACCTCGCGCGAGACGGTCGACGAGAAACGCAGCACGTCGACCACCACGACGATGTCGGAGTGCGCCAGACGGCGCACTCCGTCGACGCCCCACTCGAGGCGCACCTGATAGCGGGACTGGTCGAACGGGGGCACCCACTCAGCCTACGGGCCGACGACCGTGCCCCTCGCCGGTCACACGAGGATCGGGAAGGTCACGAGGATCACCACCCCGGCCGCGGCGACGACGATCCCGAGACCCAGCAGGAACCACCCGCTCCAGTGCATCCGCGTGCGCTCCGACACCGCCACGAAGAACAGCACGAGCGCGAACAGCACCGTGAGCAGCGCGTAGTCGTCGCCCCGCTGGTTGCTCTCGAGAGCCTTGGCGAACAGGGCGTCGGCGCGATCCGACGCCTCCTCGGCCTCGGCCCTCCCTTCGGGCACGTACGACGGCTCGGCGAACGGCGACCGCGGCGACTCGCCGCCCGCCTGCCAGTCCTCGAACGCGACGGCGAACTCGGGCGTGAACCGCGCCTCGACGTACTCGGCGAACGCGGTGTCGCCGGTCGCCCGCGCCTGGACCCACAGCTCGTAGATCGACAGATCGACGGCCTGGTTGTCGCGGGCGGTGCTCGCCGCGTCGGCTGCCGCGATACGGGCGGCGGATGCCTGGCTGAACTCGATCGACATCATGCCGCCCCACTTCGAGGCCTCGAAGCCGCACCACGCGGTGAGGATCGCGGTGACCGACAGCACGACGACGGCGAGCACCTCGCGCACCCTCTCCGAACGCTCCCGCCCGTCGCGTGCGGACGGGGCGTCGTCGGAGGGTTCGTCGGTCACTTCGAGTCGGGCTCCGGTGGCGCGGCGTACGCGACGTGCACGCGATCGATGCGTCCGTCGAACGCGAAGGGCATGCGGTCGGCGTACGCACGCGAGACGGCACCGCCGTACGCGCGCCCGATGTCGAGGCAGTCGTTCGCCGAGAACAGCAGCGGCGCGCTCACGGGCACCTGGCCCGAGGCGACCTCGGCGCCGTCGACCCGCAGCACGACGTGCAGCGGACCGCCGGGGCGAGGCTCGACGTAATCCGTCTCGATCTCGATCGTGCGGTCACCGGCGGCGAGCGGTTCCGGGGACGCGATGAGCGTGCGCTGGACGAGGAAGAGGTTGTACTCGTACGTGAGCACACCGTCCATCACGAAGCACGTCAGCCCGCCGCCGGCGCCCCCGAGCTTGTAGAGCACGCCGTTGGCGCGATCGCCGACGTTCGCCTCGATCGTGACGAGGTTCGGCCGGTTGCCGAGCGCCGGGGCGCAGAACTCGGGCACGCGGGTGGTGTCGCCCGACATCTGCCACTCGTGGTACGGCGGCGAGATGCGGAACTCGGGGTGGTACACCGGCACCCACAGTCCCGCGCCGACCGGCAGCACCTTGTTCTTGGCCGCCTCGATCGCGAACAGCTCCTTGAGGGCGGCGAGCTTCCCGGGATGCTGGTCGGCGACGTCGCGCGCCTGGCTCCAGTCCTCGTCGAGGTTGTACAGCTCCCAGCGGTCCTCGTCGGGGGTCCACGTCTTGATCCCCGGGGGCGCGCCGGGCACCCACGGCAGGCGCGGACCGGTGGTGGACGCCATCCAGCCGTCCTCGTAGATGGCGCGACTCGCCATGACTTCGAAGTACTGCACGCGGTGCCGACCCTCGGCGGCCTTGTCGTCGATCGAGTACGCGAAGCTCGTGCCGTCGATGGGGTCCTGGTGGATGCCGTTGACCTCTTCGGGCGCCGAGATGCCGAGGATCTCGTACAGCGTCGGGGCGACGTCGATGACGTGGTGGAACTGGGTGCGAGGCGCGGGATCGTGATCGATGCGTCCGGGCCACCGGATGAACATCGGGTTGCGCGTGCCGCCGAGGTGCGACGCCATGAGCTTCATGCCCTGGTACGGCGCCGAACCCGCCCACGCCCATGCGGCGTGGTACTGGTTGTCGGTGGCCGGCGTGCCCAGCGCATCCAGACCGCCCAGCTCGTCGAGCGCCGCGATGTGCTGGTCGATCGTGGTGGGGATCATGTTCTGCGCGAGCAGCTCGCTGATCGTGCCGTTCTGCCCCTCGCCCGACGACCCGTTGTCTCCCCAGATGTAGATGACGATCGTGTTGTCGCGGTAGCCGAGGCGCTCCAGCTCGTCGACGACGCGTCCGGCCTGCACGTCGGCGTGCTCGCCGAATCCCGCGCACACCTCCATGAGCCGCGCCTGGAACGGCTTCTGGTGGTCGGGGATGTCGTCCCAGCCCTGCAGCGACTCCGGCCGCGGTGTCAACTCGGCGTCCTCCGGCACCCATCCGGCGGCCTTCGCGCCCGCGAGGGCCTCCTCGCGGTAGACGTCCCACCCGCTGTCGAACATGCCCCTGTACTTGTCGGACCATTCCTTGTGCACGTGGTGCGGGCCGTGGATGGCCCCCGTCGCCCAGTACATGAAGAACGGCTTGTCGGGGCTGAGGGCCTTGTGATCGCGCAGCCACGCGATCGCGTCGTCGGCGATGTCCTCGCTGAGGTGGTAGCCCTCTTCGGGCGTCTTCGGCGGCAGCACGCTGGTGGTGTTGCGCACGAGGTTGGGCTCGTACTGCGACGCCTCTCCGGCGAGGAAGCCGTAGAAGTACTCGAAGCCGTTGCCGGTCGGCCAGTTGTCGTACGGGCCGGCCTTGGTGGTCTCCTCGGCGGGGGTGTTGTGCCACTTCCCCCATGCCGCGGTGGCGTACCCGTAGTTGCGCAGCACCTCGGCGATCGTCGCGCTGCTCTTCGGGATGTGGCCCGAGTAGCCGTCCCAGTCGTTCGCGAGCTCGGCGATCTGCCCGGCGCCCACACGATGGTGGTTGCGCCCGGTCAGCAGCGACGCGCGCGTGGGCGAGCACATCGACGTGGTGTGGAAGCGGTTGTACCCGATCCCCTCCGAACGGATCCGCTCGAGCGTCGGAGTGTTCACCTTGCCGCCCAGCGGCGCCGGCAGCGCGGGACCGGCGTCGTCGATCAGCACGATGAGGACGTTCGGCGCGCCCTCGCCGAGGTGCCGCTCGGGCGGCAGCGGCGAGTACGTCGACTCCGCGAGCGTGCGGCCCGCATAGCTGCCGGAGGGCTTGGGCGGGAAGGGGAGCGTCCGCGCCGGAGGCAGCGGGGTGCCGATGACACTGTTCTTGTCGTTCACGTCGTCTCCTCGCACGGCTCGCTCACGCGAGCAGCTTCGCTTTGGCCGCTTCGAACTCCGCGTCGCTGAGGATGCCCTGAGCTTTCAGATCCGCGAGGCGCTGGAGCTCGCCGACCATGTCGGTCGCAGGTGCGGCGGGTACGGGCGGTGGGGTGGGCGCCGCCTGCGCGGGCGGTGGAGCGGATGCCATCATGGCGGCGGCCTCCTGCTGCACCTCGTACTGGTGCTCGGCGTCCCTCTCCTCCGCCCGCTCGTACTGGCGGCGGGCGACGTGCCCGCTCACCGCGGTCGCGGTGCCTGCGATGACGGCGGTCCGCGCGGCCATGCCGAGCAGGCCCGGGCGCCCCATTCTGCGAAGCATGTCAGCTCACTCCCTCTGCTCCGGCCGCCGCCAGGGCGACCTCGTTGACGACGGGCGCCGGGATGCGGACCGAGTCGACCACGTATCCGCCCGCCTGCATCACGCGCGAGGCGAGCTTCGTCGCGTACAGCAGCTCCACGACGAGGAGCACGGCCGATGTCCCGGGCGCGAGCAGCTCCCCCAGCTCGGTGACGTCCTCATGCGAAGCGAGACCGTTGGCGACGAGGTCGACCGCGCCCTGCCGGATGCCGCTCTCATCGACCTCCCGGTAGGTGACCTCGCCCGCGGGGGAACGCGAGACGTGCACCAGGTCGATCACGCGGATCGTGCCGGCCTCGGCGAGCTCGGCGAGGGCGTCGAACACGCCGGGATCCGGCTCGTCGCCCTCGAACGCGGCGAGTATCAGTTCCACGGGTCCGTACTCGAGGTCGTCCATGCTTCCATCACCTCTTCGCGTCGGGCTTGCGCCGGATTCGCGGGTCGCCGGTGGGCATCCCATTCCGCGAGGTTAGGAGCGGCCTTTTCGGCAGGCATCACGCAGATCGCATGAACGGGATCCGGGCCCGGGGGGATTGACTTGTCGCCAGGTGACCAACCCCTGAATCGCGGGAGCGTGGACCGTGGACTACCTCGACCACCTGCGCCGGATCAGCATCGACGGAGACGAGCGACCGGGCGAACATCCCGATGCGAACGTCGATCTGGATGCCAAGACGCGATCCCTCGTTCGGATCGGAGCGCTCGTCGCGGTGTCGGCGTCCGCCGCGTCGATGCGCAGGGAGGTCGATGACGCCGTGAGCTCAGGCGCACAGCCCGCCGAGATCGCGGGCGTCCTCGACGCGATCATGCCCCACGTCGGGCGGCCGCGCGTGGTGAAGGCCGCACCGAAGGTTCTCCTCGCGCTCGGAGTCGAACTCGACCTTCTCGCCGACGACTCGTAGTGCGGCGAGGAGCCCGTCAGCCGCCGAGCAGACCCGTCTCGATCGCGCGCTCGACCGCGGCGCCGCGAGTGGTCACCCCGAGCTTGCGATAGATCGATCCGACCTCCGAGCTGACGGTGTTGCGCGAGATGAACAGACGCTGTCCGATCTCGGCGATCGTGAGGTGCGTCTGGAGGTACGGCAGCAGGCGCAGCTCGGCGGGCGTGAGCGGGATGCTCGCCCGGCTCATGACGGCGTCATCGAGCCGCGACCGGAAGCGCGCGATCTCGTCCGCCAGGGTCCCCACGTCCGGGCAGCGGGCGAGGAGGTCATCGATCTCGCGGAGCATGTGCCGCGCCGCTGTGCGGTCCCCCATGCCCACGAGGACGCCGGCGATCTGCAGGCGCGTGCGCATCGCGAGGTACGGCAGGACGTGCGTACAGTGCACCCGCGCGCGCAGCGCGCGCACGAGGAACCGGTCGGTCGCCGCCGCATCGCCGCGCCGCTGGGCGAGCCGAGCGCTCACGGCGAGCGCGAGGGCCGTCGTCGGGTAGCCCTCCATATGGTTGTCGTCCACCGCACGCACGGCGACATGCGCGTGGGCGTCCGCAGCGGCCCAGTCGCCGTCGTCCATCGAGAGGATCGCCAACTCCGCTTCGCTGAGCAGGACCGAGTCCGCGTTGCCCGCCTGCGCGCCGCTCGCCGACGCCTCCACGAAGGCATCGCGCGCGTCCTCCCGGTCCCCCGCGAGCAGCAGTCCCGAACCCAGCAGGTGCAGGGCCTGATCACGCCACGGGCTCCACGCGGGCTCGTAGGCGGCCGCGAGCCGCGCGTCCGCGAGCACGCTCTCCCACCCGTGCGCGCACATCGCCGCCCTCACCATGGCGCGAGAGGACTCGAACGCGGCCCGATCCTCTTCGGGGGCGCCCTCGAGATCGAATCGCTCGAGGGCTGCCGCCCACCGCTCCGACGCCGGCGACTTGCCCTGCAGGATCGCCGCCCACGCCGCGATGACGGCGAGCGCGGGCGAGGCCTCGATGACCGCGTCGCCGAGCCCGTCGAGCCATCTCTCGACGGCGGCGACCCCGCCGCGCTGGTAGGTGGGGAGGGCGAGTTCCGCGACGAGTTCGCCGGCACGCTCCACCTCGCCCGCCGCGAGGAGGTGCTCGACCGCAGGATCGAGCATCTTCTCGCCCTCGAGCCAATCCGCCGCGCGCACGTGGAGACTGCTGACGATGCCGTGCTCCCGGTGGCGGAGATCGGCGAGGAGGAACTCCCGGAAGAGCGCGTGATAGCGGAACCAGAGCTCGCGCCGGTCGAGCGGGATCAAGAAGAGGTTGAGCGCTTCGATCCGCCGCAGCAGCTCACCCGAGTCGTCCCTGCCGAGCATCGCGTCGCACAGCTCGGCCGACAGCTCGTCGAGCACCGCGGTGCGCCGCAGGAAGTCCTGCAGCTCGGATGGGAGCCCTGCGAGGCACTCGTGGTACAGGTATTCCGCGACGAAGCGCTCGTCGCCGCCGACGGCGAGGACGTCGGCGCCCGCCTTGACCGCGAGCGCGTAGAGGACGAGTCCGGTCGGCCAACCCTCGCACCGCTCGACCACGACGGGGATGTGGTCGGCGGCGACCTCGACCCCGTGCTCGGCGAAGATCGCGCGTGCCGCGTCGACATCCAACCGCAGCTCGTCGGCTCCGATCTCGAGTGTGGGGACGTCGATGCGCAGGCGGGCGAAGTACGGCTGCTCCGCCCTGCTCGCGAGCACGACCTGTGATCCGCTCGGAACGCCCGCGAGGATCACTTCGAGCACGTCGTGGCACTCGTCCGATGCCGCCGTGTGGATGTCGTCGATGATGAGCAGGAAGGGGTCGGGCGCGCGAGAGAGGGCGGCCGCGAGCATGGGCGCGGAGCGACCGAGGACGGTCGTCGCGAGTCCGCGCATCTCGGAGACGACGATCCCCGCGGACGGCGAGAACTCCGCGGATGCCGTCGCGAGCAGCGTCAGGAGGGCGGCCGGGTCGTCGTCGAAACGGTCGATCGTCGCCCACGCGATCGTCCGGTCGTCGATGGCCGCCCACTCCGACAGGAGCGTGGACTTGCCGAAGCCGGCCGGAGCGGTGACCCCGACGACACGGGCGTCGCTCGTGCGGGCGCGCTCGATGAGCGCGCGACGACTGACGGCACCCCTTCGGACCGGCCTGATCGCGAGCTTTCCTTCGAGGAGGGTCCCGCTGAGGCTTCTCGACTCTCGATCCGCCTCTCGGGTGGGCTCGGCCACGTCTGCATCCTAGGGCGGCTCCGAACGCCCCTCAACGGTCTCGCGGCGCCCGGGATCACGCGGGCGAGGGCGGCACCGTCTTGCGATCCTGCCTCGGCACGACGACCTCCCTGATGATCAGCAGGATCGACGCCATGACCGGCAGCGCGACGAGCACGCCGAGGATGCCCATCAGGGTGCCACCCACCATCGCACCGATCAGCACGAGGGCGGCGGGAATCGCGATCGCGCGGTTCATGATGCGGGGGCTGAGGACGTATGACTCGAGCTGGATGTAGACGAGGTACGCGATCGCGAAGATGAGGGCCTGCGTCGGACTCGAGAACAGCGCCACGAGCGTCCCCAGCACGAGGAAGATCACCGACCCGAAGAGCGGCACGAGCGTGATGACGAACGCGATCGCGGCCATGAGCGCCGGGAACGGCAAGCCGATCGCGAGGTGCAGGAGGAACACCGCGCCGGCGTTGAGCGCCGAGAGGATCACGGATCCGATGAGGGAGGCGCCGACGGACCTCGTGATGCGCTCGGTGAAGTCCGCGATCCGCTCGCGCCGGTGGGCGGGGGCGAGAGCGTAGAACGCCTTCTTGATCGCGGGAAGCGACGCGAGGAAGTACAACGTGAGCGCCGTGACGACGAACGCCGCCGAGAGGAAGCTCGCAAGGCCGACGCCGACGGCGAGGATGCCGCCGCCCAGCGCCAGCACGGTGTCGGGGTCCCCGAAGAACACCGTGAGCTGCTCCACGGCCGAGTCGACGCCCGCGCGCGCGTGATCGCCGAGCGCGAGGTACCAGTCCGCCTGCTGGACGGACTGCACCCGGTCGGGGATCGCCGCCACGAGCGCGACGACCTGCCCGATGACGGGCGGCAGCACGAAGATCGCGACGGCCGCGACGAGGAGCGCGAAGATGCCGAACACGATCGCGATGCCGCCGGCACGCGGCACGCGATGTCGTTCCAGCCGCACCACGATCGGGTCGAGGGCGACCGCGACGAACATCGCGAGCACGATGTAGACGAGGATCGTCGAGATCGAGCCGAGCGCGACGCCGAGCACGATGGCGCCCAGCACGCCCAGCGCTCCGATGAATCCGAGGGCGGCCGGATGCTCCAGCGCCGTCCGCACCCGTCGCGTGTTCGCTTCACTGGTCATGCCTGACGGTATTCCGGCGCGACCCGCCCGGACATCACGCGATCTGCGCGAGACTGGACGCGTGCGCGTACTGCAGAAGCTCGTGATCGACATCGACGCGGATGCCGCGTGGCGGGCCCTGCACTCGCCGCGCGCCGTGGCCGAGCTCTACGGTCCGCTCATGATGCTCGAGCCGCTCGCCCCCGACGGCCTGCCCACGAGCTGGGAGCCCGGCGGCGAGGTCGGCGTCCAGCTGCGCCTCGGCGGGATCGTCCCGATGGGCAGGCAGCTCATCCACGTGAGCGACCGCGTCGTCGCCGATCCGGCACCGGGATCGGGCGGCGGCCCCGTGCGGATCTTCCGCGACAGCGGCATCCCGGTGTCGGGGCCTCTCGCGGCGCTCGACGTGTGGGACCACCAGATCGCCGTGTCCCCCGCGCCCGGAGACCCCTCGAAGACCCTGTGGCGCGATCGGCTCGTCATCGGAGGACCGACCGCTCCCCTGCTGTGGCCCGTGCTGTGGACCATGTGGGAGTGGCGCGCGGCGCGACTGCGCGCGCTCGCGCCGTCCTGGGCGCACGACTTCGCGTCCGACGAGACGCCCGATCAGCCCGAATAGACGGATGCCCCGGCCGAAGCCCGAGGCCGGGGCATCCGTCTCACCCGTCACTCCGCGAGCGCCTCGACCGGCGCGACGCGGGTCGCGAGCCGCGTGGGAACGACCGCGGCCACGAGGGTGAGCACGATCGTCCCGACGACGATCGCGAGGACCGGCCACAGCGGTACGGCCGGAGCCACGAAATTGGCGATGCGCGGGGCATCCGGGTCGACCGGAACCGAGCCGAGCAGCGACTGCGCACCGGCCCAGCCGTAGGCGATCCCGAGCACGAGCCCCGTCACGAGGGCGGTGACCGTGAGGTGGGCCGCTTCGAGCAGCACGACGCGGCGGACCTGGCCGTTCGAGAGCCCGAGCGCGCGCAGCAGGCCGAGCTCACGGCGGCGCTGCACGATGCCGAGCGTCAGGAGGTTGACGAGGCCGACCGCGGCGATGACCGCCGATACCGCGACGATCGCCATCATGACGGCGGCGAACGAGTCGATGATCGTGGTCATCTCGGCGGGCAGCTCGCCGCCTGCGGACTTCGTGAGGACCGCCTTCACGGACTCGAGCGCCACCGCGAACATCGTCACGAGGGTCACACCCATCACGACGCCGATCGCCATGCGGCTCGAGCGCTCGGGGTAGCGCAGCGCGTTCTCGGCCGCGAGGCGCGCGACCGCGGTGCGGCCGAAGGCGCGACCCACGAGCCGCAGCGCGGGCGGCATCACGAGTGTCGCACCGAGCGCGATGCCGGTGAACGACAGGATCCCGCCTGCGAACGCGATGAGGATGCCGAAGATCGACACGAGGCCCGCCGCGATGCCGAGAGCGAGCAGCCCGCCGCCGATGATCACGAGCACGAGCGCGGTGACGTTGCGTCCGCTGCGCTTCGCGATGCGTTCGTGCGGCGCCTCGACCGACCCTCCGAGCGCCTGGAGAGGAGTCACCGTGAGCACACGGCGCGAGCCGGCCCATGCTGCGGCCCACGTCGTGAGGGCGACGACCGCCGCGGGCACGAGCAGCACCGCCTGGACGACGTTGTACTCGACACCCGACAGCCCGAGGAGCTGCGTCATGAGCGCGACCCCGGCCGCCGACAGCGCGGTGCCGGCCACGAGTCCCGCGAACGCGCCGATGATCCCCACGACGAGCCCCTGGCGCGCGATCTCCGCTCGCTGCGAGCGCGCCGACGCGCCGATGAGGCGCAGGAGCGCGATGCGACGCGTGCGACCCGCGACGACGGTCGAGAACGTGTTCGCCGTCACGATCGACGCGACGTACACCGCGACCGCGACCAGCAGCACCGCGAGCATCGCGATGACGGCCGCGAGCGTGCCGCTGCCGCCGATGTACGGGTCCGCCTGCAGCATCGCGCCGATGAAGCCGGTCGCCGAGATGAGCACGACGCCGAACGCCGTGGAGATCGCCGACACGAGGATGCTCGCGCCCATGCCGCGGTCGCGCAGCCACGAGTGCGATCCGGATGCGGCGGCCCGCGGCATCCGCTGCGTGATGTCGGCCGTGACGGCGGTCACGCGCCCACCTCCTCTGCCACGGGCGCTGAACCGGCGGTGCCGAGCTCGGACGCGAGCATGTACGCCGAGATCTCCTCGGCGGTCTGACGCGGCTTGTCGGCGACGATGCGCCCGTCGCCGAGGAACAGCACGCGATCGGCGTGCGCCGCCGCGATCGGGTCGTGCGTGACCATCGCGATCGACTGGCCGTGCTCGCGGCTCGCCTGGGCGAGGAGCGCGAGCACCTCACGACCCGAGCGCGAGTCGAGGTTGCCGGTCGGCTCGTCGGCGAACACGAGGTCGGGCGCGGTCGCGAGGGCGCGCGCGATCGCGACGCGCTGCTGCTGGCCGCCGCTCAACTCGTGCGGACGGTGGTTCAGCCGCGGACGCAGTCCGAGCGAGTCGATGAGCCCGTCGATGCGCGCGCGCTCGAGCGCCGACGGCGTGCGGCCGTCGAGGTCGAACGGCAGCAGGATGTTGCCGAGCGCGTCGAGCGTCGGCACGAGGTTGAACGACTGGAACACGAACCCGACGCGCCGACGGCGGAGGATCGTGAGCTCGAGGTCGGACAGGCCCGTGATGTCGGTGTCGCCGATCCACGCGCGACCGCTCGTCGGGGCGTCGAGGCCCGCCATGAGGTGCATGAGGGTCGACTTTCCCGAACCGGAAGGACCCATGATGGCGGTGAACTCGCCACGACGGATGCCGACGCTCACGTCGTCCAGAGCGCGCACCGCGCCCTCGCCCGAGCCGTAGGTCTTGGTGACGTTCTGCACCCGGGCGGCGAGGCCCAGGTCTGTCGAGGTGATGTGCATGTCTGCGACGCTACGGATGCCCGCGGGGCCGCCGCGTCGACCCGGAGAGGCATCCGCATACATCGCAAGGATGATTCGCGGGTGCTCCCTGTCGCTGAGCGAGCGCAGCGAGACGAAGCGCTACGCGAGCCCGTGCTCGTACGCGAACACGACGAGCTGCACTCGGTCGCGCAGACCGAGCTTGGTGAGGATGCGGCTGATGTGCGTCTTCACCGTCGCTTCCGACAGGAACTCGCGCGCCGCGATCTCGGCATTCGACAGACCCCGCGCGGCGAGCGCGAAGATCTCGCGCTCGCGCTCGGTGAGGTCGGTGTACTCGCGCGGCGGCGCGCTCTGCGCGGGCGCCGAGAAGTGCGCGAAGAGGTCGCGTGTGGCCGACGCGGCGATGACCGCCGACCCCGAGTGCACGGTGCGGATCGCGGCGAGCAGGAACTCCGGCTCGGCGTCCTTGAGCAGGAACCCGCTCGCACCCTCGCGGATCGCGCGCGCCGCCGCCTCGTCGAGGTCAAACGTCGTGAGCATGACGATGCGCGGCGGGTCGGCGTCGCGCAGCAGCTCGGCGGTCGCCGCGAGCCCGTCCATGACCGGCATCCGGATGTCCATCAGCACGACGTCTGGACGCGTCGCCCGCACGACCGTGAGCGCCTCGCGTCCGTCGAACGCCTCGCCCACGATCTCGAGGTCGGGCTGCGAGTCGACGAGCATGCGGATGCCGGCGCGGAACAGCGCCTGGTCGTCGACCAGCACGACCCGGATCGTGCCCTCGGCGCTCATGTCGCACCCCCGATCGGCAGCCGCGCGCGCACGACGAAGGCACCGGCCTCCTCGCCCGCGTCGAGGCTCCCGCCGACGAGCTGCGCGCGCTCCCGCATGCCGATGAGACCGTGGCGCCCACCGGGCGGCGCATCAGCCGGGACGGTCGCCAGGAGCAGGTTGCGCACGTGGAGGTCGACACGATCCGGATGCCACGACAGCAGCACATCGACGGGACCCGTGCCGTGGCGGAGCGCGTTCGTGAGCGCCTCCTGCAGGATGCGGTACACCGCGAGCTGGAGCGCCGCGGGCGGGGTGCCCAGTGGTGCAGGGTCGACATCGACGCGCAGCTCGAGGCCCGCCGCGCGCACCTGCGCGTAGAGCTCCTCGAGGTCGGCGAGCGTCGGCTGCGGTCCGTCCGCCTGGGAGTGACGCAGCTGCGTGAGCAGCAGTCGCACGTCGGCGAGGGCCGACCGCGCGGTGGTGGAGATCGTGCCGAGGGCGGCGGTCGCGGCATCCGGATCGGCCTTCGCGGCGTACCGCGCGCCGTCGGCCTGCGCGATCACGACCGCGAGCGAATGCGCGACGACGTCGTGCATGTCGCGCGCGATGCGCACGCGCTCCTGCTCGGCGATCGCATCGGCCTCGGCGCGCTGCTGCGCGAGCCGGTTCTCGCGCGCGCGCATCGCGGTGCGCACGAGGGCGCCCGCGGTCCACGAGAGCATGAGCGCGAAGGTCGCGGCGATGTACACGGCGATCGCGACGCTGATCGTCTCCCAGCTGAAGCCGCCGCTGCCAGGACCCGCGTAGAGGTACAGGGTCGCCACGAGCGCACCGCCCAGCGCCGACGCGAGCCCGAGCCAGAACACGCGCTCGGAGCCGTACGCCGCCGCCGCGTACAGCACGGCGAAGACCGCGAAGTCCACGAAGCTCGGGGCGCCGCCGGATGCCATCTGCACGATCGCGGCCGCCCACGCGACGCCGAGCGCGAGCGCGGGCGACAGACGCCGGATCGCGAGGGCCGCGGCGAACAGGATGACCACGATGCCGCCCAGGACGAGCGACACCACACCACCCGGCACGCCCGAGCTGCGCAGCGTCGAGATCTCGAACGGCAACGCGAGCGACAGGAAGACCAGCGCGACCGCGATGTCGACGATGAGCTGGTACGTCTTCAGCGGGCGGAGCACCATCTCACGGTACGTGACACCGGATGTCGCGGCATCCGTCTCGAGATGTATCCCGCGCGGCGTCGGGTGCACCTCTTGTCCCGCGACGACGCAGGCTCTACGGTCCCACACAAGCGGAGAGAGGAAACACGATGACGACGGTACGTGCGGCGATCTCGCAGACGACCTGGACGGGCGACAAGGACTCGATGCTCGACAAGCACGAGGGATTCGCCCGCGATGCGGCGGCCCAGGGCGCCGCGGTCGTGTGCTTCCAGGAGCTGTTCTACGGTCCCTACTTCGGCATCACGCAGGACAAGAAGTACTACCGCTTCGCGGAACCCGCCGACGGGCCGATCGTGCAGCGGTTCGCGGCCGTCGCGAAGGAGCTCGGCGTCGTCATGGTGCTGCCGATCTACGAAGAGGCCCAGACGGGCGTGTACTACAACACCTCGGTGCTCGTGGACGCCGATGGCACGATCCTCGGGAAGTACCGCAAGAACCACCTGCCCAATCTCGAGAAGTTCTGGGAGAAGTTCTACTTCCGGCCCGGCAATCTCGGGTACCCCGTGTTCGACACCGCTGTCGGCAAGGTCGGCATGTACATCTGCTACGACCGGCATTTCCCCGAGGGGTGGCGCGAGCTCGGGCTCAACGGGGCGCACATCGTCTTCAACCCGAACGCGACCAAGCCCGGGCTCTCGAACCGCCTGTGGGAGATCGAGGGGCCCGCCGCCGCGGTCGCGAACGGCTACTTCGTGCTTCAGCCGAACCGCGTCGGCCGCGAGGACAACGAATACGGCGAGGATGCCGTCACCTTCTACGGCACGAGCCAGGTGATCGACCCGCGCGGTGACTTCGTCGGCGAGCGCGGCTCGAGCGAGCACGAGGAGCTCCTCGTCAGGGATCTGGACCTCGACATGGTCCAGGAGATGCGCGATGACTGGCAGTTCTATCGCGACCGCCGCCCGGACACCTACGGCGACATCGTCGCCCCATGACGGCAGTGTCTGGAGTGCGCTGCGCGATGCGGTGTCCGCCGACGCATTCCCCCGCTGGCCTTCGGTCGGCTCCCGCCAAACCCGATGCCAGCGTCGGCGGACACCGCATCGCTCCGCTCGCGAGGCAGGCGGCGGACACATAGACGGCAGGCAAGGCGGCAGTCACTCATTCGGGGATATGGGAGGGAAGAGGAATGGCAACCACACTCATCCGAGGAGGCACCGTCGTCTCCGCCACAGGCCGCGCCGAAGCGGACGTGCTCATCGACGGCGCGACGATCGCGGCCGTCCTCGCGCCGGGCTCGCAATTGCTGGGTACGGATGTCGCGGCATCCGTCGACACCGTCATCGACGCGACCGGCAAATACGTGATCCCGGGCGGAATCGACGCGCACACGCACATGGAGCTGCCGTTCGGCGGCACGAACGCGTCGGACACGTTCGAGACCGGGACGCGGGCGGCCGCGTGGGGCGGCACGACCACGATCATCGACTTCGCGGTGCAACGCTACGGCGAGCGCGTCGAGGACGGTCTGGCCGCGTGGCACGAGAAGGCGCGCGGCAACTGCGCGATCGACTACGGCTTCCACCAGATCATCGGCGGGGTCGACGACGACTCGCTGCGCGCGATGGACTCCCTCATCGACGAGGGAGTCACGAGCTTCAAGCTGTTCATGGCGTATCCGGGCGTCTTCTACTCGGATGACGCGCAGGTGCTCCAGGCGATGCAGAAGTCGGCCGAGACCGGCTTGCTCACGATGATGCACGCCGAGAACGGGCCCGCGATCGACGTGCTCGCCGCGCAGCTCGCCGAGGCGGGCAAGAAGGCGCCGTACTACCACGGCATCGCACGCGCGTGGCAGATGGAGGAGGAGGCCACGCACCGGTCGATCATGCTCGCGAACCTGACGGGCGCGCCGCTGTACGTCGTGCACGTATCGGCGAAGCAGGCGGTCGAGCAGCTCGCGTGGGCGCGCGACCAGGGGCAGAACGTGTTCGGCGAGACGTGTCCGCAGTACCTGTACCTGTCGCTCGAAGAGCAGCTCGGTGCGTTCAGCGACGAATGGGGCCAGTTCGAGGGTGCGAAGTGGGTGTGCTCTACCCCGTTGCGCAGCCGCGCCGAGGGTCACCAGGACCACATGTGGCAGGCGCTGCGCACGAACGACCTGCAGATGGTCTCGACCGACCATTGCCCGTTCTGCATGAAGGACCAGAAGGAGCTCGGCAAGGACGACTTCCGCGCGATCCCGAACGGCATCGGCGGCGTCGAGCACCGCATGGACCTCATGTACCAGGGCGTCGTGACGGGGAAGATCACGCTCGAGCGCTGGGTCGAGCTCACCTCGACGACGCCGGCCCGCATGTTCGGCCTGTACGGAAGGAAGGGCGTCATCCAGCCGGGGGCCGATGCCGACGTCGTCGTGTACGACCCGAACGGGCACACCTCGATCGGGTACGGCAAGACGCACCACATGAACATGGACCACTCCGCGTGGGAGGGCTTCGAGATCGACGGGCACGTCGACACGGTGATCTCGCGCGGCAAGGTCATCGTCGACGGCGGCGAATATGTGGGGCGCGCCGGCGACGGGCAGTTCCTCAAGCGCGGCCTGGGCCAGTACCTGACGTGAAGAGCCGGTCGCCCAGCGCCCGAAGGGAAGGAGTTCGCTGATGGACTTCGGAGTCGTCCTGCAGACCAACCCGCCTGCGGCGCGCACGGTGCAGCTCGCCAAGCTCGCCGAGGCGCACGGGTTCTCGCACGTGTGGACGTTCGACTCGCACCTGCTGTGGGAGGAGCCGTACGTCATCCACTCGGCGATCCTCGCCGAGACGAACCGCGTCACGGTGGGGCCGTTCGTGACGAACCCCGCGACGCGGGACTGGACGGTGACGGCATCCGTGTTCGCCACCCTCAACGAGATGTACGGCAACCGCACGATCTGCGGCATCGGCCGCGGGGACTCGGCCGTGCGTGTCACGAACGGCAAGCCGACCTCCATGGCGGAGCTGCGCGAGTCGATCCACGTGATCCGCGAGCTGGCGAACTCGCGGCCTGTCGAGTACAACGGCGCGACGCTGCAGTTCCCGTGGAGTCACGGCTCGAAGCTCGACGTGTGGGTCGCGGCGTATGGGCCGATGGCGCTCAAGCTGGCCGGCGAGGTGGGCGACGGCTACATCCTGCAGCTTGCCGACGTCGACATCGCCGCGTGGATGATCAAGACGGTGAAGGAGGCCGCGGCGAACGCGGGTCGCGACCCCGACTCGCTCGCCTTCTGCGTCGCCGCCCCGATGTACGTCGGCGCCGACCTCGCCCACCAGCGCGAGCAGTGCCGCTGGTTCGGTGGAATGGTCGGCAACCACGTCGCCGACATCGTCGCGAAGTACGGTGCCACGACAGGCTCGGCAACCGGGAACGCCGTCCCCCAGGCTCTGACGTCCTACATCGAGGGCCGCAAAGGCTACGACTACAACACGCACGGGCGCGCCGAGAACGACCACGTCGACTTCGTGCCCGACGAGATCGTCGACCGCTTCTGCATCCTCGGCACAGCGGACGAGCACATCGAGAAGCTCAAAGCCCTGTCGGAGCTCGGCGTCACGCAGTTCGCCGGCTACCTGCAGCACGACAACAAGGAGGAGACGCTGCGGGTCTACGGCGAGACGGTGATCCCGGCGCTCACCGAGCACGTGCGGGCCAAGAGGTAGCGCCGGGCTGCTCGATCAACCGGTGAAAACGGCCTCGACAGGTGCGAGGACCGGCGGGAGGATCGAGACATGAGCACCGAAACCGACACCGCCGTCGACCTGGATGCCGAGGCCCGCCGCATCGACCGCGAGCACGTGTTCCATTCGTGGTCCGCGCAGGCGCATCTCGACCTGCCCGTCATCGCGGGCGGCCGGGGCACGACGGTGTGGGATCACGCGGGCAACCGGATGCTCGACTTCGCGAGCCAGCTCGTCAACGTGAACATCGGGCACCAGCATCCGGCCGTCGTGAAAGCCATTCAGGAGCAGGCGGCCCGGCTCGCGACGATCGGCCCCGCCACATCGAACCTCACGCGCGGGCGTGCGGCGGAGCGCATCCTCGCGAAGGCGCCCGAAGGCTTCGAGAAGGTCTTCTTCACGAACGGCGGGGCGGATGCCGTCGAGAACGCCATCCGCATGGCGCGGCTGCACACCGGCCGCGACACGGTGCTGTCGACGTACCGCTCGTACCACGGCAACACGGGTGCCGCGATCGTCGCGACGGGCGATTGGCGACGGATGCCGAACCAGTACGCACGCGGACACGTGCACTTCTTCGGGCCCTACCTCTACCGCTCGGAGTTCTGGGCCACGACGCCCGAGGAGGAGTCGGAGCGCGCACTCCACCACCTCGAGCGGGTCATCCAATCCGAGGGGCCGCAGACGATCGCCGCGCTGCTGCTCGAATCGGTACCGGGCACGGCGGGGATCCTCGTGCCGCCGCCCGGGTACCTCGCGGGCGTGCGGGCGCTCGCCGACAAGTACGACATCGTGCTCATCCTCGACGAGGTGATGGCGGGCTTCGGGCGCACCGGCCGGTGGTTCGCGTTCCAGGGGTACGACGTCGTCCCCGACCTCATCACGTTCGCGAAGGGCGTCAACTCCGGCTACGTGCCGGTGGGCGGCGTCATCATCTCGGAGCCCATCGCGAAGACATTCGACGAGCGCGTGTTCCCGGGCGGGCTCACCTACTCGGGGCATCCGCTCGCCGCAGCCTCGATCATCGGTGCGCTCGACGCGATGGAGAGCGAGGGCATCGTCGACAACGCGCGCCGCGTCGGCGCCGAGGCGATCGGCCCCGGCTTGCGCGAGCTGCAGGCGAAGCATCCGCTGATCGGCGAGGTTCGCGGCGAAGGAGTGTTCTGGGCGATGGAGTTCGTGCGCGACCGTGAGACGCGCGAACCGGTCGGCGCCGACGTCATCGGACGTCTCAAGAAGGAGCTCGTCGCGAGGGGTCTGCTGCCCTTCGCCGCCGAGAACCGCATCCACGTCGTCCCGCCCTGCGTCGTGACCCCCGAAGAGGTCGCTCAGGCGATGTCGATCTACGATGAGGCTCTGGGCGTCGTCGAAGCGGACGAGCTCTGAAGTCCCCACGAGGGCAGTTTCAAGGAGGAGACCATGACCGACACCACGACTCTGGAGCGGACCGCCGAGTCCGCGACCACGATCCTCGACCACTGGGTCGGCGGGTCCGCCTGGACCGGCGAGTCCGAGCGCACGGGGCCCGTGTTCAACCCCGCGCAGGGCCGTGTCCAGAAGGAGGTGCGCCTCGCCTCGGCCGCCGATGTCGACGCGGCGGTCGCCGTCGCCTCCGGCGCGTGGACCCAGTGGCGCGACACCTCGATCGCGAAGCGCCAGGCGGTCATGTTCCAGTTCCGCGAGCTGCTCAACGCCCGCAAGGACGAGCTCGCCGAGATCCTCACGGCGGAGCACGGCAAGGTGCTCTCCGACGCGCTCGGCGAGATCGCGCGCGGCATGGAGGTCGTCGAGTTCGCGTGCGGCCTCGGCCACCTCACGAAGGGCGCGTACTCCGAGAACGTCTCGACGGGCATCGACGTCTACACGCTGCGCCAGCCGCTCGGGGTCGTGGGCATCATCAGCCCCTTCAACTTCCCGGCCATGGTGCCGCTGTGGTTCTTCTCGATCGCGCTCGCTGCGGGCAACGCCGTCGTGCTGAAGCCCTCCGAGAAGGACCCGACGGCGGCGAACTGGATGGCCGCGCTCCTCAAGGAGGCCGGACTCCCCGACGGCGTGCTCAACGTCGTGCACGGTGACAAGGAGGCCGTGGACCGCCTCCTCGAGCACCCGGACGTGCGCGCGATCTCGTTCGTGGGCTCGACCCCGATCGCGAAGTACGTGTACGAGAACGCGACACGCAACGGCAAGCGCGTGCAGGCGCTCGGCGGCGCGAAGAACCACATGCTCGTGCTGCCGGACGCCGACCTCGATCTCGCCGCCGACGCGGCCGTCAACGCGGGCTTCGGCTCGGCCGGCGAGCGCTGCATGGCCATCTCGGTCGTCCTCGCGGTCGACACGATCGCCGACGAGCTGGTCGAGAAGATCTCGCAGCGCATGGCCACGCTCAAGATCGGCGACGGCATGCGCTCGTGCGACATGGGTCCGCTCATCACCGGCCAGCACCGCGACAAGGTCGCCTCGTACATCGACGTGGCGAAGCAGGACGGCGCATCCGTCGTCGTCGACGGCCGCGGCGTCGAGGTAGACGGCGATCCCGACGGCTTCTGGCTCGGCCCGACCCTCATCGACAAGGTGCCCATGGAGTCGTCCGTCTACAAGGACGAGATCTTCGGCCCGGTGTTGTCGGTCGTTCGCGTCGAGGGCTACGAGGACGGCCTCGACATCGTCAACTCGAGCCCGTACGGCAACGGCACCGCGATCTTCACGAACGACGGCGGCGCCGCACGGCGCTTCCAGCGGGAGGCGACAGTGGGCATGATCGGCATCAACGTGCCGATCCCCGTGCCGGTCGCGTACCACTCGTTCGGCGGCTGGAAGGCCTCGCTCTTCGGCGACGCGAAGGCGTACGGACCCCACGGCTTCGAGTTCTTCACGGCCGAGAAGGCGGTCACCTCGCGCTGGCTCGACCCGTCGCACGGCGGCCTGAACCTGGGCTTCCCGCAGCACGACTGACGGCGAGAACGACAACACCGGATGCCGCGCCCGCGCGGCCTGCGTCGGGCGCGGCATCCGGGACATTCGTCCTGCCCGATCGGGTACCGACGGCTCTGCCGGCCTGCGCGGGCCGTCCGTAGCGTCGAGCGCATGTTCACTCGTCGCCGAATCATCCGTCTCCTGACCATCCCCGCCGCGGCGCTCGCGGCCCTCGTCGTGTGGCTCATCGAGGTGCCGGTGCTGGGAATCGAGCTCGAAGCCGTGACCGGCGCGGGCTCCCCCATCACGGTCGGCGCCGTCGTGGCGGCGGTCATCGCGGGCGTCGCGGCCATCCCCGCGTGGCTCGTGCTCGCGGCGTTCGAGAAGTGGACGCGGCATCCGGTGCGCTGGTTCGCGATCACCGCCGCCGTGTTCCTCGTCGTCTCGCTCGCAGGCCCCCTCGGCGGCACGTCGCCGGGCGCCGTCGTAGGCCTCGCGGCGCTGCACATCGTCACCGCGGTCACGATCACGAGCGTGCTGCTGGCCTCGCGGGCGGCGGGCGCCGTAGACGCCGCGGGCGAATCCGCCGCCGCGACTCCGCCCGAGCGCGCGGTAGCCTACGGCGACGGGAGGTGATCGCGATCGGCGCAGGCGCGGACGACTTCCGGCTGCGGGCCTTCCGCTGGATGGGGCGCCACCGCTGGGGATGGATCGTCTCGATCTGGACGCCCGTGCTCATGATCGGGCCGCTCATCGCGACGGTCCAGGATCCGTCCCCCGTGGGCATCATCGCGCTCGTCGTCATCCCCGCACTGTTCGCGGGCTTCGTGTGGCTCGCGATCGAGACGCCGGCCTGGACGCTGCGCGTCATCCGCCCCGTGACCCTCACCGCCCTCGTCGGCGCGTGCGCGGCGGTGGTGCTGACGGAAGGCGACGGCTGGATCTCGGCGTGGGGCTTCACGGGCGTGGCCGCCGCGATCGGCTTCCCCGCCCTCGGCAGCGCCATCACGCTCGTCGCCGCGGCGATCGTCGCGGGCGTGACGACCGCGCTGGCGGCGTCGCACGCGATCGTCGCGGCGAGCGCAACGGTGCTGTTCACCGGCGTGGGCGCGTTCGTCATCCAGCAGCTCGCCGTGAGCAACGCCGAGCTCGAACGCACACGGCGGCTGCTCGCCCGCGCCGCCGTCGAGGAGGAGCGCCTGCGCTTCGCGAGGGACCTGCACGACGTGGCCGGACACACCCTGTCGGTCATCGTCGTCAAGGCCGAGACGGCGAGGCGGCTGGCGCCGACGGATCCGGATGCCGCGGCCGAGCACGCCGCGGACATCGAGCGTCTCGGGCGGGACGCACTGCGCGAGCTGCGCACGGCCGTCGCGGGCTACCGGCGTTCGTCGCTCGACGCCGAGCTGGAGAGGGCGCGCGCGTCACTGGCCTCGCGGGGCGTCGGCCTCGCCGTGCGCAAGGACGCGGGCAACCTCGACGCCGAGATCGACGCGCTGTTCGGGTCGATCGTGCTCGAGGCGTCGACGAACCTCGTGCGCCACGCGCAGCGCGCGACGGTGTGCCGCGTGACCGTGGTGGCGGAGCCGTCTCGAGCATCGATCGAAGTTGCGGACGACGGCGCGGCACCGGCGACGGTGCGGGAGGGCACGGGGCTCACGGGCCTCCGCGAACGCGTGCGGCGTCTCGGCGGTGAGCTCGTCGTCGAGGCGAACGGCGGCTTCCGCGTGCGGGCGGAGGTGCCCGCGTGAGGGTGCTCATCGCCGAGGACCAGGCTCTGCTGCGGACCGCTCTCGCGACCCTCCTCGAGCTGGAGGGCGACATCGAGATCGTCGCGCAGGTCGAGCGGGGCGACGACATCGTTCCGACGGCGGAGCGCACGCAACCGGACATGGCACTCCTCGACATCGAGCTGCCCGGCCGCAGCGGGCTCGACGTCATCCCCGACCTGCGTCGCGCGGTGCCCAACGCCCATGTCGTCGTGCTCACGACGTTCGCGCGGCCGGGCTACCTTCAGCGCGCGCTCCAGCTCGGCGCGCGGGGCTTCCTCCTCAAGGACGCCCCCGCGACGCACCTCGCGGCGCAGTTGCGCTCCGTCGCGGCGGGATCGATCGTCGTGGACCCCGACTTCGCGACGACCGCGTTGCGCGCCGAGCCGAACCCGCTCACCGAGCGCGAACGCGAAGTGCTGCGCGCGTGCGAGGGCGGGGCGTCGATCGCGTCCATCGCGGCGCTGCTGCACCTGTCGCGCAGCACCGTGCGCAATCACCTCTCCGCGGCGATCGGCAAGACCGGCACGGCGAACCGGATCGAGGCCGCCGTGCTGGCGCGCGAGCGGGGGTGGCTGTAGCCGACCGGTCTCGTCGCTGCGCTCGCGCCACCGGTCGCTGAGCGAGCGCAGCGAGACGACGCGTCTCAACCCGCCGACGCGTCGCCGTCCTCCCGCGCGTACACGGTCACGGCCCGTGGAACGATGACGCATCGCAGCCGGAAGCCGCCCTCCGCCCGCTCCTCCAGCTCCCCGTCGTGCACGTAGACGGACGGGCGCCCGGGCTCGGTGCGGACGGTCATGTCGAACTCCGGCACGACGAGCCGCTCGACGTCCGAACGCGGCGGCATGAGCTTCAGCGAATGCAGGACCGCGGCGGTGCGCTTGCCGAACGCGAGCGACGCGATGGCCCGCATCCGGGTTCCCCGAGCATGGTGGATGCGCACGTCGAGGGTCGGGTCGTCCAGGTCCTCGCGCTGCATCGTCGCGACGCGCTTCGGATCGCTGCGGCCCACGCCGATGAACACCGACCACACACGCGCGCGCCGGCCGTCGCGCACGATCGCGAGCGGCTCCGCGCTGCGCAGCGCGATCCACGCCGCCACGATTCCGCCGAGCCACTTGCCCAGGCGCGCGCGGCGGCGATCGCGCTCGTCGATGAGCTCGGGATACGCGCCGATCGAGACGGCGTTCAGCGCGAGGATCGGCGGCTCGTCGTCGGCGGTGACCTCGACCGCGCTGACCTCGACGGTCGATCCCCCTTCGAGCGCGTCGATCGCGGTCGCGACGTCGACGATCCCCGCGGAGCGCGCGAAGTGGTTGAACGTGCCGCCGGGCATGACGAGGAGCGGCCGATCGTGCTTGCGTGCGAGCTCGGCCATGCGCGACACGGATCCGTCGCCGCCGTACACGCCGAGGACGGCGGGTGGGGCATCCGCTCTCATCGCCGCATCGACGATGTCCGCCAGGTCGTCGCCTTCGCCGAGCTCGCGCACGTCCGCCTCGGGGAGCCGCTCGGCGATGAGCTCCGCGGGGTCGATGCGGAGCACCGCCGTGCCGGATCGGGGGTTGCGCACGATCAGCACCCCGCGGCCGCGAGCGACGACGGACGGCTCCGGAACGGCAGCGGCCATGAGGCGAGGCTACCCGCCCGTCATGCGGGGAGGATCGGCCGGTTCTCGAAGAAGGTCTGCAGGACGACGGTCGTGCGCGTGTTGACGGAGGCGGCCTGCCGGATCTCGCGGATGAGTCCCTCGAGATGCCGTGGCGTCGCGACCCGCACGAACAGGATGTAGCTCGCGTCGCCCGCGATCGAGTGGCACGCCTCGATCTCGGGAAGGTGCTCGAGCAGCTCGGGCGCGTTGTCGGGCTGGCCGGGGTCGAGCGGCGTGATCTCGATGAACGCCGACAGCGGCTTGCCGACCGCTTCGGCATCGACGACCGCGCGGTATCCCGCGATGACGCCGTTGCTCTCGAGCCGCTTCAGTCGCGCTTGCACAGCCGACACCGACAGGCCGACACGCTCGGAGAGCTGGGCCAGCGTCGCACGCGCGTCGCGCGACACCTCGGTGATGATCGCCAGATCGACAGGGTCGTCCACGCATGGAAGAATACCGGTTGAGTTCATCACTCGCCGGAATTCTTACGTCAACGAGTCCTCAGGATCGGAGGTTCCCAGTGTCAACGACGGCGCACCACGCGAAGTCCATCATCGGAGAGCCCGAGGTCGTCGAGGACGCGGCGGGCGTCGAGAACTCCGCCGCGTGGCTGCGCCTCAAAGACGCGGCCACCGCGCTGCAGGCGATTCAGGCACAGGACGGCTCCGTCCCGAACGAAGCGGACCACGCCGAGGCGCGCACGTGCGTCGAGACGATCGTCGCGGCGATCCGCGAGCTCTCCCCGCGCTTCCCGCACGACGCCGAGTACCTCGCCGCGTCGATGCACGACTTCGAGCGCTGGGCCGACAGCGGTTTCGGGGTGCCCGATTTCTACGACTCGCTCGTTGCTTTCCAGCCTCAGCAGCACCGGGTCGACGGCATCCGTCATCTCGTCGTCTTCCCGATGTACACCCAGAACGGTTCCCGCAACCGGTATGTCGAGGCCGTCCTCGTCGAGGTGATCTGGCCCGACTTCATCGCCGAGCTCGAGGCGGGCGACTACGGCAACAAGCTGTTCGTGTCGCTGCGGCTCATCGACTTCACGCCGGGCTACGACACGAACTCGGCCGTGCTGTTCCCCGAGACGGTCGCGATGCGCGAGATCCCCACGTTCACGTGGGGCGCGATCTTCCAAGACCGCGAGGCCGCCCGCTACCGGCGCGTCGTCCGCGCGGCGGCCGAGATCACGAAACTGGAGCTGCCCGCCGAGGCGGCCCGCATGCTCGAGGACCAGACGCTCGCCGAGAAGACGTTCGTGATGTGGGACATCATCCACGACCGCACGCACATGCGCGGCGATCTGCCGTTCGACCCGTTCATGATCAAGCAGCGGATGCCGTACTTCCTGTACTCGCTCGAGGAGTTGCGCTGCGATCTGACGGCGTTCCGCGAGTGCGTCGCGATCGAGAAGCGGCTTTCGGCCCGTGACGACCTCACGCCGACGGAGACCGAGATGCTCGAGCACGCGAGGCTCGTGCAGTACGCGGTCATCTTCGACCGCATCTTCCGCTTCGCCATCACCGGCTCGCGTGTGCGCAACTACGACGGTCTCGGGGGTCAGCTGCTGTTCGCGTGGCTGCACCAGCGCCGCGTGCTGCACTGGACCGATACGGCGCTCGCCTTCGACTGGGACGAGGTCCCCGCGGCCGTCGTGGCCCTCGGCGACGAGATCGACGAGCTCTACTGGCGTTCGATCGACCGCCCCAAGACGGCGCACTGGCTCGCGGCGTACGACCTGGTGCGGTCGGTGCTCGAGCCGAACCCCGCGTCGCAGTGGGCGCGCGGGCTTCCCGACGAGATCCTCGCCGGACCACCGAAGGGCTACACCGACGCCGTGCTCGACGACGAGTTCCCCCTGTCGATGTTCTACGAGGCTCTCGAGAAGAAGATGCGCCCCGTGATCGAGTCGACGTCGGGCATCCGGGGAACCGATGCCTGACACGGGGCGGCTGGTGCTCATCGCCGGGGCGACGAGCGCCAGCGGCCTTGCGGCCGCCCGCGCCCTGGCTGGGGCGGGTGCGCGGGCGGTCGCGGTCGGCCGCGATCCCGAGAAGCTCGACCGGCTCGCCGAGGCGGTTCCGGGCGTGCGCACAGAGGTGTGCGATCTCACGGATGCCGCGGCCGTCCAGTCCCTCGCCGAGCGGGTGCACGAGACCGAGGGTCGCATCGACGGACTGTTCCACCTCGTCGGCGGCTGGCGCGGGGGCGGAGGCCTCTCGGGGCAGACGGAGGATGATTACCGCTTCCTCGAGGGGTCGTTCACGGCGCTGCGGCATGTGACCCGCACGTTCGACGACGACCTGCGGGCGTCCGCCGCAGGACGCCTCGCGATCGTGTCGTCGACCGCGGTCACCCGGCCGCTCGCCGGCGGCGCGAACTACGCGGCGGTCAAGGCCGCGAGCGAGGCGTGGACGCGCGCGGTCGCGCACGGGTTCGCGAAGGCGGCGCGCGACGCGGACGAGCCGCTGCGCGCCGCGGCCGTGATCTTCCGTGTGAAGGCCCTCGATGGGCTCGAAGACACCGTCGCGGATGCGTTCGTGAGGCTGTGGGACGCGGATGCGGCGTCCATCAACGACACGGTCATCACGCTCCCCGCAGACTGAAGCACAGCACACTCACCTGGGGAGTTGCGCGAGGTCGATCGCGAGGCCCACGCGCGTGAGGTCGATCGACTCGTCGTATCCACCCAGCACGACGAGCACCCCGCCGGTCACGCCGAGCGTCGAGAACGACGCGACCGTGTGCTGTGCGGCGTCGACGAGCGTGCTGGCGCCCGATGCGACGTCGATCAGCTCGACGCCCGGCGCTCCGCCCGCGACTGCCACGCGGCCGTCGGGGAGAACCGCCGCTCCGAGCTTGTAGCGCCCGACCGTGAGCTGCGGTCCGGGGCGGAAGGTCTGCGACTCGGCGTCGAAGATCTCGGTCGAGGGCAGCAGCTCGCGGTCGTCGCTGGTGCCGCCGACGATGAGCACGTCACCTGAGGCGAGCGGGACGGTCGCGTGCTTGAACCGGGCCTCGAGGAGCGGACCCACCTCGGTGACGGTCCCGTCCGGGCACACCGTGACGGCCGAGTCGGTCGGCACGCCCGACTCCCTCTCTCCCCCGGCGAGGAGGGCGCACCCGTCCGGAAGCGACGCGGCACCGACCCCCGCCACGGGCATCGGGAGCTCCGGCCCGGGACGGAACGTCGCCGTCAGCGGGTCGAAGATCTCCGTCGTCGCGGTGAAGCCGCCCGTCCTCGCCCAGCCCCCGGCGATGAGGACGGTGCCGTCGCCCAGCAGGGCCGCGCCGTGCGATCCGCGGCCCGTCGTGAGCGCGGCGACCTCCGCCCACCGCGCTGTCTCGGGGTCGTAGATCTCGACCGTGTCGAGCGCCGGTGTGCCCTCCGCGGCGAACCCGCCCGCGACGACCACCCGACCGTCCGCCAGCAGGGTCGCACTGTGGGCGTCGCGCACGTAGTTGAGCGACGTCGTCGGCCGGGCATCCCGCCCCTCGATGATCCAGCTGTCACGCGTCGCCGTGCCGCAGCCGTCGGTGACGCACCCGCCCACCACGAGCAGACTGCCGTCGAGCAGCGGCGTCATGGTGTGCGCCGCCCGCGCCGCGAGCTCCGCGGGGATGCCCGCGGGCGACTCCACGACTCGCGGTCCCGGGTCGGACGCGGATTCGGCGGTGCACCCCGTGAGCACGGCGGCGGCCGCCGCCATGAGGACGGCCGCCCTCGACGGCCTCATGGGGCCAGGCTACGCGCGCCGCTGACCGTCGACCACGCCTCCGATGACGTCCTTCGTCGAGGGCGGACCCACGTCGATCGGCCCGGCGGGCGCGCCGTTGGGCGAGGCATCCGCTTCAGCCGTTGCGGCGGTCGGCCGGCCCTCATCGCCGTCATCGCCGTCGGACGGTGCATCCGTCTCTGCCTCGGCGCCGTTGTCGCCCTCCGTCTCGGCCTCGGCGACGCCCTGCTGGTACTCCTCGGAGAGGATGCGGTACGAGGGCGTGAGGAACGCGAGGAACCCGACGACCACGAGGATGAGCCCCGCGAACAGGAAGATGAGGGCGATGCCGCGGGCCTCGCCTTCGCCGAGCAGCCAGCCCCACGTCGCGCGACCGCTGTCGGACTCCATGTACGGGATGATGAGGAACTCCGCGATCGGTGCGATGAGGAACGCCGTGATGGGCGCCGTGGCGGACTCGATCGCGGCCGCGAAGCCGAACACCCGGCCCTGTCGGCGGAAGGGGACGACCTTCTGGATGACCGTCTGCTCGGCCGCCTCGGCGGCCGGGATGATCGCCATGTAGACGTAGATGCCCACGATGTACAGCCACGACCACTCGCGGATCGTGAAGAGCGCGCCGAGCACGCCCATCGTGATGACGACCAGCAGCAGCGTGCGGATCGGGTTCTTGCCCAGGCCCCACTTCGCGACGACGAGTCCGCCCACGATGAAGCCCGTCGCCGTGATGCCGAGGACGACGCCCCACCACTGCACCGTGAACAGCGTCAGACCGTACGGGTCCATGAGGGCGATGTACGCGCCGCCGATGAAGTTGTTGAAGGTCGAGAACAGGATCAGTGCGAACAGACCCTTCACGGCCCGGACCGCACGGATGCTGCCGCGGAAGTCGAAGGCCTTGGCGCGGTTCTCGTTGGGATCGGGCTGGTCTTCGGGGATGCGGAACGTCAGCAGGTGCAGGAAGGCGATCGCCGTGGCGACCAGCGCGATGACGAGCGTTCCGCCCATTCCGAGAAAGCCGACGGAGAGCCCCGAGAACACGCTCGTCACGACGAACGCGACGCCCTGGACGGTGCCGACCATGCCGTTCGCGTTGGCGTGGCGTTCGACGGGCACGAGGAGCGTCACCGTCGTCGACAGCGCGATGTTGCGCAGGTTCTCGATGACCGCGCCGAACAGGATGATGCCCGTGAACAGCCAGAACCACGGACCGGTGATGTCGACGAGCACCGACTCGGGTTGGGCGAGGTACAGCGCGCCGGCGACGAGGAACGACGCGAGCGTGACGAGGCTCGAGAAGATCATGACGCGCTGCTTGCGGTGGCGGTCGACGAGCGTGCCGAACACCATCGAGAACACCGCGACGAGCAGCATGTAGGTGCCGCCGACGATGCCGGTGGCGAGCACCGACTTCGTCTCGAGGTACACCCAGAACGTCAGAGCGAACCAGAGGAAGCTGGTCGTGACGTTCGCGGCGGCGGTGTTGACGAGCACCTGGAAGAAGGTGCGCATGCCGTTGGGCGGCGGCACGATCGTGCGCTGCGCACCCGTGGAGAGGCCGGGGGTGTCAGATGACATGGCGACGAACCTACGCCGCACCTCCGACACAGAAAACCCCGAGCCCGGCGTCGACTAGATTGGGAACCCGTGACTCCGATCCACGACGCGAGCATCCGCGGCTTCGCATCCGACAACTACTCCGGCATCCATCCCGAGGTGCTCGCGGCGATCGCCGCCGCGAACGACGGGCACCAGGTGGCGTACGGCGAAGACGTCTACACCGAGCGCCTGCAGGAGGTGTTCGCGCACCACTTCGGCGAGGGGGTCGAGGCGTTCCCGGTCTTCAACGGCACGGGCGCGAACGTCACCGGGCTGCAGTCGATGCTCCCCCGCTGGGGCGCGGTCGTGGCGGCATCGACGGCGCACATCAACGTCGACGAGGGCGGTGCGCCCGAGCGGGTCGCGGGCATCAAGATCCTCAACGTCCCGACCGACGACGGCAAGCTCACCCCGGAGCTCATCGACCGCGAGGCGTGGGGCTGGGGCGACGAGCACCGCGCGCAGCCGCTCGTCGTCTCGATCACGCAGTCGACCGAGCTCGGCACGCTCTACACGCCCGACGAGATCCGCGCGATCGCCGACCACATCCACCCGCTCGGCATGCACCTGCACGTCGACGGCGCGCGCATCGCGAACGCGGCGGCGTCGCTCGACCTCCCGCTGCGCGCGTTCACACGCGATGTCGGCGTCGACGTCCTGAGCTTCGGCGGCACCAAGAACGGCGCGATGGGCGCCGAGGCGGTCGTCGTGCTGAACCCCGAGGCATCCGCGGGTCTCACGTACCTGCGCAAGCTCAACATGCAGCTCTCGTCGAAGATGCGCTTCGTGTCGGCGCAGCTCATCGCGCTGCTCGAGGGCGACCTGTGGCTGCGCAACGCACGCCACTCGAACGCGATGGCGCAGCGCCTGCGCGCCGGCATCGAGGCCGGCCTCGCGAACGGATCGATCCGCGGTGTCGGCTTCACGCAGGAGACGCAGGCGAACGGCGTGTTCGCGACGCTGCCCGACGGCGTGGCCGACAGGCTGCGCGAGTCGTTCCGGTTCTACGACTGGGACGCCGCGCGCAACGAGGTCCGCTGGATGTGCTCGTTCGACACGACCGAGGACGACATCGACGCGTTCCTCGCCGCGATCGCGCGCGAGACCGCGTCGGCGGCCTGAGGCCATAAGACGACGGATGCCGCGGCCCTCGGGGCGCGCGGCATCCGTTTCGTCCGTTCGAGCGGTGGTCAGGCCGCCGTCTCGTCGCGGTCGCCTTCGTGGGCGTCGCCGGCGTCGTGGTGGTCGTCGTGCTGCTCGCCCTCGGCGTGCTCGCCCTCGGCGTGCACGAGCTGCGCCACCTCGGTCGTCTCGCCTTCGGCCCGATCCTCGGAGTCTTCGGAGCCGTGCTCCTCCGCGTCGGCCTCGCCGGCCGGCTGCTCCTCCGTCGCCGCCTCCTGCGGCGCGTCGCCGGCGGGGCTACCACCCTGAGCGTCGTCCTCCGGCGCGTCCTGGTGTTCCTCGACCGACACCTCGTCGGCGGTCGGCTCCGACTCGCTCGACCCCTCGGCCGGCTCGACGTCGCCGAAGGCGGCGAGGTCGGCGTCGCCGATCGGCATGTCGGGGCGGATGAGTTCCTTGACCTCGGCCATGAAGCTCATGAGCTGGTGCTGCTGCCAGCGGAGCTGGCGCGTGCGGTCCTCGGCGTCGCGCAGCACGGCCTGCGAGTGCGCCGTGACGGTCTCGATGATGCGCTCCGCCTTGGCGCGTGCACGGTCGAGCACCTCACGGGCGCGCAGGTTCGCGTCGGCCTCGAGCTGCTGCGCCTGCGCGCGCATGAGGCGGTCGAAGTCGTCCGCCTTCGCGGCGACGCGCTGGGCGTGCTCGAGCGACGCGGCGACCTGCTCGTTCGCGTCCTGCGTGATGCGCTCGGCGTGGGCGACGGCCTGGTTGTGGAGCATGAGGAACTCCTGCTGCGCGTCGTCCTGGCGCCGCGTGAGCGACTCCTCGAACTCGAGGGCGCGCATCCGGAGCTCACGCACGGCCTCTTCGGCCTCGGCGCGCATCTGCGACGTCTCGCGCGCGACCATCGAGCGCAGCGCGGCCGCGCCCTTCTCGGCCTCGCTGCGGATCGCCGCGGCCTCCTGCTCGGCCTGCGACACCTTCTCGGCCGCGTGCGCCGCCTCGCGCTCGAGGCGCGCCTGGTGCGCCATGAGCTCGGTCTCGATGCGCAGGCGTGCCTGCTGCGCGTCGCTCTCGGCCTGCGCGCGGATGCCGTCAGCCTCGGCCTGCATCTCGCGACGGCGGTTGACGACCTCCTCGCGCGCGGCTTCGAGCAGACGGTCGGCCTGGACGCTCGCGTTGCGGATGATCTGGCTCGCCTGCTCCTCGGCGACGCGCAGGATCTCTTCGAACTGCGGACGGTCGGTGCCCTGACCGTGCTCGACGAGCTCCTCGGTGAGCGTCGCGATGCGCTGCTCGGCCTTCGCGGCGCGGGCGTTCGCGGCGGTGAGCTCGGCCTCGAGGCGCTGGATCGTCTCGCGTGTCTCGTTCGTCGCGCTTGCGACCTCGGTCTGCAGGCGCTGCTCGGCCTTCGCCGCCCGCGCGTTCGCGGCGGTGAGGGCGGCCTTCATCTTCTCGAGGGCGTCGCGTGCGCGGCCCTCTGCCTCTTCGAGACGCGCCTCGTACTCGGCCTCGAGCTGCTCGACGGCCTCGCGGCTCTGCGAGTTCGCCGCCTCGGTCACGCGGCGGTAGCGTTCCTCGAGGAACGCGATCTCGTCGCCTCCGGCGCGAAGACGCGCCGTGAGGCGGGCGATCGCGGCGTCGACCTCGTCCTTGTCGTAGCCTCGGAACACCGTCGTGAAAGACGTTCCCGTGGCGGGCACGGTGTCACCGCCGATGAGCTCGTCGAACGGGCTCGTCTCGTCGCCGCCGGCCTCGAGGCCCGGCACCTGCTGATCCGACATGTGACTCTCGCTTCTGTTCTGCTGCTGTGGGGGGATGAGCGGCGCGCGCCGAGCACGGACGCGCCCACCGCTCGTGGCGCCCAGTGGGTGACGGTGGCCGCGAGCGCGGCGGGAGGCGTCGCGTGGACGTGCGACGACACCGGGTTTCGGCGCGGTGTGCGCCTCGGGTTTGTGGGGAATCATACCCGTCGCGGCGATGCGGTCCAGACCCCATGGGGAAGGATGACGCCCACCCTCGCCGCGCGGGGGTTGCGGCATCCGCCTCTTCTCGTCAGCGGAGCGCGCCGACGCTCGCGAGAGCGAGCCTCACCAACGTGCCCCGGCCGCCCTCCATCTCGGCGGCGAGCGCGTCGGACGACGCCTCTTCGGGGGTCAGCCACGTGACCTCGAGGGCGTCCTGGCGCGGCTCGCACGTGCCCGTGACGGGCACCACGAACGCGAGCGACACGGCGTGCTGACGGTCGTCGTGGAAGGGGCTCACACCGGGCAGCGGGAAGTACTCCGCGACCGTGAACGGCACCGGCTGCGGAGGCAGCAGCGGGAAGGCCATCGGGCCGAGATCGTTCTCCAGATGGCGGAACAGGGCGTCGCGGATCGTCTCGCCGTAGCGGACGCGCCCCGACACGATCGTGCGCACGATCTCGCCGACGGGCGTCGCCCGCAGGAGGATGCCGACCTCGACGACCTGCCCCATGCCGTCCGTGCGCACGGGGACGGCCTCGACGTACAGCATCGGAAGCCGCCGGCGCGCCTCGGCGAGCTCGATCTCGCTCAGCCACGCCGGGTTCGAGACGTTCCCCTTGGGCGGTCCGAACGGGTCGTCGCCCGCGGGTTCGGGGTCGGGGGTTCGCACGGCCATGTCTCCTGTATACCCCTTCGCCCCTCGCCCCGCCCGACGCGCGTGCGGTCGCCGTGTCGACGCGCGGTGGCAGGATGAGGGCATGCCGGAGTCGCTCATCCTCGACGCAGACGCCGCGCTGTGGTCGGTCGAGCCCGCCGACGTCGCGGGCCGGCATCTGCTCCTGCTCCTCCATGGCTACGGGGCCGACGAGCACGACCTCTACGGCCTGCGCGAATACCTCCCCGAAACGCTCGCCGTCGTGAGCCTCGCCGCACCTCTCACCCCGCCGTGGCCCATGCCGGGGCGGTCGTGGTACCCGATCGACGGACTCGACGGGCGCGACCCATCGCACGTGACGGCCGCGGCGCAGGCGGTGATCGAGTGGGTCGACGCGCATGCGCCGGGTGCGGCATCCGTCGGTCTCCTCGGCTTCTCGCAAGGAGGCGCGGTGTCCCTTCAGGCGCTGCGCCTCGACCCTCGGCGCTTCGCGTACGCGCTGAACCTCAGCGGCTACGCGACGCCCGGCGACCTGCCCCGCGACGCCGAGCTCGCCGAGGTGAAGCCGCCCGTGTTCTGGGGTCGAGGCACGCACGACGACGTGATCCCGGCGGCGCTCGTCGAGCACACGACGCAGTGGCTGCCCGATCACGTCGACCTGAGCGGCCGCGTCTACCCCGGCCTGACCCACAGCGTGTCGGAGCAGGAGCTGGCCGACGTGCGCGTCTTCCTCGAGAAGAGACTGGCGGATGCGGCGACCCCGCCCGCCCCCGGAAGCCCGGGCGACGGCGGCTGACGTCACACGTCGGGCAGCTGCCCCTCGAGCTCGGCGACCGCATCGGCCGTGCACAGCCCCGTTGCCGGCAGCGCCGCCGTCGCCGAGCCCGCCGCGACCGCGGTGCGGAACGCCTCGCGCGGCGTGCGCCCCTCGGCGAGGCGCAGCACGAACGCGCCGAGGAAGCTGTCGCCCGCGCCGACGGTGCTCTGGACGGCGACCTTCGGGGTGGGCAGGCGCCACGTGTCGTCGGCGGTCACGAGCACGGCGCCCGCACCGCCGAGCGTGAGCGCGACGATCTCGGTGCGCCCGTCGGCGATGAGCGTGCGCGCCGCGGCCTCCAGCTGCGGGTCGTCCTCGACGGGGGCCTTCACGAGTTCCGCGAGCTCGTGACGGCTGGGCTTCACGAGGAAGACGCCTTCGTCGAGGGCCGCACGGAGCGCGGCATCCGCTGCGTCGACGATGCACCGCGATCCGTGGTCCCGCGCGATGCGGGCCAGCCGCCCGTAGAAGTCGACGGGGACGCCCGGCGGCAGGCTGCCGCTCGCGACGAGGTACCCGCCGACGGGCAGGTCGTCGACGACGGCCGACAGGAGCGCGCGCCACTCGGGCTCCGACAGGTGCGGCCCCTGCAGGACGAAGCGGAACTGCTCGCCGGTCGAGGTCTCGTCGACGGTGAAGCTCTCGCGCGTGCTGCCCTTGATGCGGACGACACGCCCCATGATCCCCTCGCGCTCGAGGAGCTCGCGGTACGCGTGGCCCGTCGGACCGCCCGCGGTGTAGAGGGCGGTGGAGCGCCCGCCGAGGTTGCGCACGACACGTGACACGTTGATGCCGCCGCCGCCCGGATCCAAGCGCGTGGGCCCGCAGCGCAGCTTCTCCTCGGGGATGATCCGTGGGGTGGACGTGCTCACGTCCAGCGCAGGGTTGGGCGTCACCGTCAGGATCGGATCATGGGCTCGCACCGGGTCGGCCATGCGCTCATGCTAGGGCGGCGCGCAGGCGACTCACAGACCATCGGACGCGGATGTCCGCTAGGCTGGCCCGCGTCCTTGTCCCGAGCGTGAGGAAAGACAGTGACAGAGATCGTCGCGAACGCGCAGTGATTCCGCGCTGATCCGTCGATCCTTCGACACGCAGCCTCCGGCTGCGGCTCAGGAACCGGATGGCCGCTTCCGCAGCCACCTTCGACGTGTCCGCGCGCCGCTGAAAACCGCACCGCGCTGACCGTCGATCTCACGCCCTCCGCCGGGCTTCTGCATGCCCGGCATCCGTGGGCCCTCGTGGACTCCGACGTCAGCGCCTGACTGACGAAGGAGACCCCATGACCACCAACACCCTCACACCCTCTGTCGTGCTCGACCGCGTGTCGTTCACGTGGCCCGACGGCACGGCCGCACTCACCGACGTCTCGGGAGCGTTCGGCTCTCGGCGCACGGGTCTCGTCGGCCGCAACGGCGCCGGCAAGTCCACGCTGCTCCGGCTCATCGCCCGCGAGCTCGCACCCACCTCGGGTCGCATCGAGGCGGGGGCGGACGCCGCATACCTGCCGCAGCGGCTGACGCTCGACGTCGACCGACCGGTGTTCGACGTGCTCGGAATCGGCGACGCGCTGCGCGCGCTGCGGGCGATCGAGGCCGGAGACGCCGACCCACGTCACTTCGACGCGGTCGGGACGGACTGGGACGTCGAGGCGCGGGCGCACGCCGCCCTCGCCGAGGCGGGGCTCGCGCCCGAGATGCTCGACCGCCGCGTCGGCGAGCTGTCGGGCGGCGAAGCCGTGCTCACCGCGATCGCGGGCATCCGCCTGCGGTCTGCCGGCGAACGCGCACCCATCGCGCTGCTCGACGAGCCGACGAACAACCTCGACCGCGACGCGCGCGCACGTCTGTACGACATGGTGCGCTCGTGGCGGGGCACGCTGATCGTGGTGAGTCACGACGTCGCGCTGCTCGACCTCATGGACGAGACCGCGGAGCTCTACGCGAACGAGCTCTCCGTGTTCGGCGGCCCGTACTCCGAATGGAGGGTGTGGCTCGAGACCGAGCAGGACGCCGCCCGCCAGGCCGAGCGCGCCGCCGCCCAGGCGCTGCGCCGCGAGAAGCGCCAGCGCATCGAGGCCGAGACCACGATCTCGCGCCGCAGGCAGATGGGTCAGAAGGCCTACGCCGAGAAACGCGAGCCGAGGATCGTCATGAACGCCAGGAAGCGCGCGGCCCAGGTGTCGGCGGGCAAGCTCCGCGGGGAGAAGGCCGATCGCGAGGCGACCGCCCGCGAGGCGCTCGACGCCGCCGAGCGGCGCGTGCGCGACGACGCGATCGTCAAGATCGACCTGCCCGACCCGGGCGTGCCCTCGGGTCGCCGCATCGCGACGATCAGCGACGCCCGCCACTCCTGGATCGTGCAGGGGCCCGAGCGCGTCGCGCTGATCGGTCCGAACGGGGTCGGCAAGACGACCCTGCTGGAGCGTCTGGTCGGGAGCGCGGTGAATCCGCCGGGCTCGATGGGCTCGGCGGGGGCTGTAGGAGGGGCTGAACGCCAGTTCGGCCCGGCGCTTTCACGCGCGGTCGCTCACACCGACCGCATCGGCTACCTGCCGCAGCGCATCGACGGGCTCGACGACGGGGCATCCGTGCTCGAGAACGTCGCGGCCGTCGCGCAGAGCATCGGCACGGTCGAGCTGCGCAACCGCCTCGCGCGGTTCCTCATCAGGGGCGCCACGGTGGAGAGACCGGTCGGCACACTGTCGGGCGGCGAGCGATTCCGCGTCGCTCTCGCACGGCTGCTGCTGGCCGATCCGCCTCCGCAGCTGCTCGTGCTCGACGAGCCGACGAACAACCTCGACCTCGACACGGTCGACCAGCTCGTCGGCGCGCTGGCCTCCTATCGCGGAGCCGTCCTCGTGGTGAGCCACGACGACGTGTTCCTCGAACGGCTCGGGGTCGATCTCGTGCTCGAGCTCGGCGCCGACGGGATGCTCACCGAGAGGTGACACAGCGCGGCATCCGGATCCATGCGATCCGGGTGCCGCGCCCGCAAGCCTCAGCCGAACGGATGCGTCTCGAGGATCGTCACCGTGAGCGAGGCGCCCGAGGGTGCCGTGTAGGTGACCGTGTCGCCGACGTGCCGGCCGCTGATCGCGGCGCCGAGTGGGGACGTCGGCGAGTAGACGTCGAGGTCGACGCCCTGGTCGTTGCGCACGAGCTCGCGGCTGCCGAGCAGGAACCTCTCGACCGAGCCGTCCGCCTCGAAGCGGACCGACACGATCATGCCGGGCTCGACCAGCCCGTCGTCGGGCTTCGGGCCGACGACGGCGCGGCGGATGAGCTCGCGCAGCTCGATGACGCGGGCCTGGTCGGCGTCGGGCTGCGCGACGAGCTCGGCGAGCTCCTCTTCGAGCGACGCCAGCGTCGCGGGGGTCATCCAGACGGGTTCCGTCACGTTGCTCATCGTCGACTCCTCCTCTTTGGCCGGAAGCGGCAAAGAACCTCCTAGCCTAGTCCCACTCCGTGAGAAAGGCCAGCGCAGGCGAACGGCCTACTCCCCGGGCACGGGGTCGTCCCCGCGAGACCACGCGATCGCGATGAGCCGCCGCAGGACGTCGACGTCGACGTCCTCGAGCTTCTTCACGTACACGCACCCGGCGCCCTCGGTGTAGGTCCCGAGCTTCGGCAGCAGCGCGGCGCCCTCGGGCAGATCCTTGAGCCCGTACAGCGACAGCTGCGCCTTGCGCGGCGAGAACGCCGCCTTCGGCCAGTCGCCGCGCGTACGCGGGTCGGCGGGCGACACGTAGCGGTAGGCGCCGTAGCCCACCATCGACGGACCCCACATCACGGGGTCCTCGCCCGTCACCTCGCGGAAGATCTCGGCGAGCGCCAGCCCGTCCTCTCGCCGCTTCGCGGGGGTCACGCCCTCGAGGAACTCGCGGACGTCGGCATCCGTGGGCTTGGTCTTGATCTCGGCCATGCCCCATTGTCCGCCCGGCGAGGCCGGGATGGCCAGAACCGGATGCCGCGGCGCGGCGCGGCCGTGCCGCTGGGATCCCGCTGGGCATCGCGCAACCCCTGCCCCGATGTCGCCGGGGGCGACCAAGATGGATGCGTGGGCGACGTGCTCGAACGGTTCGGTCCTGCCACGCAGGACTGGTTCCGTGGCGCCTTCGCGCGGCCGACCGACGCCCAGGTGGGCGCGTGGAAGGCGATCTCGGCCGGCAAGCACGCGCTCGTCGTCGCCCCGACCGGGTCGGGCAAGACGCTCTCGGCGTTCCTGTGGGCGATCGACCGCATCTTCCATGAGAAGCAGGTGACCCCTGCGCCGCAGCCCACGGGCCGGGGGCGCGCTCGCCGCACGGATTCGGCCACACGGGTCCTGTACATCTCCCCGCTCAAGGCCCTCGGCGTCGACGTCGAGCGCAACCTGCGCTCCCCTCTCGTCGGCATCGGCCAATCGGCGCGGCGCTTGGGGATCGCCGTGCCGGATGTCTCGGTCGGCGTGCGCTCGGGCGACACGACGTCGAGCGACCGGCGCAAGCTCGTCGCGGATCCGCCCGACATCCTCATCACGACGCCCGAGTCGCTGTACCTCATGCTCACGAGTCAGGCGGGCGACACCCTGCGCGGCGTTCACACGGTCATCGTCGATGAGGTCCACGCGGTCGCAGCCACCAAGCGCGGCGCGCACCTCGCGGTCAGCCTCGAGCGGCTCGACGACCTGCGGCGCGGGTTCGCCGAGTCGGCGGGGCTCGCGGACTTCGCACCCGTCCAACGCATCGGGCTCTCGGCGACGGTCCGCCCCATCGACGAGGTCGCGCGGTTCCTGGGTGGGGCGCAGCCGGTCGAGATCGTCGCGCCGCGCGCGACGAAGGCGTTCGATCTGCGGGTGGTCGTCCCGATCGACGACCTGAGCAACCCGCCACCCCCGCCAGGTGTCGATGCGGATGCGTGGGCGCCCGCGGAGGCGGATGGCGACGGGGCCGCCTCCCCGGGTGCCGAGGGAGGACGCGAAGCGCGCGAGAGGAGGCGCGGCGCTCCCGAGCCCGACCCCGAGGACTGGTTCTCCGACGGATCCAGTTCGCGCGCACCCTCGGCGACCGAGATCACGGGCTCTGTGTGGCCGCATGTCGAAGAGGCGATCGTCGACCGCATCCTCCAGCACCGGTCCACGATCGTGTTCGCGAACTCGCGACGCCTCGCCGAGCGGTTGACGGGACGCCTCAACGAGATCTACGCGGAGCGTCTCGGCCTCTCTTCCGCGAGCTCAGGGACCGAGTCGAGGCAGCCTCCGCCCGCGGCGATGATGGCGCAGGCCGGTGCGACCGCCGGGGCGCCGCCTGTGCTCGCGAAGGCGCACCACGGATCGGTGTCGAAGGAACAGCGGGCGATCGTCGAGGACGAGCTCAAGTCCGGGGTGCTCAAGTGCGTCGTCGCGACGAGCAGCCTCGAGCTCGGCATCGACATGGGCGCCGTCGACCTCGTGATCCAGGTCGAGGCGCCGCCGTCTGCGGCATCCGGTCTGCAGCGAGTCGGCCGAGCCGGCCATCAGGTCGGCGAGGTGAGCCGCGCCGCGCTCTTCCCGAAGCACCGCGGTGACGTGCTCCACACCGCGATCGTCACCGAGCGCATGCTCGCGGGGCAGATCGAGGCGATCGCGGTGCCGCAGAACCCGCTCGACATCCTCGCGCAGCAGACGGTCGCCGCATCCTCCGTCGGCCCGCTCGATGTCGAGGGCTGGTACGAGACGGTGAAGCGCAGCGCGCCGTTCCGCACGCTGCCGCGGTCGGCGTACGAGGCGACGCTCGACTTGCTCGCAGGACGCTTCCCCTCCGACGAGTTCGCCGAGTTGCGGCCGCGCGTCGTGTGGGACCGCGACCAGGGCGTGCTCCTCGGCCGGCCCGGTGCGCAGCGGATCGCCGTCACGAGCGGCGGCACGATTCCCGACCGCGGCCTGTTCGGCGTGTACGTCGCCGGCGAGAGCCGCAACGCGCGGGTCGGCGAGCTCGACGAGGAGATGGTGTACGAGTCGCGCGTCAACGACGTGTTCACGCTCGGCACCACGAGCTGGCGCATCGTCGAGATCACGCACGATCGCGTGAACGTCGTGCCCGCGTTCGGGCAGCCGGGCAAGGTGCCGTTCTGGCACGGCGACGGCATCGGGCGCCCGGCGGAGCTGGGCGAAGCCCTCGGGAAGTTCTCGCGCGAGGTGTCGTCGGCACCCGCTGAGAAGGCGATCGAGCGACTGCGCGAGTCCGGGCTCGACGAGAACGCGATCGGGAACCTCCTCTCCTACCTCGCCGAGCAGCGCGAGGCGACGGGCACGCTCCCGACCGACCGCACGCTGACGGTCGAACGCGGCCGCGACGAGGTCGGCGACTGGCGCGTGATCCTGCATTCCCCGTACGGCATGCAGGTCCATGCCCCGTGGGCGCTCGCCGTCAACGCGCGGATTCGCGAGCGGCTCGGGGTCGAAGGATCCGCGGTCGCGAGCGACGACGGGATCATCGCGAGGGTTCCGGATGCCACGGCCGAACCGCCGGGCGCCGAGCTGTTCGTCTTCGAACCCGACGAGCTCGAGCAGATCGTGACCGAAGAGGTCGGCGGATCGGCGCTGTTCGCCTCGAGGTTCCGCGAGTGCGCCGCGCGGGCGCTCCTGCTCCCCCGCACGAACCCCAACCGCCGCAGTCCGCTGTGGCAGCAGCGGCAGCGCTCGGCCCAACTGCTCGAGGTCGCACGACGATACCCGACCTTCCCGATCATCCTCGAGACCCTCCGCGAGGTTCTGCAGGACGTCTACGACGTGCCGTCGCTGCTGCGCATCGCGCGCGATATCGGGGACCGCCGCATCCGGCTCATCGAGGTGACGACCGCGCAGCCGTCGCCGTTCGCGCGCGATCTGCTGTTCGGATACGTCGGTGCGTTCATGTACGAGGGCGACTCGCCGCTCGCCGAACGCCGCGCGGCCGCGCTCTCGGTCGACCCTGCCCTCTTGAGCGATTTGCTCGGCAAGGTCGAGATGCGCGAGCTGCTCGACCCCGACGTGATCGCCCAGTTCGAGCGCGAGGCCCAGCGCCTGGCACCCGACCGGCGCGTGCGCGGCGTCGAGGGCGTCGCCGACCTGCTGCGGATGCTCGGGCCGCTTGACGCGGCCGAGGTCGCCGCGCGGCTGCAGGCGGAGTCACCCGACGGGCAGGTCGCGGAACGGGGAGCGGACGAGGTCCCCGAGTCGAGTTCCCCCGACCGAGAGCCCGAGCCGGATTCGCAGCCCGCGGAGAGTGGCCGCCCGGCGACGGACACTCCCTCTGCGACGGAGGCCGAGGCATCCGCACACCTCGACGCGCTCGTGCAGAGCAAGCGCGCGATCGCCGTCACGATCGCCGGCGTCGCCCGATACGCGGCGATCGAAGATGCCGGGCGTCTGCGCGACGCACTCGGCGTCGCGCTCCCCATCGGCGTGCCGACGGCGTTCGTCGAACCGGTCGCCGACCCGATGGGCGACCTCGTCGCACGCTTCGCGCGCACGCACGGTCCGTTCGCGGCGACCGCCGTCGCGGACCGCCTCGGCATCGGCGTCGCGGTCGCGCGGCAGACGCTCCAGCGGCTCGAATCGCAGGGGCGCATCGCGAGCGGGTTCTTCCTGCCCGAGCCGACGACGACCCCCGCGCAGGACGGCACCGCCGATGAGACGGAGTGGTGCGACTCGGAAGTGCTTCGTCGCCTGCGCATGCGCTCGCTCGCCGCGATCCGGGGCAGCGTCGAGCCCGTGCCGCCCGACGCGTTCGCGCGGTTCCTGCCGGTGTGGCAGCACGTCACGCGTCCGCTCGAGGGCATCGACGGCGTGGCCGCGGTCATCGAGCAGCTCGCGGGCGTGCCCATCCCGGCGAGCGCGTGGGAGTCGCTCATCCTCCCGTCGCGTGTCGCCGACTACTCCCCCACGTATCTCGACGAGCTCACGGCGAGCGGCGAGGTCATCTGGTCGGGCCACGGCGCCCTGCCCGGACGCGACGGCTGGATCGCGCTCCACCCCGCCGACGCCGTCACCCTCACGATCGCGCCGCCCGACGACGAGCTCGCACCGGCGGCCGGCAGTCTCGAGGAGCGCATCGTCGAGATGCTGCGCGCCGGCGGCGCATACTTCGCCGCGCAGCTGCGCCAGCTCGCGGATGCCGAGAACGAGCAGTCCGTCGTCGAGGCGCTGTGGAACCTCACGTGGTCGGGTCGCGTCACGAACGACACGTTCGCCCCCGTCCGCACGCTCATCGGTCAGGGCTCCCAGGCGCACCGGGTCTCGCGGCGCACGCCGCGCGGGCGCATGTACCGCGGCGCGACGCTCGCGCGCGTGGCCTCGAGCGCCCCACCGCGACCTCCCTCGATCGGCGGACGCTGGTCGCTGCTCCCCGAACCCGAGCCGGATGCGGCGCTCCGCGCGACGGCCGCGGGGAGCCTGCTCCTCGACAGGTACGGCGTCGTCACGCGTGGATCCGTTCAGTCAGAGGGCGTTCCGGGCGGGTTCGCGCAGGTATACCGCGTGCTCGCCGGATTCGAGGAGGCCGGGCACTGCCGCCGGGGATACCTCATCGAGAAGCTCGGGGCGGCGCAGTTCGCGGCATCCGCCACCATCGATCGGCTGCGCGAGTTCGCCGCGGTCGCCGACCCGCCACCCCTCGCCGCGATCACGCTCGCAGCGACCGACCCCGCCAACCCGTACGGTGCGGCCCTCCCGTGGCCGGCGCTCGAAGGCGTGTCGCACCGTCCCGGGCGCAAGGCGGGCGGGCTCGTCGTGCTCGTCGACGGCGTTCTCACGCTCTATCTCGAACGCGGCGGCAAGTCCGCGCTGGCGTTCACCGACGACGAGGCACGGCTGCAGGCGGCGACGAAGAGCCTCGCCGACACGGCTCGGCGCCGCGGGCTCGACACCCTCACGATCGAGCAGGTCAACGGGGCGTTCGTCTACGGCACGGCGGTCGGCCGCGCTTTGCGCGACGCGGGATTCGTCGAATCGCCGCGCGGACTCACGTTGCGACGCGAACGGGCGTCGGCGATGACCGGGGCGCGGACGGATGCCTGAGGGCGACACCGTCCATCGCACTGCGCGGCGGCTCGACGACGCCCTCGCGGGTGGCACCGTCACGCGATTCGAGTTGCGTGTGCCGCGAGTCGCCGCCGCCGACCTGCGCGGCGAGACGGTGCACGACGTGGTCGCGCGCGGCAAGCATCTGCTGCACCGCATCGGCGACTGGACGCTGCACACGCACCTCAAGATGGAGGGCGAGTGGCACGTCTACCGTCCCGGCGAGCGCTGGCGGAAGCCGTCGTTCAAGGCACGCGCCGTCGTCTCCGCCGAAGGACCACGCGGCGGCGCTGAGACCGTGGGCTTCGACCTGGCCGAGATCGCGCTCGTGCCGACCTCCGAAGAGGAGACCCTCGTCGGGTATCTCGGCCCCGACCCCCTCTCGGACGACTGGGATCCCGCCGAGGCCGCGCGGCGCATCGCCGCGGACACGCGTGCGATGCACGTCGCCCTGCAGGACCAGCGGAACGTCGCCGGATTCGGCAACGAGTACGTCAACGAGATCCTGTTCGTGCGCGGCATCCGCCCCGACACCCCCGCGAACCAGACGGATGCCGCAGCCGCCGTCGACCTCGGTGCCCGCATGATCCGCGCCAATCGCGACCGCCGCGACCGCACGTTCACCGGCGACACGCGCCCCGGGCGGACGACGTGGGTGTACGGCCGCGACGGTCGCCCGTGCCGCCGCTGCGGGACCCTCATCCGGCGCGGCTCGCTCGGCGCGGATCCGACCCGCGAGCGCAACGTCTTCTGGTGTCCGCGCTGCCAACCGTAAGACCCCGGGTCAGCGCGGAAATCTGCGCATCGAATCGTTGCGAGGGAATGAATCAGGCCGGGATTCCGTTATCTCCCACGTGGCATCGAATGGTGCCGCAGGAGGGGAATGTGGGCAAGAACTACGTCGACATCGAGAACGACCGCGGTGAGATCCTGCGGTATCGCAAGCATGTCAACGGTCGTGGCTTGATCGCGAACGGCGCGAAGGTGCACCCGAGCGCCGTTGTCGAGGCCGGCGCGTACGTCGAGCCCGGTGTGCACATCGCCGCCGGCGCGCACGTCGGACGCGGAGCCTGGGTCGAGACGGATGCCGTCATCGGCCCCGACGCGCAGATCGCCCCCCACGCGCACATCGGTCCCGGTGCCGCTATCGGCGCCGGCGCGAAGATCGGTGTTCGCACTCACGTCGGAAGCGGCGCACGCGTCGCCGTCGGTTCGCTCATCGGCGACGACGAGACGATCGCCGACGGCGAGAGGGTCGCCACCGACCGTCGCGGTCTGCGACTGGCCGCCTGACGGCAGCCGCTTCATCTCGCTTTCGCTCGCTCAGCGAACGGTCCGGGAGGGCCGAGGCTGGGCGAGCGTTTCGCATGCCTCCGAAGCCGCGTCACGCGAACAGGAAGAGCACGAATCCGATGAGCGGCAGCGTGCCCTGGATGAGAGCCGCCCGCATGTACTTCGAGCCCGTCGTGACGAGCACCAGCGCGGCCGCGACCATCGAGCCGAGGCTGAAGAGCACGAGCGTGCGGCCCGCGATGCCGGCGACGGTGCCGGCGTCTCCGGCCCAGAACAGGACGATGCCGAGGATCGCGCCGATCGCGAGGAACAGGTTGTAGAAGCCCTGGTTGTACGCCATCGGCTTCGTCGCATCCGCGGTCGCCTGGTCGGGGACGCCGAAGCGCTTCCAGATGCGAGGCTGCGTCCACTGCACGCTCTCCATCACGAAGATGTACACGTGCAGGAGGGCCGCGAGCGCGGCGAACGCCGTGGCGAGGATCGGCACCATGAGCGAACGATACCGCCCGGGCTACGCTGGCGACATGGCGAAGGGCGGCGGCTCCGGCGCGCGTGGGCGCGGTTCGGGGCGAGGGCGGCGGCCGCCGGCGGCTCGTTCCGGCGCGAAGGGCAAGCCCTCCGTGAAAGCGCCGCGCCGAAACCGGCCGAGGACGGCACCTGAGGCCGCCGAAGAGCCGATCCGGCCCGCCCGTTTCACGCTCGGGGCCATCGCCGGCGCGACTCCGGGCAAGTGGATCGCGACGTGGCGGGAGCGCGTGCCCGAGGTCCCGCTCGAGCTCCGGCACATCTCGGTCGCGACGCAGCGGGATGAGCTGCTGGCGCCGCGGGACCCCGACGCGGAGGAACCACCCCTCGACGCCGCCCTCGTGCGTCTGCCGATGGATCGCGAGGGTCTCCACGTCCTCCCGCTGTACGACGAGGTGCCTGTCGTCGTCGTGTCGAAGGAGTCCCACCTGACCGCCGCCGACGTGCTCGAGCTCGACGACCTCGCGGGTGAGGTCGTGATCGTCCCGCGCGACGACGTCCTCCGCGTCGAGGTGCCGGGCGCCGCCGCGGCGTCATTCGATCCGCCGGACGACACCGAGCAGGCGATCGCGACCGTCGCGGCAGGCGTCGGCATCGTCATCGTGCCGATGTCGCTCGCGCGCCTGCACCACCGCCGTGACGTCGAGCATCGCCCGCTTCGCGACGGCCCGACATCGACCGTCGCCCTCGCGTGGCCCGCCGACAGGACGACCCCGCTCGTCGACACATTCGTCGGAATCGTGCGCGGCCGCACGGCGAACTCGTCTCGCTGACCCGTCGCAGAGAGGCCGCGCAGAAGCACAGAAGAAGGGGGCGCCGCCGCCTGACCCCTGCGGCACCCCCCTCGGATCGGCGCCTTCGCGACCGAGTGCCATGGCATTCCCGAACCCGGCACCCCCAGTCGATCGCAACGCATCCCCAGACGGAGCCTGGCCGAGGCTCCATGCAAGCGTCGTTCCACGATGTCGGAGCGCCTCCCCGGGCGCTTGATACATCGAGGTCGGAAATCTCTTCAGAATCCCGCTCCGTGGGCTTGGAACGGGGCGACGAGCCCGGTACGGGCGGATGCCTCGGCGAGCGCGACAGCCGGCGGGACGCCCGCCGCGAGCCCCTCGTGCATCGCGCCGAGCAGCTCGCAGGCGACGTCATCGGCGACCACGACCGGCGCAGCGATGACGCACCGAGTTCCCGCGTGCAGCCAGATGCGTGTCATGCCGATCGCCTCCTCGCCCCACCGCACGGACGACCGCCCCACCTCGCACGCCGAGAGCACGACCGTGTCGGGGATCCGCGGGATGAGGTCGATGTCGTAGCCGAAGAGCGTCCCATCGGCGAGTTCAAGACCGGAGAACATGGGGTTGTCCACGGCGTGGTGGCCGTGGGCGGCGATGTGCAGCACGTCGACGTGTGCGGCGAGGTCGGTGACGGATGCGGCGTCCGCCTCCCTTCCGCGCACGATTCGGGCACTCGGCCAGGAGCGGGCCGCGGCATCGGTCTCCTCGTCGCCGCGCGCCACGCGCGGACCGACAACGAAGCCCGCGGATGACCGGGCGCCCGCGGGCGCGGAGCGCCAGGTCACCCAGAACGACACAGAGGGCGCGAGCGTGATCGCGCGCCCCGCCGCATCGGGGAGCATCATCCACGGGATCCCCGCGAGCACGCCGGGCGTCGTGATCACGACGCGATCGACGTCGCCCGCGGCGCGGAGCGTGGGCGCGAGGAGCAGCCGCGACAGACGGGCGAGGCGACCGTCGAGCGCATCGCGCACGACGCCCGCCAGAGGCCCGGCGATGAGCGATGCGGACATGTCGAGGTCGGCGCGCAGGCCCTTCAAGGCGGCGCGGACGCCGTCCCAGTCGAGGGGCACGATGGCACGCGACGACCCTGTCGCCACGACACCGCTCAGGCCCCGCCCGTCGAAGACGATCGAGATCACCGCCTCGCGGGGTGTCAACGCGCTCTGCACGTCATCGAGCGCGACGCGCTGGGGGCCTCCCCCGACGCGCGACCACTGGCGCTCGCGGATGCTGTCGCGGAGCTGCGCCGCCCGGCCCTCGCCGAGCCAGTCACCGTCGGACTGCTCCGCGCGCAGCACGCGCAGCTCCGCCAGCTCGGCGGCGAGCTCCGGGTCGCGCGGCGGACGGACGGGGAGGATCGCCTGCGTCACGTGCCGCGCGCGCTCCGACCACTCGAACACCGTCTCGGGGCGCCCAGACCGGACGGCGGAGGCGAGGCCGACCGACAGCGGGCCGTTGCCCTGCAGCGAGCTCGACGCCGTGAGCTCGAGGCTTCCGCCGGATCGTTCGGCGCCTTCGAGGCGTTCGATCGCGCGTGCGGCGTACCGCCGGGCTTCCGCCTCGCGACCGAGTCGGCTCGCGCGCTCGGCCCGCACCTCGTCGGCGAGCAGGGCTGCTTCGAGCGACGCAGTGCGCGGCAGTCGCGGTGTCTGGATGGAGCGCGGATCGGCTCCCGTGCGAAGCCGGGCTAGCAGGTGCGTGAGACGGAGGACGATCGCGTCGTTGCGATGGCCGAGCTGTTCGAGCGCGGTCGCGAGCTTCTCCACGTCGGATGCCGAGGGCAGTCGGCCCGGCCGTTGCGCGGCGAGCCCGGAACGATCGATCGTCTGCACCGCGAGCCGCGCGCGAAGCCCGAGCGCCGCCGCTCGGGTCGCCCACCCGTCCGCGCCGAGCGCACGGAAGCGCCGGCGCGCTGCCGCGCTCACGCGTGCCGCTCTCGCGGGCGAGTGCGAGAGGAGCGAGCGCGCGAGCTGGTACTCGGCCTCGGCGCGGTCCTGCGTGACGCCGAGGCGACCGAACTCCTGCGCGACCTTCTCCAGGAGGCGCTCCGCTTCGGTCGTGAGCCCCGCTTCGCGGAGCACCTCGGCCCGATCCAGCTCGATGATCGCGGCGGACAGCTCCGACACGTCGCCGAGCGCCCCCCGCACGCTCTGCATGATCTTGAGGGCGGTGACGAGGTCGCCCGCGAGCATGCGGAGGTATCCGCGGTTATGCGCCGCCTGATCGGCGTCGAACGCGAGGCCGGCCTCGCGATAGATCCGCTCGGCCTCGAGCACGTCGCTCTCGGCCGCTTCGAGGTCGCCCCGCGTCATCTCGACGATGCTGCGGTTCATGCGCATGTTCGCGGCGCGCACAGGACTGTCGGCGAGCCCCTCGATCGCCCTCGAGAGCCAGCGCACGGCGCTCTCGTGCCGGCCGCGGTGCATGTCGATGGTGCCGAGCTGCCCGTGCAGGATCGCGATCGACTCGGTCGACAGGCCCGGCAGGGCGAGCGCGTCGAGGCACACCCGCTCGCCCTCGTCCGCACTCGAGTGCTGGGCGATCAGGTAGCCGGTCGTCCCGGCGATCCGTGCGCGCAGATCGTTGTCGCCGAGCGCTTCCGCGCGCACCGCCGCCTCGGCCAGCACGGCGCGCGCATCGTCGTGGCGCCCCATGTTCGCGAGGTCGACCCCGCGCTGGTAGAGGCTCTCGGCGTCGGTGGGCACCCTGCAATGATGGCGGGGTCGCCGCCCGACGGGCTACTCGCTACCCGATGACCGACCGGTCGAGCTTCTCCACGAACTTCAGCGCGGCCTTCGTCGCGGCATCCGTCACGTCGACGCCGCCCGCCGTGCCGCCCATGAGCACCGGCGAGAGCTCACGCGCGATGAGCCCCGCGACGTACGGCGCCGCGAACGACGTCCCGCTCCAGATGGCGAACCCGCCGGTGAAGTCGTCGGGATCGATCGTCTCGCGTCGGCGCCCGTACAAGTCGAGTCGCGACCCGGGCTGTACGCCACCCTGGATCTCCTGCGGGAGGGTGCTCAGCACCGACGTTCCCGGCGCGAACGCCGTCACCCATTCGCCGATGTTGCTGTAGAGCGCGACGGACGACAGATTGGGGTTGAGTGCGCCGATCGCGACATGCGGTGCGAGCTTTCCCGCCTCAGGGAGGGTGATATCGGGATCGCCCCAGTTGTAGAGCGCTGCCGGGAAGGTGGGCCGGTCGGTCGCGTCGTTGCCGGCCGAGCACACGACCGCGCACCCGAGGCCGCGCAGCTCCGCGAGGATCTCGTAGAGCCTCGTACTGAACGCACCGTCCTCGGGCGTCTCGTGGTAGTAGCCGAGCGACAGGTTGAGCACGTCGACGTGCTGCACGCCGTTGTCGCCGTCCTCCTTCATCCAGTCGATCAGCTCTTCGAGCGCCCGGATGAGCTCCGACTCGAGGACCGTGCCGTTGCTGTCGGCCACCCGGATCGTCACGAGGTCTGCCTCGGGCGCGACCTGGCGGACGATCCCCGCGACGAACGTGCCGTGGCCGGATGCCCCGTCGATGAAGCCGTCGCGCGGCCCGCTGAGATCGCCGTGGATCTCCGGGTTCGTCGATTCGTCGTCGATCCCGATGACCCCCTCGCTCGCGGCGGAGGACACGCGGCGCCGCACGATGTCGCGCTCGGGCGGGGGATTCGTCTCGTCGCGACGCGGAGGCAGCCACTCGTGCTCGCCGCACCCGGTGTCGACGATCGCGACCACGGGCCGCCGGCCACCGTCTTCGATCTCGAGGACGCGCGTCGGCGCGGGGCCGACGTACGAGGCCATCTCGAGGCCGCCCGACCCGGGGAAGGCGTAGCCCTCCAGCCCCGCGGGGTTGGTCTTCGAGAACGGGTTGGTCCTCGAGAACGGATTCGTCTTCGAGAACGGGTTCGTCTTCGAGAACGGATTCGTCTTCGAGAAGGGATTCACGCCCGCGGGGTCGACCGTGAGCACGTGATCGAGCCCGACGCGCCGGAGCGGGTCGTCCTTCTTCGGGACGTACCCGTCTTTCCGGCGGGACCGCCGTGCGCGCTCCTTGGGCGCGGCCGACCGCGCGGCATCGAGCGCTCGGTCGCGCCGGTCGCGCCCGTTCGTCGCGAGTAGCCGCGCGCGCTGCAGCAGGCGCCACGCGTCGATCGGCGGCACCGGCTCGTCATCGCGGTCCTCGCGCGGTGACTGGAAGATCACAGCACGCGACAGCGGCTCGTGCGCCTTCCGCTGACCCGGCACGGGTTCGACGTTCACATCCCACCCGAGCGCGGCACCCGCTTCGCGCAGCAGCCGCTCCGGTTCGTCCTTCTCGCCCGAGATGAGCAGGTAGCCCGGCGCGTACACCGAGCCGAAGGCGCGGACCCCCGGCACGGGCTCGAGCGTCGGGTCGAGCGGCACTCCCCTCGGCTCGTCGGCGGCTTCCCGCTCGCGCCACGTGCGTACCGGCTTCTCAGGCATGGTGTCGTTCCCCAATCGTCGTGTCTTCCCCTGACGCGCGGCCACGCATCATCCGCGAGGCCGCGCCCATTGTGCCCACGGGTACCGGGAGGGCGAAAGGGCGACGCTGATACACCGGCCCCCGCCGGTCACGCATCCGGTGTCGCGATGCGGTCGAGCTCGACGCCCACAAGGTCCTCATGACGGCCCCTCGCGCGCCGCAGCAACCGCGCGGCGTCGACCAGCGCGCCCGAGTGGTCGTCCCGGGCGACGAGCCGGACGACATGCGGGCGAACCGGATGCACCCCGCCCCGCACGCGCGTCTCGCGTTCCACCTCGGTCGGGTCGACCGGCCTCCCGCCGAGGCTCTCCGGCACGACATCCCACCCGAGCTCGTCGGCCGACTCCCGCAGCGCGTCGACGATCGACGCGAACCGGTCGGGCCGCGTCACGAGCAGCTGCGTCCGCACGTACTCCGCGTCGACCAAGCGTCACACCTCGAACTGAGGCGTCTGGAAGTCCTTCATGCCCTCGTCGGAGCGCACCACGAGCCGCAGTCGCGACACCCCCGGCGTCACGCCCTCGAAGGCGAAGCGCCCGCGCTCGCCGGCATCCGCCGGCCACTCGTGCCCTTCCTGCGTCAGCCGGATCGCGAGGGCGTCGGCATCCGTCCATCCGTCGATGCGCCGCAGGCCCTCCTCCGTCGCGGTCACGTGCAGCAGGACGCTCGTCGTGCCGTCGCTGAACTGAAGCGTCGCGGTGTCGCTCTCGCCGCGCACCGCGGCGGTCTCCGACTCGACCAGCGTCAGCAGGGCGTACTCGCGTGACAGGTCCTCGACGGCGACGGCGGCCACCATCCGATCGACGAGGTCGGCCGGCACGGGGTCGACCGCACTCCACATCGCGCGCATTCGCGCGAAAAGCGCCGCGTCCGCGGCGAAGTCTTCATCGTGCATCTCGGTCCTCTCCCCAACCGTCGCTCTGCAGAAGCGTTCGGAGCTTGCCGAGGCATCGCTGGCGCGTCGGGCCGATCGATCCGATCGGCATCGACATGTCCTGGGCGATCCGCGCATAGTCGGGGCGTTCCTCGAACGCCACGATGCGCAGCAGTCGCTGACAGCGCTCGTCGAGCTGCGCAACGGTCAGCCACAGCCGGCGACTCTCGTCGTCGGCCGCGGCGACATCCTCGGCGGAATCGTGGACGGGCAGGAGCGGCTCGAGGTTCTCGGCCTCGGTCGCGTCGGCGCGCCGGTGCTGCTTGCCGACACGCCACGCTTCGCGCCGTGCCGTCGTGGTGAGCCATCCCGACACCGCGAGCGGGTCGGCGATGGACTCGTGCCGACGCACGAGCGTCAGCCACGTCGTCTGGACGACGTCCTCCGCGAGCGACCGGTCGAGTCCGTACGCCCGCACGACGTGCCACAGCAACGGCGTGAGGAGGCGTACGAGGTCGTCCATGGCTCGCGCGTCGCCGTCGCGCCAGGCGACGAACAGCGCGGCGGCGCGCTGCCAGCGCGCCGGTTCGGCGGCATCCGAGGATGCCGCCGCCTCAGCGTGGGTCATAGCGCCCATTGTGTCCACACCCGAGGGGAGCGCGATAGTCCGCGGCTGATACACCGGCATGCGAGGTTTCACAGGCGATCCTCGGTCGCGCCCTTCCCCGCCCGCACCTAGAATCGCGCCATGGCCGCCCCCGTCCTGTATGTCTGCGTGCGCCCGCAGAAAGGTGCGGCGGAAGCGGAGTACGAATCGTTCCGGCAGGCGATGCGCCTGGAGCCCTCCGAGCTCGACCACCTCGACCTCGTGCACGAGCAGCTTCCGCCCGACGCGGCGGAGCGCTGGCGGGGATTCGTCGTCGGCGGGAGTCCCTTCAACGTGTCCGACCCCGAGTCGACGAAGACCGATGCTCAACGCCGACTCGAGGCCGACCTCGAGCGCATCGCCGCATGGGCGGCGGAAGGGGCCGACGAGGGCGTCTCCGCATTCTTCACGTGCTACGGCATCGGCATCGTGACGCGGATGCTCGGCGGCGAGGTCAGCCGCGCGTTCCCCGAAGACACCGGGCCGACGGTCGTCAACGTCACCGCCGATGGGCGGCGCGATCCGCTCTTCGGCGAGCTCGCCCACCGCTTCACGGCGCTCACGGCGCACAAGGAGGGGACGGGGCGACTGCCCGACGGCGCGGTCCTGCTGGCGACGAACATCGGATGCCCCGTCCAGGCCTACCGCGTCGGAGACCGCCTGTGGGCGACGCAGTTCCACCCCGAGCCGACGACGCAGGCGTTCACCGAGCGCATGGCCGTGTACCGCGACGACGGGTACTTCGCGGCGAACGACTACGACGTCATCGCGAGCCGCGTGCTCGCGGCATCCGTCACCGAGCCGGGTCGTGCACTGAGGGCCTTCGCGCGCCGCTTCGCACCCGCGGCCCCGGTTTCGTAGCGTCTGTCAACCCCGGTGTCCGGCGGAGGTCCGCGACATAGCGTCGGAGTATGACCATGCGCGAATCTGTGCTCTCAGACCGGCGCACGACGGGGACGGCGGGCGATGTCGTGCGGCAAGTGGCCGTCATCTCCGCACTGTGCTTCATGCTGATCGCCTCCGTCGTCAACAGCGGCGTCTTCGGCGGACCCTCCGTCGACGAGTTGCAGGACGGCGCCCTGAGCGCCGAAGGCTCGTACCTCGCCCCGGCCGGTCCCGCGTTCTCGATCTGGTCGGTGATCTACGTCGGCCTCGCCGCGTACACGATCTGGCAGGCGCTGCCGTCGCAGCGGGCGAACCCGCGCCAGCGCGCGCTCGGCTGGCTCATCGCCGGCTCGATGGTGCTCAACGGACTGTGGCTGGTTGTCGCGCGGTTCGGATCGCTCGTGGGCACGGTGCTCGCGATCGTCGGGCTTCTCGTCGTGCTCGCGATCTGGTTCCAGCGGGCGGTCGCGACGACGACCGACGGCTGGCTCGACGCGCTGCTCATCGACGGCGTCTCGGGGCTGCACTTCGGCTGGGTGACGGTCGCGACGGTGGCGAACACCGCCGCGTGGCTCACCCAGATCGGGCCGCCCGAGTGGGAGCTGGCGGCCGACGTGTGGGGCATCGTCATGCTCGTGCTGGTCGGGATCATCGCGCTCGGCATCGCCGGCGCGGGCGGCTGGCGCGTCGCGCCCGCTCTCGCGATCTCGTGGGGCCTCTCCTGGATCGCGGTCGGCCGCCTCGCGGGCGAGCCGCACAGCACGGCGATCGGCATCACCGCGGTGATCGTCGCGGCGGTCGTCCTCATCGCCTCGCTCGCCGGCGCCGCGTTCATGCGGGCCGCCGACGTCCGCAACGCGGGCGCCTGACGTCGCGAGTCACGCTCCTTCGGGCGGATGCCGAAGCAGCTCGACGCGCTCATCGAGATAGGCGGCGAGGGGCTGCGGCGCGGCCGCGGCACTCCAGCGCACCATGGGCTCGCCGTCGACGAGTGACAGCGGACCGGATGCCTCGCCCCGCTCGACCGCGTCGACGTCGAGCTCCGTCCACCCGACGTGCACGGTCGCGCCCTCAGGGTATCCACCGCGGTGGGCGGCCTCCGCGAGCTCGGCGCGGCGCCGCTGATTCTCGGCCGTGTAGCCGCGCCGCGCGGGGACGCGGGACCGCACGACCTCACCCGTCGCGAGCACCGCGTCGGGCGTGAGCAGCAAGACGCCGAGGTGCCACGCCTCACCGTGCGGGACGATCCGCGGAGCCCGCGCGATGCCGAAGATCCGTCGCGGCTGCACCAACTCGCCCACGGCTTCGCGAGGCGCATCGGCCAGGCGCGAGCGCGCGGCGCCGAGGAGCTCGCGCAGACGGGTCACGCAATCAGGCTAAAGGCGTGGGGGTGGCGGATGCGGCATCCGTCTCGCCTCGCGCGCGTCACGCGCGATCGTCCTGCAGGGTGTCCGGCTCCTCAACCGTGCGACCGCGCAGCGTCATCGCGACGAGCGGGAACACGAGCACCGACAGCATGCCGCCCGCGACGAGGACGGCCTGCACGGCGGGGCTGATGATCTCCTCGTCGACGCCGATCGAGGTGACCGCCACGATGATCGGGAGCCCCGTCGCACCCAGCAGGCCGATCGCGGCGCGGTCGCGCACGTGCGATCCCTCGGGCGCGGCGAGGGTCGACGGCAGCCCGCGCACGATGAGCAGGGCGACCATCACGAGCGGCACGTACAGGAACAGCACCGGACGGTCCAGGAGCGACTGCAGATCGAACGTGATGCCCGTGTAGACGAAGAACAGCGGGATGAGGAATCCGAAGGCGACGCCCTCGACCTTGCTCTCGACCGCCCGGCGCTCCGGCTCGGATGCGTCGCGCATGAGCAGGCGCCAGATGACGCCGGCGGTGAACGCCCCGAGGAGCATGTCGAGGTCCAGCGCGAGACTGAGCGCGACGAGCGCGCCGATGATGAGCAGCACGACGCGGATCGCGAACTGCCCGGACGTGTGCAGAGTCGCGTTCACGAAGCGGTGCATCGCGCCGCGCGGGATCCGGAACGCGAGCCAGATGCCGGTCGCGGCGACGGCCCCGAAGAGGGCGAGCACGATCGTCGCGGGCCCCGGATCGCGGCTTCCGAGGAAGACCGAGATCGCGATGAGCGGCGCGAACTCGCCGACGGCGCCGATCACCGAGACCGCACGGCCGAACGGCGTGCGCAGCTCCGACGCGTCGCGCAGGATGGGCACGATCGTTCCGAGGGCCGTCGAGCACAGGGCGATGCCGACCACGATCGCGGCCTCGGTCGGGAAGAACGCGAACCCCAGGCCGACCCCGAGCACGAGGCTGATGAGCCATCCACCGACAGCCCGGCGGCCGAGGCGCCCGCGGAACGCCGTGAAGTCGATCTCGGTGCCCGCGACGAAGAACAGCATCGCGAGTCCGAGGTTCGCGAAGATCTCGACGACGTCGGACGCAGCGCCCCAGCCGAGCACAGCCGGTCCGACGATGATGCCGAGCACGAGCTCGAACACGACCACGGGCACGCGCACCCATCGTCCCAGTGCTCGGGCGAGCAACGGCGCGAGCACCGCGAGCAGCGGGATCAGGATGACCGCGGTCTCCAGCCACACGCGATCAGCGTAGCTTGAGCCTCGGTCCCTGAGTTCGTCGAAGGGGCGGTCCTCGGTGGGCGACGCTTCGACAGGCTCAGCGACCGGAGGGACAGGGTCGGCGACCGGAGGGACAGGGTCGGCGACCGGAGGGACAGGGTCGGCGACCGGAGGGACAGGCTCAGCGACCGGAGGGACAGGCTCAGCGACCGGAGGGACAGGCTCAGCGACCGGAGGGACAGGCTCAGCGACCGGAGGGACAGGCTCAGCGACCGGAGGGACAGGCTCAGCGACCGGAGGGACAGGGTCAGCGACCGGAGGGACAGGCTCAGCGACCGGAGGGACAGGGTCGGCGACCGGAGGGACAGGGTCAGCGACCGGAGGGACAGGGTCGGCGACCGGAGGGACGGGCTCAGCGACCGCAGGGCGACACGGGCCGTGTCGGCGGCGACAGCCTAGAGCTCGTCGAGCGCACGCATCGCGCGCTCCGAGGCGTCGACCGCCGCCCGCACGCGGGAGGCCGCGGCGCGGTGCTCCTCGTCGAGCGCGTCGAGCTGCTCGCTCGCGGTGCGCTCCTCGTCCTCGAGGCGTTCGAGGTCGCGGCGCAGGTCGTCGATGCGCTCGCGCACGTGGTCGAGGCGCTCCTGCGTCTTGGTACGTCGCGCCTCAATCTGCGCGAACTCGCGCTCGGCTTCGTTGACGGCGCGTTCCGCCTCTCGCGCGACCTTCTCGGCCGCCTTGCGCGCGCGGCGCTCGGCGAGGTCGTCGCGCGGCGGCGGCGCGATCGCACCCGGGACGGAGCCTCCGACGGCATCCGCGAGCTCCCCGGGCTCGAAGTCCCCGGCCTCGAGCGGCTTGACGAGGCGTCCCGTCATGACGGCCGCCGCGGCGGCTGCGTCCATGACCGCGGCGTTGATCGTCTTCTCGACGTCTTCGCGCGCGGCGGCGCTGATCGTGACGCCCGCGTCCTTCGCGAGGCTCACCGCCTGCGCCGCGAGCGCCGACACGAGCTGCCGGCGCTGCTTGCCGAGGCGCGCGAGCTCGGCGCCGTCGAGGTCCTCCTGTGCCTCACGAAGCGCCGCCGCGAGGTCGAGCGCGTCGGCGAGCTGCCCGTCGCGCGCGAGGAGATCCACCGCCCACGCGGCGACCGTCGGCTTGGGGAGCTTCTTGATGCGCGCCGCGAGGGAACGATCGGATGCCCCGGCCCGCGCGTTCCGCGCGGCCGTGAACTGGTCGGGCGGCAGCGCGTAGAGCTCGGCGGCGACGGCGTCGAGCTCGTCGTCGCCGTCGCGGGCGGAATCGGTCGGCATCCGCCCATTCTTACGGGGTGGGCGCCGCATGAGCACCCCTCACGGCGGTATCGCGTGCGTAGGAGATGGTGCGGGCGTAGGACGCGAGGCCCTGCGATCGTCCTGCGCCGCGCCCATCTCCTACCGCGGGAACGCTGCGCGGTGAGTCCTCGGCGGCCCGCGGCGGCGACCTATGCGGAGAACACCCGCGCCGCCTGGCGCGCGGCGCCGAGCGCGACGTACTCCCCCGGTGCGGGCACCTCGACCGGGATCCCCAGCACGAGCGGCGCGATCTCGCGCACGGCCTCGGACTGGGCGCCGCCCCCGATGAGGAGTGCTCGCTCGAGCGGAACATCGAGGCCTCGCAGGGCGTCGAGGCCCGCCGCGAGGCCCGACAGCATGCCCTCGACGGCGGCGCGGGCGAGGTTCTCGCGCGTCGTGGAGGCCAGCGTCATGCCCGTGAGGGAGGCCGTGGCATCCGGAAGGTTCGGCGTGCGCTCGCCTTCGAAGTACGGCACGAGCGTGAGCCCGCCCGCCCCCGGCTCCGCGGTGAGTGCGAGGCGTGACAGCTCGGCGTGGTCGACGCCCAGCAGGCGCGCGATCGCGTCGAGCACGCGCGCGGCGTTGAGGGTCGCCACGAGCGGGAGGAACCGTCCGTCGGCGTCGGCGAAGCCCGCGACCGTGCCCGAGGGGTCGACGACGCGCTTCTCGCTCACCGCGAAGACCGTTCCGCTCGTGCCGATCGACACGACGACGTCGCCCGGACCGGCTCCGAGCCCGAGAGCCGCACCGGCGTTGTCGCCGGCACCGGGCCCGACGCGACGGCCCGCGGCATCCGTCACCCACTCGACGGGGCCCAGCACGTGCGGCAGGACGGCATCGTGACCCAGTGCCGCGATGAGCAGGTCGCGGTCGTACCCCTCCGATCCGTCGGGGGCTTCGCCCCAGTAGCCGGTGCCGGATGCATCGGACCGGTCGGTCACGAGCTCCTCGAGCACGGGACCGCGCTCGGACTCGCCGGCGGGACCGAACCCGCGCAGGCGCCACGTGAGCCAGTCGTGCGGAAGGGCGACGGCTGCCACGCGCGACGCATTCTCGGTCTCGTGGTCGCGCAGCCACCGCAGCTTCGTGATCGTGAAGGATGCGACCGGCACCAGCCCCGTGCGCTGTGCGAGGTCGTCGGCGCCGAACTCCGCGATGAGGTCGGCCGCTGCGCCCGCCGAGCGCGTGTCGTTCCACAGCAGGGCGTCGCGGATGACGCGTCCGTCGGCGTCGAGTGCGACCATGCCGTGCTGCTGGCCGCCGATCGACCACGCCTCGACGTCGTCGAGACCGCCGGCGGCGGCGATCGCCTCCTGCAGCGCGGTCCACCACGCCGCGGGATCCACCGACGTGCCGTCAGGATGCGCCGCGCGGCCCTGCCGCACGATGTCGCCGGTCGCCGCATCCGTGATCACGACCTTGCACGACTGGGTGGACGAGTCGACTCCCATCACGAGCGCCATCGCTGTTCCTCTCTCAGAGTCCGTATGCCCCATAGTCGGACATCTCCGCCGGCCGCGCAGTCACGCGGTCGACGGAGATGTCCGTGGCAAGCGGGCTCAGCCGCGCGCGCCGAGCAGGTGCTCGGTCGCCAGCTGCTGCACGCGCACGAAGCCGAAGCCCTTGCCGTCGAAGTAGGCGCCGGGGTCGAAGTCCTCGAACGCCGAGCGGTCGGCGACGAGGTCGGCGGCGGTCTCACCCTCGTTCAGCGTGGGCTCGGAGAGCTCGGGCACGCGGGCCGCGGCGAGCGCCTCCTGCACCTCGGGGTCGGCGCGGAAGGCCTTCGCGCGCTCCTTGAGCAGGAGATACGTGCGCATGTTGGCCTTGGCCGACTCCCACACGCCCTCCTCATCCTCGGTGCGCGACGGCTTGTAGTCGAAGTGGCGCGGGCCGTCGTACGTCGGGCCGCCGTTGGGGCCGCCGTTCTCGAGCAGGTCGACGAGCGCGAACGCGTTGTGCAGGTCGCCGTGGCCGAACACGAGGTCCTGGTCGTACTTGATGCCGCGCTGGCCGTTGAGGTCGATGTGGAACAGCTTGCCGTGCCACAGCGCCTGCGCGATGCCGGCCTGGAAGTTCAGACCCGCCATCTGCTCGTGCCCGACCTCGGGGTTGAGGCCGACGAGCTCGGGGTGCTCGAGCTCGCTGATGAACGCGAGCGCGTGGCCGACGGTCGGCAGCAGGATGTCGCCGCGGGGCTCGTTCGGCTTCGGCTCGATCGCGAAGCGGATGTCGTAGCCCTTGTCGAGCACGTACTGCCCGAGGAAGTCGAACGCCTCCTTGTACCGGTCGAGCGCGACGCGGATGTCCTTCACCGAGTCGTACTCAGCACCCTCGCGGCCACCCCACGCGACGTAGGTCTTGGCGCCGAGCTCGGCGGCGAGGTCGAGGTTGCGCATGAGCTTGCGCAGCGCGAACCGGCGGACGCCTCGGTCGTTGGAGGTGAGACCGCCGTCCTTGAAGACGGGGTGGCTGAAGAGGTTCGTCGTCGCCATCGGCACGATGAGGCCCGTGTCGGCGAGGGCGCCCTTGAGGCGGTCGATCTGCTTCTGACGCTCGGCGTCGGTCGAGCCGAAGGCGAACAGGTCGTCGTCGTGGAAGGTCAGGCCGTAAGCGCCGAGTTCGGCGAGCGTCTCGACGACGTGCACGACGTCGAGGGGCTTGCGGGTGGGACCACCGAACGGGTCGTTGCCGGCGTACCCGACGGTCCAGAGTCCGAACGAGAACTTGTCCTCGCGAGTGGGGGTGGGCATGTCGCTCCTTTGCGCGGCGCGGGTAATTGTTGCGGCTAACAACCTATAACAATCCGGATGCCGCGTCCACTCCATCGCGCGCGAGCAGAGCACCCCGGTCGACGTGCGCAGGCGTGCGTCGACGCGCGTGAATCGGCGCGATTCGGCGCGGATGCGGCATCCGTCCCACTCACCGCGAAAGTATCGACAAATTTGCCGAAAGTCGTGCACAATCGGATGCGATGCACGCACCGTCGCGCGCGGAGACCCTTCGCACAGAATAGAGCCCATGGCAGAGAAGCAGCGCATCACCCTCGCCGCGATCGCCGCGGAGGCGGGAGTCTCGCTCGCCACGATGTCGAAGGTCCTCAACGGTCGCACCGATGTCGCACCCGCCACCCGCGCGCGCCTCGAGGAGCATCTCGCCCGCCACGGCTACACGCGGCGCAAGGTGAGTCAGCGCAGCGAGTTCGTCGAACTGGTCTTCCACGAGCTCGAGAGCAGCTGGTCGATGGAAGTCATCGAGGGCGTCGAAGACGTCGCGCACGCGGCCGGGCTCTCGGTCGTGCTGACGGTGAGCGGCGACCGCCACTCGCCCGACCCGCACTGGATCGACGGTGTGCTCCGGCGGCGTCCGGCCGGCGTCGTGCTCGTCTTCTCGGAGATCTCGGGACCGCAGCGCGAGAAGCTCCACTCGCGCGGCGTGCCGTTCGTGATCGTCGACCCCGCCGGCGACCCGTCACCCGACGTGCCGTCGGTCGGCTCGGCGAACTGGACGGGCGGGCTCATGGCGACGCGGCACCTCATCGAACTCGGCCACAAGCGCATCGCCGCGATCACCGGCCCCGAAGACATGATGTGCTCGCTCGCGCGCATCGACGGCTACCGCTCGGCGATGAACGCGGCGGGACTCGACATCCACCCCGAATGGATCCGGTTCGGCGACTTCCACCCCGGCGGCGGCGAGCGCCATGCACGCGAGCTGCTCGCGATGCCCGACGCCCCCACCGCGATCTTCGCGGGCAGCGACCTGCAAGCCCTCGGCGCGATCGCGGCCGCGACGGATGCGGGACTCCGAGTTCCCGACGACCTCTCCGTCGTCGGATACGACGACATCGCGCTCGCGCGCTGGATGAGCCCGCAGCTCACGACGATCCACCAGCCGCTGCGGCGCATGGGCGAGGAGGCGACGCGTCTCGTGCTGCGCCTCTCGGAGGGTGCGAGCGTCGAGACGCTGCGCATGGACCTCGCGACCCACCTCGTCGTGCGCGGGAGCACGGCCGCGCCGCCGGCCGGTCGCTGAGCTCCCTTCGTCTCGTCGCTGTCCCTCACTCCGTCACGTCTCCGAAACTTGCGACAAAGTTTCGTAACAGTTGCGTAACGGTGCCCGCCGCATCCGCGAACCGTCGAATAGTTTGCGAGAACGACAAATCCCCCCGCTCTCGCGCAAAGGAGCGCCATGAGACGACGCCGCACGACCCTCGCCGCCGCGATCGCGGCCGGAGCGATGCTGATCACCTCCCTGACCGCGGTGCCCGCCGCGACAGCCGCCGACACCGGCGTGTCGTCCGTCGACTTCGAGGACGGCACGCTCGGCGGCTGGACCCAGAGCGGCGGCGGTGCCGACACCCTGACCTACGCGGCCGACCCCGACGATGCCGCGAACCAGGTGCTCAGCGTCAACGACCGTGACGCCGACTACGTGGGCATCGAGAGTCCCGCGTCGCTGTTGGAGGAAGGCACGACGTACACGTTCAGCGCGCGCGTGCGCCTCGCCGACGACGCACCCGCCGACTCGGCGAGCGCTCGCTTCGTCGTGAAGGACGGCTTCCACTGGGCCGACGGCAGCAACACGACGATCACCAAGACGTCATGGACGACGATCACCGGCACCCGCACGGCCGACGCCGACGACTCGAGCGTCTACATCGGCACGAGCGATCTGTCGCCGGCCGCTCCGTACACCTATCTCGTCGACGACATCCTCATCACCGCCGCCTCCGACGCGCCGAGCGGTCCCGTGACGGTGCTGCAGAGCGACTTCGAGACGGACACGGCGCCGTGGTCCGGTCGCGGTGCGACGATCGCGCAGACGGATGCCGCCGCCCACGGCGGCTCGCACAGCCTCGCGATCACCGACCGCGCCAACACGTGGAGCGGGGCGTCGATCGACGTGGCGACGCTCTTCGACGAGGGCGTCGAGTACTCGATCTCGGCGTGGGTGCGCCTCGCCGACGCGGCGGCCGCTCCCATCGGCGTGAACCTCGGCGTCAACCAGCCCGGGGCGTCGAACGAGTACCCCTGGGTCGGCTCGCGCGCCACCGTCGACGGCACGACGTGGGTGCAGCTGAGCGGCACCTACACGAGCGACCCCGCCACCCCCGCGGCGATCCTCTACGTCGAAGCCGCCGAGGCGGGAGTCGACCTGCTGCTGGACGACGTGCTCATCACGGCATCCGAGACCGACCCGAACCAGCCGCCGGGACAGGAGCCCGGCACCGTGCTGATCGACACGGGCTTCGACGACGGACAGCTCGACGGTTGGGTCCCGCGCCAAGGCTCCGACACGTCGAACCCCACGGTGTCGGTCGTGGAGGGCGGCGCGCTCGCGACCTCGCACGCCGTGCAGGTCTCAGACCGCACGCACGAGGGCGACGGCGTGCAGCACGACGTGAAGGACGTGCTGCTGCCCGGGGCGACCTACGCACTCGAGGCGTACGTGCGCTTCGCGCCCGGCTCCGACCTCGGCCAGGGTCTGACGGTCTCGATGCGCACCGTCAGCGGCGGATCGCAGTCGTTCGCGAACCTCATCCAGATCGAGAATGCGACGGCGACCGGCTGGACGCGCGTCTCGGGCCAGTTCACGGTCCCCGGCTACGACGAGGCCGCCGAACTGTACTTCGAGGCCCGCTTCAACAGCGGCAACACCTCGACGTTCCTCGTCGACCAGATCAGCGTGTGGGTCCCCGAGCCGGCGCAGGGCGACCTGTCGCTCACGCCGCTCAAGGACACCGTCGACTTCCCCCTCGGCGTCGCGATCGACCAGCGTGAGACGAGCGGCGGCGCATCCGATCTCGTCCTGCACCACTTCGACCAGATCACGGCCGAGAACCACATGAAGGTCGAGGCCTGGTACGACGCGGAGCGGCAGTTCACGCCGCACTCTCAGGCCGCCGCGCTGCTCGACTACGCGCGCGACAACGACCTGCGCGTGTACGGCCACGTGCTGCTGTGGCACTCGCAGACGCCCGACTGGTTCTTCCAGGACGAAACGGGACGCGAGCTGACCGACTCGGATGCCGACAAGCAATTCCTGCGCGACCGCCTGCGCACGCACATCTTCGACATCGCGGAATGGATCTCGAGCGAGTACGGGCTGTTCGGGTCCGACACGAACCCGCTCACCGCGTGGGACGTGGTGAACGAGGTCGTCTCCGACCAGGCCACCGCCGACGGCCTCCGCCCGAGCGCGTGGTACCGCGTCTTCGGCGAGGAGTACATCCACCTCGCCTTCGAGTACGCCGACGAGGCGTACAACGAGGTCTACGCCGACCCCACCGCAGACCGCCCGGTGAAGCTGTTCATCAACGACTACAACACCGAGCAGGACCTCAAGGGCGACCAGTACCAGGCGCTCGTCGAGCGTCTGCTCGACGCCGGAGTGCCGATCGACGGTGTGGGCCACCAGTTCCACGTGTCGATCAACACGCCGATCTCGGCGCTCGAGGCTGCGCTGGACCGGTTCGCCGGTTTCGGGTTGCTGCAGGCGGTCACCGAGATGGACGTCACGATCAACCCGGCGAACGAGCCGAACCGCGTCAAGCAGGGCCACTTCTACCGTGACGCGTTCGACGCGTTCCGCGCGTACGAGGCATCCGCCCTCGCCGCCGAGAAGCTGTTCTCGGTGACGGTGTGGGGCCTGACCGACACACGCTCGTGGCGCTCGGCGCAGCAGCCGCTGCTGTTCGACGGCTCGCTCGCGGCGAAGCCCGCGTACTACGGCGCCGCGGGCGACGACGAGGGCGTGCCGCCGCTCATCAACACGGCGAACGTGTTCGAGGGCGACGTCGCGCTCGAGGACGGCTTCGCGGATGCCGTCGAGTGGCGCAACCTGCCCGAGAACGCCCTCACCGGCGGTGCGGGCGGCTTCCAGACTCGCTGGAACGCGGACCATCTCACGGTGCTCGTGCGCAGCGCGGTGGATGCCGAGCGTGTCGAGTTCACGTATCGCGGCGAGGAGTACGTCTACGACCCGGGCGCCGCGGGCTCGGTCGCGGGCATCGACGAGGTCGTGGGCGACGAGCACCTCATCGTGGCGCACCTGCCGCACGCCGACGTCGCGCGCGGGTCGACGGCTCCGTTCGACGTCCGCGTCGTGGGCGCGGGCGGCACAGTGGCGGGCGGCTGGAACTCTCCCGGCGCGACAGGGACGCTCACGTTCCTCGAGCCGCTGTCGCTTCTCGAGGTACCCGAGACGGATGCCGCACCCACCGTCGACGGGACGATCGACGACGTGTGGAGCGCTGTCGATCCCGTGACCACGGCGACCCGCGTCGAGGGCAGCGCCGAGGGCGCGAAGACCGCGGTGCGCACGCTGTGGCGCGGCGACGTGCTCTACGTGCTGTACGAGGTGACCGACCCGGTCATCGACGTCGCGAACAGCGACCCCTGGAACCAGGACGGCGTCGAGCTGTTCCTCGACCTCGAGAATCGCAAGAGCGGCGCCTACGGCCCGAACGACGCGCAGTTCCGCGTGACGGTCGAGAACAGCCAGTCGTTCGGCACGGGCGACGCGGCTGCGCAGGCGGCTCGCCTCGAGAGCGCGACGGCTCTCGTCGACGGCGGGTACGTCGTCGAGCTCGCGGTCGACCTGACCGGCCAGTCCGGCGGTCAGAGCGACGTGCCGCTCGGCGGTCCCGACACGTTCCACGGAATCGACTTCCAGGTGAACGACGGTCGCGACGGCGCGCGGTACTCGGTCCACACCTGGGCGGAGCCCACCGGAACCGGCTACCAGACCACCGCCCGCTGGGGTGTGGCTCACCTCATCAGCGCGGACGACCCCGAGCCCGAACTGATCAACGTCGTCGCACCGTCGATCGTCGGCAAGGTCGCCAAGAGCAAGGACGTCACCGCCGATCCCGGCGAGTGGTCGCTCGAGGGCGTGACGTTCACGTACCAGTGGCTCGTCGACGGCGAACCCGTCGGCAAGAAGGACACGTCGGCCACCTTCAAGCCGAAGAACGCGCATGTCGGCAAGGAGCTGTCGGTCGTCGCGACCGCGCACCTCGACGGGGTCGAGCCGGTATCGGCCACCTCGGCACCCGTCGTCGTCGCGAAGAAGTAAACGCGGCGGATCCCCCACGCGGGGGCGTCGCGGGCCCTGAGCCCGCGGCGCCCCCGCACCGTCATAGTGAAGCGGCTACGCTGGCGCGAGGCCGGCCACCCGGGCGCCCTCACGACGGACCGCAACCCGATGATCATCCGCCTTCTGCTGTGCGCCTACCTGGTCGCCCTCGGCTGGATCGTCTTCGCGCCCGCATCCGACGCGTCGCAGGTGACCGGGATCGTCGCCACGCTCGCCCGCTTCGCGGCGGACAGCGGTCTGCTGACCTTCGCGCAGGCATACACGCTGCTCGAGTTCCTCGCGAACGTCGCGCTCTTCGTCCCGTTCGGCGTGCTCTGGCCGTTCGCCGCGTCTCGGCTGCGACCCATGGCGGTCGTCGCCCTCGGTCTCGCGACATCGGCCGGGATCGAGCTCGTGCAGCTGCTGCTGCCGTCGCGAGTCCCCTCCCTGTGGGACGTCATGGCGAACACGCTGGGCACCGCGTTCGGCGTCGGTGTCGCGGCGTTCGTGAACGCACGCCGCGGCGCTCGCACCCGTCCCTCTCGCGGCAGCCGTCCGTCTCGCAACAGCACCGCCCCCACGTAGAGAGGGGCGCGAGCGGTGAAACGCTCGCGCCCCTGCGCTCCCTACTGCAGGCGGTCAGGCGTCGGGCACCACCGTGACCGTCGCGTGCAGGGCGCGGGTGTGGTCGACGACCCGGGTCTCGCCGACGACGCGCACGGTGCGCGACGCGACGAGCTCCGAGCTCGACCGTCCGAACGACAGCACGAGGTCGCCCGGTTCGACGATGCGGCGTCCGTCGACGCCGGTGAAGGAGGTGAGGTCGGCGGGCACGTCGAACGACACGCGCACCCGCTCCCCTGCGGCGAGCGGCACGCGCGCGTACGCGACCAGCCGCTGGACCGGCCGTACGACGGATGCCACGGGATCGTGCAGGTAGAGCTGCACGACCTCGACGCCGTCGCGGTCGCCCGCGTTGCCGACGTGGATCGACACCGTCACAGAGCCGTCGACGGGCAGGTCAGAGGCGGATGCCGCGGCATCCGACCACACGAACGGGGAGTAGCCCAGGCCGTGTCCGAACGCGAACGCGGGCGACGGGTCGATGTTCGACACACCGGTCTTCCGCGCGAGCGGCGCGGCGAGGTAGGTCGACGGCTGGGCACCCGGATCGGCCGGGATGCTCACCGGCAGGCGTCCGCTCGGGTTGACACGGCCCGAGAGCACCCCTGCGATCGCGGGCGTGCCCTCTTCTCCGGCGAAGAACGCCGCGACGATGGCGGCCGCACGGTCGACCGCGGAGCCGAGGGCGTAAGGCCGGCCTGAGAGCAACGTGGCGATCGTGGGTGTACCCGTGCCGATGACGGCCTCGAGCAGGTCCTGCTGCGCTCCGGGGAGGCTCAGATCGGCGGCGTCGCAGCCCTCGCCGCTCGTGCCCCGGCCGAACAGCCCGGCCCGGTCGCCGAGGGCGACGATCGCGACGTCCGCGGCACGCACGGCGTCGAGCGCCTCGTCGAAGTCGCGCTCGCCGCCGTCGACGCTCGTGCCCTGCACGTACGTGATCTCGGCGTCGGGGAACTCCGCGCGCAGCGACTCGAGCAGCGTCGGAAGCTCGATCCCGTCGCCGAACTCGGGGTGGTGGATTCCCACGTGCAGCGGGAACGAGTAGCAGCCGAGCACCGCGTACGGATCGTCGCCGTTCGGTCCGACGAGTGCGATGCGCTTCGGCGAGCGCAGTGGCAGCGTGCCGTCGTTGCTCAGGAGCACGATCGCGCGCTCGGCGAGCTCGCGCGCGAGCGCGCGGTTCTCGGCCGGGTCGAGGTCGACCGAGCCGCGCACATCATCGGCCGTCGCACCTTCGCGTCCTTGCAGCACCGGCGGGACGTATCCGGACTCGCCGTCGAGCAGCCCCAGCTCGATCTTCTGTGCGAGCACACGGCGCAGCGCGCGGTCGATGAGCGCCTCCGGCACGACGCCGTCGCGCACGGCCTCGACGAGAGCGGGGCCGAAGGTCTTGCGACCGGGGAGCTCGACGTCGATGCCCGCCTTGAGCGCCTGGTGCGCCGCGTCGGTCCAGTCCGCGGCGGTGCCGTGCTGGGTCACGAGGAACGCGATCGCGAAGTAGTCCGCAACGACGGTGCCCTCGAAGCCCCACGTGTCGCGCAGCAGCCCGGTGAGCAGCGACTCGTCGGCGGCGGACGGCACGCCGTCGATGTCGGTGTACGAGTTCATGACGCTGCGCACGCCGCTCTCGCGGATCGCCATCTCGAACGGAGGCAGGATCACGTCGGCGAGCTCGCGACGGCCCATCGACACCGGGGCGAGGTTGCGGCCCGCCTTCGAGGCCGAGTAGCCCGCGAAGTGCTTGAGCGTCGCGACGACGCCCGCCGACTCGATGCCCTTGATGTACGCGGTCGCGGTCGTGCCGACGAGGTACGGATCCTCGCCGATCGTCTCCTCGACGCGGCCCCACCGGGCGTCGCGCACGACGTCGAGCACGGGGGCGAGGCCCTGGTGGACGCCCATCTTGCGCATGTCGGCGCCGATGCGCGCGCCCATGCGCTCGACGAGGTCGGGCGACCACGTGGCACCCCACGACAGCGGCACCGGATAGGCGGTCGCACCCCACGCGGCGAAGCCCGCGAGGCACTCCTCGTGCGCGAGGGCGGGGATGCCCAAGCGGGACTCCGACACGATGCGCTGCTGCGTGCGCAAGAGCGACACGGCGCCGGCCGCCGGGTCGACCGGGACGGTGCCGTACGTGCGCGTGAGCTGCCCCAGCCCGAGCGGTGCGACGTCGGCGAGATCGACGTCTTCGGTCATCTCGTTCTGGTTCGGCGCGACCTCCGCCCCGTCGTTCGACGCGGCGATCCAGATGCCGTACAGCTGCGCGATCTTCTCTTCCAGCGTCAGCTCGGCCACGAGGGCGTCGACGCGCCGGTCGACGGGGAGCGCGGCATCACGCCACGCCTCGATCGCGGCCTCGGTCGAGGCATCCGTCGTCATCCCTTCACCGCCCCCTGAAGACCGCCGACGATGCGCTTCTCGGCGAGGGTGAAGAAGAGGATCGCGGGAAGCATCGCGAGCGAGGTGTACGCGAGCACGCCTGTCGTGTCCTGACCGTAGGCCGTCGAGAAGAACTGCACGCCGAGTGGCAACGTGTAGTCTTCGGGGCGCGCGCCGCCCGCCTGCAGCACGAACAAGGGCAGGAGGTACGCGTTCCAGCTGCCGACGAACGCGAGCACGCCGACCGTCATGAGGCCGGGCATCGACAACGGCAGCATGATGCGCCAGAAGAACCCGATGCGCGACGTGCCGTCGACCACCGCCGCGTCTTCCAGCTCGCCCGGGATGGCGCGCAGGAAGGGCACGAGGATGATGATCGTCGTCGGAAGCGCGAAGGCGACCTGCGGGATGATGAGACCCCACCACGATCCGAACAGGTTCAGCTGCCGCAGCAGGACGGTCAGCGGAAGGATCGAGATCGTGAGCGGGAACAGCAGCCCGGTGGTGAACAGCGCGTAGAGGAAGTTGCGCCCCCGGAAGTCGTAGCGCGCGATCACGAACGCCGCCATGACGCCCAGCAGCATGACGCCGAGCGTCGTGCCGAGCGCGGTCACGGTGCTCGCGAGCACCTGGTTCCAGAAGCGCGGGTCGCTCAGGATGCGCGCGTAGTTGTCGATCACCCACGGGTTCGGGAGTCCCGCGGGGTCGGCGAAGAAGTCCGGGTTCGTGCGGAAGCCGGCGATCGTGACGTACAGCACGGGGCCGATCGCGATGGCGGCGACCACGAGCGCCACGACGTAGACGACGGGCTGGCTCCAGTCGATGCCGCGCTTGCCCGCGCGGTGCTCGAGTGCGGCGGTCATGTCAGCGCACCCCCGTCGTGAGGGCGCCCTGCAGGTCGCGACGCAGCGCGAAGCGCTGGTACACCAGGGCGACGACGAGCGAGATGAGGAACAGCACGACCGCGACGGCGCTGCCGTAGCCGATCTGCGTCACGTTGAGGCCGTATTCGACCATGTACACCGCCATCGTGGAGGAAGCGTGGAGGGGTCCGCCGCCCGTGACGATCCACACGAGGTCGAACAGCTGCAAGGAGCCGATGATCGACAGGAACGCCCAGATGCGGATGGTGGGCCCGAGCAGGGGCACGGTGATGTGCCATTGGGTCTTCCACCAGCCGGCGCCGTCGAGTGCGGCGGCTTCGTAGAGGTCTTCGGGGATGCCCGCGAGCCCGGCGAGCATGAGGATGATCGCGAGGCCGAGGTACTTCCACGTGAGGATGCCGAACATCGTCCACATGACGACGTTGGGGTCGGCGAGCCAGGCCGGCGGGTTCTCGATGCCGATCATCCGCAGCCACGTGTCGATGGGCCCGTACCGTGCCGGCGGGACGGACTGGAGCATGATCTGCCACGCGAGACCGGCGGTCACCTCGCTGAGCACATACGGCACGAAGATGAGCGCGCGCAGCAGCCCGCGGAACCGCAGGCGCCGGTTCATGAGGAGCGCGACGAGGATCGCCAGCGGCCCTTGGATGAGCAGCGACAGGAACAGGATGAAGAAGTTGTTGCCCACCGAGCGGTGGAACACCGGGTCGGTCAGGACCCGCGCGTAGTTGTCGAAGCCGATGAAGCGTTCGAGGGGCCCGAGGCCGTTCCAGTTGAAGAAGCTGTAGTACGCGGCCAGGACGACGGGGAGGAGGACGAACAGGAGGTAGACGAGAACCGCCGGTCCTGCGAACAGGGTGACCTCGCCCCATTGGCGCCTGCGGGCGCGCGCCGAGCGCTTCCTGGTCCCGACGGGGGCCGGGCCCGCGTCAAGCGCGGGCCCGGCCTCGTTGATTGCGGTCATGAGGTGCGATGTCGCCTTACTACAGGGTCGCGGCCGCGTCGTTCATCGCCTGAGGAACGTCCTCGGGCGAGCCGTTGCCGAACATCAGGTTGACGATGGCGTCGTTCATCGCCTTGCCGATGACGGGACCGTACTGCGTGTCGAGCCACGTCACCACGAGCTCGGCGTTGACCGTGCCCTCGGCGATCTGCTTCAGCACCGGGTCGGTGATGCCGGCCTCGGCACCGGCGACCGTCGGGATCTCTCCGGTCTCGGCGAAGCGGGTCTGCACGTCGACGCTCGAGATGTACTCCAGGAGGTCGAGCGTCTCATCCGGCGCGTCGACGTAGACGCCCCACGCGTCACCCGAGCCGAGCGCGGCGCCGGGAGCACCTGCGGCGCCCTCGATGTCGGGCACGGGCATCCACGCGAGCCACTCGGGTGCGGGCGGGTTGTCGGCCGGAGCGCCCGGGACGAGCTTCGCGACCTCGCCGCGGTGCCACGTTCCCATGAGCTCCATCGCCGTCGACTGGGCCGCGAGCAGGCCCGCCGAGCTGTTCGGCACGCTCTGCGCCGGGGTGCTGGTCGGGTTCTGCTGGAACGGGAGGTCACCCTCGAACTCGTCCATCCACGCCTTGAGGTTCTCGCCCGCCTCGACGAAGCACGGGTCGTCGAACGTCAGGGTGTCCGCCGCCTCCTTGAGCGCATCCTCGGAGCACGTCTTGATCGCGAACTGGTACCACCAGTGCGCGGCAGGCCAGCCGTCGCCCGCGCCGACGCCGATCGGCGCGACGCCCGCGTCGGCGAGCTTGTTGATCGCCTCGCTGAACTCGGTGAACGTGGTGGGCGTCTCGGTGATGCCCGCCTGCTCGAAGAGGTCGGCGTTGTACCAGATGCCCTCGATGCCGAAGCGGAAGGGGATGCCGTACTGCTTGCCGTCGACGTTCCAGCCGGTGCCGGCGCCGCCGATCGAGTCGATGACGTCGGTCAGGCCGCTCAGGTCCTTCAGGTAGCCCGCCTCGACCTGGGACTTGATCTCGCCCTCGGCCCAGACCATGAACAGGTCGGGAGCCGCGTCGCCGCCCGCCTGCAGCGCGTTGGGGATGAGGGTGCGCTGGAGCTCCTCGTTCTGGAACGCCTGGACGTCCACGGTGACTCCGGGGTTGTCGGCCTCGAACTCCGCCGCGACCTCTTCCCAGAAGGACTTCAGCGGCTCACCGGTGCCGTTGTGCCACCACGTGATGGTGACCTCGTCGCCGTTCCCATCGTCGCCGGTGCCTCCGCCGCCGGCCGCACAGCCGGCGAGGGCGCCGATCGCCAGGCCGGTCGCGGCGACGCCCGCGGCGAACCGCAACGTGCTGCGTGTGTTCATCTTCGAACCTCTCGAAAGTTTCGACGGTGTTGTCGAAAGTGATCTGGACGGCTCAAGGATAGGAGTCGGCGGATTTCGAGTCAAGCCCAACATATTCGGCGGTTGCAGGCGTCGGATCGCGCCCACCGCCCCTACAGTGGTCAGGTGGCCGACCGCTCAGGCACCGTCGAAGGGGTGCGACGCGCGAATCTCGCGCGCGTGCTGCAGTTCGCCCACCTCGAGCGCGCCCTCTCGCGGTCGCGATTGACCGCCCTCACGGGGCTCAACCGGTCGACCGTGGCCGACCTCGTCGCCGAGCTCACGGCGCTCGGCCTCACGATCGAGCGTGCCCCCGACCCGTCCCGCCGCGTGGGCAGGCCGTCCCCCGTCGTCGCCCCCGACCCGCGCGTCGTCGCGATCGCCGCGAACCCCGAGGTGGACGCCCTCACGATGGCGGCCGTCGGCCTCGACGGCGGCATCCCGGCACGGCGACGCATCGACGTCGACCACCTCATGTCGCCCGAAGAGGCGGCTCGCCTCATCGCCGAGGTCACGGACGAATGGCGCGGCACGGTCCTGCGCGACGCGCGCGTCGTCGCTGCGGGCGTCGCCGTGCCCGGCCTCGTGCGCGCCGCCGACGGACTCGTGCGCATCGCGCCACACCTCGACTGGCGCGACGCTCCCGTCCGCACGCTCGTCGAAGAGGCGACGGGGCTGCCGACCGCGGTGGGCAACGACGCTTCGCTCGGCGCGATCGCCGAACACCTGTTCGGCGCCGGCCGCGGCATCGACGATCTCGTCTACCTCAACGGCGGTGCGAGCGGCATCGGCGGCGGACTCATCGTGCACGGCATCCCCGTGGGGGGCACGGCCGGCTATGCGGGTGAGTTCGGGCAGAACCGGCCCGGCATCCTCTCCCCCGCCGACCGCCGTGCGGCCGACGGCGTGCTCGAAGACGAGGTGAGCCGAGCGCGTCTGCTGGCCGCCGTGGGCCTGTCCGCCGCCGACGAGCCGACGCTCGCCGCCGCGATCTTCGCGTCGGAGGCACCGGATGTCACCGCCGAGGTCTCGCGCCAGCGACGCATCCTCGCGACCGCTCTCGCCAACGCCGTCAACGTGCTCAATCCGGCCGTCGTCGTCCTCGGCGGCTTCCTCGCGACGATTGCCGAGAGCGACCCGGCGGCGCTGGACGAGTCGGTGCGCGCGCAGTGCATGCCGGCATCCGCTGAAGACCTCGAGATCCGCACGGCCGTGCTCGCAGAAGACCGCCTGCTCATCGGGGCCGCCGAGGCCGCATTCGGAGACCTCCTGCGCGATCCCCTGGCGGGCGATACCACCACAGGCCAGGTGCGCGCGGCGACGGCATCCTGACCGCCTCCACGCGTGCGCGACCCTGTCCACACTGTGGACACCGCCTCCCACGGATGCTCACCAGGTGAAATCTTTCGCCCGTTCAGGCTTTCGCCGCCTAGGGTGAACGCATGGGCACGATCTATTACGGCGGAGCCGGCACCCCGATCCACATCGAAGACCGCGCCCTGGCGCATTTGAAGGTGGTCATCGCCACGAAGCTCCGCCGGAACGAGAGTTTCACCGTGTCGTGGCGCCACCCCGAAGGCGAGCCGCGAGGACGCAGCACGATCTGGCTGCACCCCTCGATCCCACTGCGGTTCGTGTTCGACGACCCCGAGCCCGCACAGCTCAGCCGCGAGTGGATCGAAGAGCTCGCGAACTCGGCGAACTCGTCCGGCGGCATCATGCTCGTGGCCGAGCACTTCGATGCGCCCGGCGCGCCCGCCGTCGACGAGCCTGGGGCGGACGGCGACTCCGGATCCTCCCCCGCACCGGCGGTGACGGCCGAGCAGTCGCGCAGCCTCGCCTGACGGCGCCGCGCGGGGTCGAACCGGGTCAGCCCTCTTCGACGACCGGCTCGTCGGCGGGCTCGGGCACGATCGTGAGCCCGTTGGGCCCGCTCGCGGCCTGCATGAGCTCTTCGACCCACATGCGGTTGATGCGCGGCTGCCGCCCGCCGTAGAAGTGGAACTGCATGGGCACGGACGGGTGCATCCAGAAGCTGCGGCGACCACTGCCGTCGCCCATGTCGACGTCGAACATGAACGCCTCGGAACGGCGCAGCTTGTTCATCACGACGATGCGCAGATGCGCGAGGGAGCGATCCTCGATCTCGACCGAGTTGCCCGACGCGTCATAGATGAACCTGCCCATGCCAGGAGCATAGGCGGCCCAGGGCGCGCAAGCGAAACGCGACGCGGCAGACGGCGCCCCGGCGACGGCTGCGCCGCCCCGGGCGCCGTGTGGTCCGTCAGGCCTCGTCGGGCGGTGCGACGGGACGCCCGAGCGACAGCATGAGCCGGTTCGCCCAGTTGAAGAACGCCGCCCCGTGGATCACGTCCGAGATCTCGAGATCGCCCAAGCCCGCCTCGCGCAGACGCGCGACGTGACTCGGTCCGAAGGCAATCGGCGTCGCGGTGAGGGCGGCCGCGGCATCCGTGATCGCGTTCCACCGCTCGCCGAGGTCGGCCCCCACCCCCTCACCCAGGAGGATGTCGACGAGCTCCGGCCGCTTCGAGAAGTGCGCCGCGAACCGCGCGTGCACCGACGCGCAGAAGACGCACCCGTTCACGCGCGACGCCGCCGCGGCCGCCAGCTCGCGCTCCGCCCGCGGGAGACCCTCGGCGGTGTTGTAGAAGATGTCCTTGTCGACGAGCGTGCGCGCCCGCAGGATCTCGGGATCGCGCGCGAGCAGGCGGAAGTAGTCGCTCGACGCCCGCGCGCGGTCGACGAGTCCGTCGTAGTGGCGCTCGGTGAGCTCGTCGACGGGCAGCGGCTCGAGCCACGGCAGCCAGCCCACCTCGCCGCGCGTGAACGCATGCGGATGCGGCTCGTCGTACGTGAACGTGTGCACCTGGGTCGCGAATGTCTCGCTCATGCGCCGACCTCCTCGAGCACGCGGAGCCCCGCGACGACTCGCTGCTGGAACGCGAGGAACGCGACCAGCTGCGACAGGGTGACGATCCCCGACACGGTCCACCCAGCGTCCAGCAGGCGCTGGAGCGCGGCATCCGCGGCTTCGCGGGGCCGATAGACGAGCAGGTGGGTGTGCTCGAGCGCCGCCGCGAGGCGGTCGCCGAGCTGGGCGCGCGCGTCCTCGGGAACCGAGAACCGCAGCCCGTCGGTGCCCTCGGCGGCAAGTCCCGGTTCGCGATACCGGCCGAACGGACCGGAGGTGCCGGCCCGGTCCGCAAGGGACGCGATGACGGATGCCGCGCTACCGTCCGCGTCCGCGGCGAGTCGCGCGTAGTGGTCGGCCGTGGCATCCGCTCCGGTCAGCCGCGTCGCGAACGCCGCGATGAGTGCGCGCTCGGTCAGCGAGACGTCGGAGTCGTCGACGGGGTCGAAGAGCGCGTCGTAGCTGGCCTGCAGTTGTTCGCGCGTGACGGGACGGATGCTGCGGACGGCGGTGACGACGCCGTCGGGCGCAGCGCCCGTGAGGGTGTCGACGACGTCGACGATGGGGGCGGTCATGCGGTCTCCTTTCCGAGGGATCCTTCGAGGGCGGATGCCAGGCTGCTGTCGCTCGTCGCCCAGCCGAGCTTCGGGGCGACCTCGGTCGCGAACAGCTCGATCGAGCGCAGGACGAAGTCGTGCGGCGCATCGACCGAGTGCACCTGGAACGCGATCTCGTCCGCGCGTGCGAGTGTCTCGTCGGCGGCGAGCGACGCGACCACCTCGTCCGGGGTTCCGAGGTGCGTGTCGAGGGCGACGACGAGCTCGTCGAGCGAGTCGCCGGGGATCGTCTGGCCCGCCCGGCGGAAGCCCTCGGCCGCCCGGCGAAGGCCGACCTCGGCGAAGCGCAGGGCGTCGGCGCGGTCGTCGGCGACGAACACGGTGCGCGAGGCGGTGACGCGAGGCGGGACGCCGGCGGGAAGCGCTTCGAGGTACGCGTCGATGATCGGCTGCTGGATCGCGGCGAGCGACGCGTGCAGGTCGTCGGCGGGACGCGGCTGCGTGCGCGAGAGGAGCAAGCCGTGCCCGTGGACACCCGCGCGCGTGCCGCCCGCCGCCGAGAAGGTCGCCTGCCACACGCGGGCGCCGAGTGTCCCGGCATCCGGATACAGCGTGTTGCCCCCGCCGACGTCCTGCCCCTCGAGCGCGAGGAGGAGCGTGCGGAGCTTCTCGTCGTACACGGCCGCCTTGTCGGAGACGTGCAGGCCGAACGGAATGAACGACGACGGTGTGCCGCCGCTGCCGAGGCCGAGGTCGATGCGCCCGCCCGACAGGAGGTCGGCGACGACCGCATCCTCCGCGACGCGGACGGGATCTTCGAGCGGCAGCGTCACGACGCCCGTGCCGAGGCGGATCTCGCTCGTCGCCGCCGCCGCGTGCGCGAGGAAGACGAAGGGCGAAGGCAGGCCGCCCTCGGCGGCGCGGAAGTGGTGCTGCGCGACCCACGCGCGCTGGACGCCGAAGCGCTCCGCGTGCCGGATCTGGTCGGTCGCGAGGCGGTAGCGCTCGGCGGGGGGCGCGTCGTCGAGGAGTCTCGTGAAGAAGGCGAGAGTGGGGGCGGTGGTCATGCCGCGACCTCCGTTCGTCCGGGCACGGCTGCGAGCAGCTCGCGCGTGTATTCATGGGTGGGGTTGGCGAAGAGTTCCTCGGTCGCGCCCTGCTCGACCACGCGGCCGCGCCGCATGACCGAGACCGTGTGGCTGATGCGACGGACGACCGCGAGATCGTGCGAGATGAACAGGTACGTGAGACCGAGCTCCTGCTGCAGCGACTCGAGCAGCTCGAGGATGCGCGCCTGCACCGTGACATCGAGGGCCGACACCGCCTCGTCGAGCACGACGACGTCGGGGCGGATCGCGAGCGCCCGCGCGATCGCGACGCGCTGACGCTGACCGCCGGAGAGCTCTCGCGGCGTGCGGTCGAGCACGTCGTGCGGGAGAGCGACGCGGTCGATGAGCTCGGCCGCGCGCGCGGCGCGGTCGGCCCGACGGCCCTCGCGGAAGTTGTGCAGCGGCTCCGCGACGATCTGCGCGATGCTCTGGCGCGGGTCGAGCGACGAGAAGGGGTTCTGGTAGACGAGCTGGATGCGACGGCGCAGCTCCCGCACCTCGGAGCGTGAGAGCCCTGCGACGTCGGTGCCGTCGAGGTCGATGCTGCCGGCATCCGGATGCAGGAATCGCGTCACCAGCCGCGCGGTCGTCGTCTTGCCCGACCCCGACTCTCCGACGAGCGCGTGCGTCGTACCGCGGCGCACGCGGAACGACACGTCGTCGACGGCGCGGAACGGCTCCCGCCCGCGCACGGCGAACTCCTTCACCAGTCCGGTGGCCGTGATCGCGTACGGGTTCTCGGCCGCCGCGGCCGATGCGTCACGCAGGAAGAGCGGCGCCGGCGGGCGGCGGAAGCCCGTCTCGAGCGCGGGGGCATCGGCGAGCAGCTGCCGTGTGTACGCGTCGCGAGGACCGGCGAGGATGTCGGCCGCAGGGCCCTCCTCGACGACGCGGCCGTCCTTGAGCACGACGATCCGCTGCGCGCGATCGGCGGCGACCCCGAGGTCGTGCGTCACGAGCAGCACGGACGTGCCCTCTTCTCGGCGCAGGCCGTCGATGAGGTCGAGGATGCGCCGTTGAACGGTCGCGTCGAGTGCGCTCGTGGGCTCGTCCGCGATGATGAGTCGCGGCCTGAGCGCGATCGCGGTCGCGATGAGCACGCGCTGGCGCATGCCGCCGGAGAGCTCGTGCGGATACTGTCGCGAGCGCAGCTCGGGGTCGTCGAGCCCCACGCGCTCGAGCAGCTCGAGCACGCGCGCCCTCACGACCCGCGCGTCGCGCTCGCCGTGCACCCGGAGGATCTCGCCGACCTGCACGCCGATCGGACGCACGGGATCGAGAGACGCGACGGGATCCTGGGGCACGAGTCCGACACTCACTCCGCGCACGGCACGCAAACGGCGCGACGACCACCCCGCGATGTCGACGCCGCCGAGGCGCACCGCACCGCCGTCGACCCGCCCTCCCTCGGGGAGCAGGCCGATGAGGGCGTGCGCGGTCGTGGACTTGCCCGACCCGGACTCGCCCACGAGCGCGACGACCTCGCCCTCGGTGACGTCGAACCCGACGCCGTGCACGACCTCGCGGCGTCCGGAGCGGCCGGCGTACGAGACACGCAGGCCTTCGACGCTGAGCACGGTCATCGCGAGCTCCTTCCGAGCGACTGACTGATGCGGTTGGCGCTCAGCACCACGACGAGCACGACCAGGCCGGGCAGCGTCGTGAGCCACCATGCCGTCGCGACGTAGTTGCGCCCCTCCGCGATGAGCAGCCCCCACTCGGGCGTCGGCGGCGGAGCGCCGTAACCGAGGAATCCGAGCGTCGAGATCGCGAGGATCGCCGTGCCGAACTGGAGCGCCGCGAGGCCGATCACCGCGGTGAGCGAGTTCGGCAGCACGTGCCGACGCAGCACCGAGAAGAACGTCCCGCCGCTGCCGAACGCCGCCTCGACGTAGTCGCTGCGCCGCACGCGCACGACCTCGGACCGCGACAGCCTCGCGAACGACGCGACGCTCACGACGCCGACCGCGATGGCGGCGTTCACCGTCCCGAACCCGAGCAGGATGATCACCGACAGCATGAGCAGGAGCCCCGGGATCGACAACAGGACGTCGACGATCCGCATGAGGATCTCGTCGACGATCCCGCCCACCGACCCCGCGACGACCCCGATGATCGTTCCCGCGGCGAGCCCGACGGTCACCGCGATGAGGGCCCCCGACAGGGAGTGCACCGCGCCGTGCACGACGCGCGCGTAGAGGTCTCGGCCGATCGCATCCGTGCCGAACCAGTGCTCGAGGCTCGGCGGCTGCAGCTTCTCGGCGGGCACCCCGTGGATCGGGTCGTACCCGGTGAACGCCCACGGAATGAGCGCCCACAGCACGGCGATCACGACGACCGCGACGGCGAGCACGAGTGTCCACGACGGGCGACGCCCGCGGGCGAACAGGCGCGCGATCGTCGAGCGCCTCGCGGGTCGGCCGGACTCGGCCGCGGCATCCGCCTCGATCGGATCGGCGACGACGCCGGATGCCTCGTCGCGCGCCGCCGAGCGGACGGCGTCGATCTCGGGGGGAAGGACGGGAGCGGTCATGCGGATGCCTCCACCGGTGTCGGGGCTTCACCGACGGTCGCGGGGCCGGACGCCGTGCGGCGCGAGCCCGAGCGCAGTCGCGGGTCGAGCACGGGGTACAGCAGGTCGACTGCGAGGTTCACGACGATGAACGTGAAGGCCGCGAGCACGACGACGCCCTGCAGCACGGGGATGTCCTGGTTGGCGACGGCCTGCTCGGTGACCCTCCCGATCCCCGTGCGGCCGAACACCGTCTCGGTCACGACCGCGCCACCGACGAGCTCGCCGAACAGCACGCCCGCGATCGTCAGCGTCGGCAGGATCGCGTTGCGCGCGACCGACGTCCACAGCACGCGCGACTCCGATGCGCCCTTCGCGCGGATGACGGTCACGAACGGCTGCAGCCGCACCTCGTCGATCGAGCGGATGAGGATCTGCGCGAGCGGCGCCGAGATCGGCACGGCGAGCGTCAGCACCGGCAAGATGAGGCCGACGACGGGGTCGGCGCCCACGATCGGCACCCAGCCGAGGCCGAACGAGAACACCTGGATCAAGAGGATGCCGAGCCAGAACACGGGGATCGAGACGAACACGCCGGGGATCGCCTGCAGTCCGCGGCGCAGCCACCCGAACGGCGACAGCGTCGAGAGGAACGCGATCACCACCGCCAGGATCGCCGCGACGACGAATCCGATGCCCGCGAGCGCGATCGTCGACGGCAGCGCCTCGCCGATGAGGTCGAGCACGCCCGTGCCGTACTGCGTCGAATACCCGAACTCCCCGCGCAGGTAGCCGGCGAGGGTCGTCAGGTACTGCTGCCACCACGGCGTGTCCACGCCGTAGTTGATCCGGATCTGCTGGATCTGCTCCGCCGTCAGCCCGAGCTCGGGGTTGTCGTACCGGATGAGGATCGCATCCCCGGGCATCAGCTGCAGCAGCAGGAAGGTGACCGTGTAGGCCGCGATCAGCACGATCGCGGCCTGCCCGGCCCGTCTCAGCGCGTAGCGCATCGGCTCAGCTCCTGCGACCTACTTGTCGAGCCACACGTCGTAGAACAGCGGGCGGCCGACGGATTCGTACTCGACGCCGTGCACGTACGGAGCCGTGCCGTACACCTGCGGCTCCTCGAACAGCGGGATCACGTACGCCTGCTCGGCGAGGTAGTCCTGCACCTCCTGCGAGGCCTCGACGCGCTTCGCCGGGTCGGGCTCCGAGGCCACGACCTCCAGCAGCCGGTCGAGCTCGGCGTCGTCCGACAGGAGCGTGTCGCGGTTCTGTGTGTGGTACTGGCTCTTGATGACGTCGAGGTCCGCGCGGCCGACCATCGAGTGGTACAGCGGCGTCTTGAGCGGGTCCTGGATGTCTTCGGCGTAGGTGCCGGCATCCGCCGACTTCACGTTCAGCTCGACGCCGATCCTCTTCAGCTGCTGCGCGATCAGCTCGAGCGTCTGCTTCGACAGCGGCTGCGGCTTCGCCTCGTAGACGGTGAGCGAGAGGCGCTCGCCATCCTTCTCGCGGATGCCGTCCGAGCCCGGCTCCCAGCCGGCCTCGTCGAGCAGCTCCTCGGCCTTCTCGGGGTCGTACTCGTAGAACGACGACTCGTCCTTGTAGCCGAGCGCCGTCGAGCTGAGCGCCGAGGTCGCCTTCGGGTAGTTCGCGGTGAAGATCGTGTCGACGACCTCCTGCGCATCCACGCCCGCGACAAGCGCCTGCCGCACCCGGACGTCGCTGAGCAGCGGGTTCGTGAAGCGCAGGCCGATCGAGTTGTTGACGCCGCGCGTCTGCGGGGCGTGCAGCTCGAAGCCCGCCGACTCGACGCGCGCCTCGTCGAACGCCTGCACGTAGCGGATGTAGTCCGCCTGACCTGCGAGGAGCGATCCGATGCGCACCGAATCCTCCGGCGCCACGATCAGGTGGATCGCGTCGAGGTACGCGCGACCCTGGTGCTCGAAGCTCGGCGGAGCCCAGTCGTAGTCCTCGCGTGCCTCGAACGTGAGCTCCGTGCCGAGCTTCTCGTCCGTGATCACGAACGGCCCCGAGCCGACGATCTCCGTCGCGTTGCCCGCGCCGAACTCCTCGAGCGACAGGTCGAGCGTGTCAGGCGACAGCAGCCCCGAGTTGATCGTCGACGTCGCCTGGAGGAAACCGGGCGCGGGCGCCGAGAAGCGGAACGTCACGGTGTCGTCGTCCACGACTTCGCTCGACTCGTAGTTGTTGATCGCCTCGGAGACCGTCAGCCCGAGGTCGGGGTTCCCCAGCCCGTAGGTGTCGAAGTTCTTCGCGACGGCCGCCGCGTCGATGGGCGTGCCGTCGGAGAACGTCGCGTCGTCGCGCAGCTCGAACGTGTACTCGGTCGCGTCCTCGTTCACGGTCCACTCGGTCGCGATCCACGGCTCGATCTCGAGCGTCTCGGGATTCTGCCACGTCAGGCGCGCCGTGATGTTGTTCACGATGCCGCCGTTCGGGTAGAACCCGGCCTGCGGCGGATACAGGTTCGTGTAGGTCTGGTGCTCGAGGTAGGTCAGGGTGCCGCCGGTGACCGGATCGCCGGCGGGCTCACCCGATCCGCTCGGCGCGTTGCTCGACGCGCACGACGCGAGGGTGGCCGCGGTGGCGATCGCGGCGAGTGCGGCGACGGCGCGAACTGCGGGACGGGACATGTCGGGTCTCCTGGAATCGGGGGATCGGAAGGCTGGCGGCCACGCTACGCAGGTCGCGGCGAGCGCCGCCGAGTGTGACGACACAGCCCGTCACCGCTCGAAAGACGCGTTCACACGCGGTCACAGTGGGCAACACGGATGCCGCTTCGCCGGTCGCGCGCACCCGGTCGCTGAGCCCGTCGAAGCGTCGCCGCGGATCCCGCGCCCCGGTCGCTGAGCCCGTCGAAGCGTCGCACCCGGTCGCTGAGCCCGTCGAAGCGTCGTAGCGGACGCCGCGCCCCGGTCGCTCCCACCCGGTCGCTGAGCCCGTCGAAGCGCCGCCGCGGACACACGGTCGGCCCGCTGCGCTCCTCGCTCAAGAACCGAGGGAAGCGGCGGATGCCCCGGCGGGCGCATGCAGCAGCCGCGGCGCGCCCAGCCCGAGCCGCTCGCGCAGCGTCTCGCCCTCGCGACCGAGCAGTCCGCGGCGTCGCAGCTCGGGAACCGCGAGCGCGGTGAACGCCTCGAACTGATCAGGCTGGAAGGCCGAGAGCACGTTGAAGCCGTCCGCCGCGCGCTCGTCGCTCCAGCGCTCGAAGTGGTCCGCGACGGTCGACGCATCGCCCACGACGAACGCTGCCGGAACCGCGTGCGCCGCGATGAGGTACCGCCACGTCACGGGGAAGTCTCCGCCGACGCGGCGACCCGTCCTCTGCTCGACGAGCGCGAGCGTGCGCGCGGCGGCCTCGCCGAATCGCGCCGCTGCGTCGCGCGCGACCAGTTCGTCGACACCGGCCCGGCGCGATGGGTCGTCCGGCGCGAGGTCGGCCGCGTCGAGGAAGGCCGCGAGGGAGCGGTTCACCGGGAACCCGGTCCGCTCGACGTGCGGAGACTCGCCGTCGTGGATCGGCACGAGCAGCAGCAGGCGGTCGACGATCACGCGGGCCGCGGCACCCGTCTCCGCCACCACCGGAAGCACCGGCGCGATCACCTTGAGGTCGTCCGGCCGACGGCCCGACGCCGAAGCCGAAGCCCGCAGTCGTGCCCGCGTCTCGCGCGCCGTGTGGAGGTCGGGTGAGGCGATGAGCGCGAGGTCGGCCTCGGTCGCCGCCAAGGCCCGCGAGCGGTCGGATGTGCCCGCGTGGACGATCGGCGGATGCACCTGCGGCGGCCGCGCGACGTTGAGCGGACCTTCGACCCGCACGTACTCGCCGCGGAACTCGGGCGCACGCAGACCGCGCTCGTCGATGAGCGTGCCCGTGAGGCGGTCGGCGATCCACGCGTCCTCGTCCCACGACTCCCACAACAGGCGCAGCGCGTGGACGAATTCCTCGGCGCGGTCGTACCGGGTCGCGTTGTCGGCGTGCGCGTCGCGTCCGTGGTTCGCGGCCGCGCGCGGCTCGGCGCCCGTCACGAGGTTCACGCCGGCGCGCCCACCCGTGAGCAGATCGAGCGACGCTGTCGCACGGGCCGTCGCATACGGGTCCGCGTACGTCGTGTTGACCGTCGCGATGAGCCCGATGCGCTCGGTGATCCCCGCGAGGTAGAGCACCGCGCTCACGGGATCGATGCGCGCCAACAGGTAGGGGTCGCGGAACTCGAGGTCGGGACCCGTCGCCAGCCAGTCGCCGAAGAAGAGGTAGTCGAGTCCCGCGTCTTCACCCAGCTTCGCGATGCGGCGGAGGATCGCGGCATCCGTCTGCGGATCGGCGTGCGCGCCCGGATGCCGCCAGCCCGACGGATACGCGCCGAGCGTCCGCACCATGGCGCCCACGATGAGCGGCTCGGTCATGAAGGCACCACCTCGGCGGCGGGTGTGCGTCCGACGGCGACGAGCCGCCCGCGCGTGTTCGACCATTGGCTCCACGAGCCCGGGTACACGGTCACCTCGATGCCCGCGACGGCACCCGCGAGCGCCGTGTGGGTGGCGGCGATCCCCGAGCCGCAGTAGGCGGCGACCGGCACCCCCTCGGTCGCGCCGACGGATGCGAAGGCCGCGCGCAGCTCGTCGGGCGGCCGGAACCGCCCGCCGTGCACGTGGACGGTCGTCGGAAGGTTCACGGCCCCGGGGACGTGGCCGCCGACCGGGTCGATCGGCTCGGTGTCTCCGCGATAGCGCTCGGGCGCGCGCACGTCGAGGAGCGTTCCGCGCCACGGCCAGTCCTCGACGTCGTCGATGTCGGCGACCGCGTCGGGGTCGAGCTCGTCGAGCTGGATCGTGCCGCGGCGCGGCTGCACATCTCCGGTCTCGAGCGGCAGTCCTTCGGCGATCCAGGCGCGCAGGCCGCCGTCGAGCACACGCACCGACGGCACACCGGACCGAGTGAGCAGCCACCACGCGCGCGCCGCCGCGACCGCATGCAGGTCGTCGTACACGACGACGTGGTCGCCCGCGCGCAGACCCCAGCGCCGCGCGGCCTCTTCCAGCACGGTGCGAGGAGGGACCGGATGCCTCCCCTCGCGCGGGTCGCCGCGCAGGGCCAGCTCGTGTTCGAGGTCGACGTAGACCGCTCCCGGAAGGTGCCCGTCCAAGTAGGCCGGGCGCCCCTCGGGCTCGTCCAGGCGCCAGCGGACGTCGAGCAGACGCACGTTCGGATCGCGACCGAGCAGTTCGTGGAGCTCAGCGGGGGAGATGAGCGGGGCCATGTCGTCATGGTCGCCCGCCCCCGAGGAGGCCGGCTCCATATGACGACACACGATGCAACACGGCGACATGAGAGAGGATGACGGGATGACTCGAACCCACGTGCTCACCGGTGCCGGCTCGGGGATCGGCGAGGCCGTCGCGCGCCGCCTCGCCGACCGCGGCGACCGTCTCATCCTCGTCGCGCGCGACGCCGACCGCGCCGCGCAGCTCGCCGCGAGGTTCGACGGCGCCGCGACGATCGCGGCAGAACTGCGGCATCCGGACTCCCTCGCCGACGCGATCACAGCCGCGGATCTGCCGGATCGCATCGACTCGGTCGTGCACGCGGCGGGCATCGTCGACCTCGGAACCGTCGCCGAACTGTCGGTCGAATCGTGGACGGACCAGCTCACGGTGAACCTCATCGCCCCCGCCGAGCTCACCCGCCTCCTGCTCCCCGGTCTGCGGGCAGCGCGCGGACAGATCGTCTTCGTGAACTCGGGCGCGGGGCTCTCCGCGCATCCGGAGTGGGCGGCATACGGCGCGTCGAAGCACGGTCTGAAGGCTCTCGCGGATGCGGTGCGCGGCGAGGAGGCGCCGTACGGCATCCGCGTCACGACCGTCTATCCCGGCCGCACCTCGACACCCATGCAGGAGCGCGTGCACGAGCAGGAAGGGCGCGAGTACGACCCGAGCGCCTTCATCGACCCCGACTCCGTCGCGACGACCGTGCTGACCGTGCTCGACCTGCCGCGCGACGCCGTCATCAGCGACGTGACGGTGCGCCCCGGTCCCCGCTGACGCCGTCACGACTCCGCGAGCGCTTTTCACCGAGCGACACGCGCTGTTGCCGGGCGCCGGGGCCGCCTCGATCCTGGAACGCACGCGCCACAGCACCGCCATGAGGACCGTCCGACAGAGGAGTCGCCGATGACCGAGCCCGCCTCGCCCACGCTTCCCGAGACGATGAAGGCCGCCGTCCTCCGCGACGACCGGCCCGCGCTCGAGGTGATCGAGATCCCGGTGCCGCGGCCGCGGCGCGGCGAGGCGCTCGTGAAGGTCCGCGCGTGCGGCGTGTGCCACACCGACTTGCACGTCATCAAGAGCGAGGTCGCGTTCCCCCGTCCGGCGGTGCTCGGACACGAGATCAGCGGCACGATCGTCGAGGTCGGCGACGGAACGACGGATGCCGCGCTCGAGGTCGGCGACGAGGTGGTCGGCGCGTTCATCATGCCGTGCACCGAGTGCGACGCGTGCCGCCGCGGGCGCGACGACCTGTGCGCGAGCTTCTTCGGCCACAACCGCCTGCGCGGGACGCTGTACGACGGCGACAGTCGCCTGTCCCTGCCGGACGGCTCGTTCCTCGCGATGTACTCGATGGGCGGGCTCGCCGAGTATGCGGTCGTGCCGCTGTCGGCGCTCACGCGCCTACCCGACGGGCTCGACCCCGTGACGTCCGCCGTGCTCGGATGCGCCGCCTTCACCGCCTACGGCGCGGTGCACCGCGCGGGACACGTCGAGCGTGGCGAATCCGTCGCCGTGGTCGCGGTCGGCGGAGTCGGCAGCGGCGTGGTGCAGGTCGCCCGCGCCGCGGGCGCCGATCCGATCATCGCGATCGACGTGTCGGACGAGAAGCTCGAAGCCGCGCGCAGTCTGGGCGCGACGCACGTCGTGAACTCGAGAGAGACGGATGCGGCCACCGCCGTCCGCGAGCTCACGCACGGCCGCGGCGTCGACGTCGCGTTCGAGGCACTCGGGCACCCGGCGACGTTCGCGCAGGCCGTGCGCACGCTCGCCGACGGCGGTCGCATGGTCGCGATCGGCATCGGCGCGGGCAACGCGGCGGCCGAGGTCGAGATCACGCCGCTCGTGCGTCGCGGGTACACGATCACGGGATCGTTCGGCGCGCGAACGCGCGAGGACCTCCCCGCCGTCGTCGACCTCGCCCGTCGCGGCGAGTTCGACACGGTCGATCTCGTCACGCGTCGGTACTCCCTCGACGACGCGGATGCCGCGTACCAGGCGCTCTCCCGCGGCGAGATCACCGGCCGCGCGGTCGTCGTGATGTCGTAGGCGCCCGCTCCGACGGATCGCGGAGCGGCGCCGCATCCGCCATGACCGTCATCTCTCCGCCTCTTCGGGGAGCTCGCGGACGGGGATGACCTGCACGTCCTGCACCTTCCAGTCGAGCCGGACGATCCGCTCGTGCGCGTCCTCAAGACGGGCGAGCGACACGCTGCCGCGGCGAGGCACGACGAACGCCTCGATGTGGAACACCTGGCCCATGTCGCGCATGCGAACCGACACCGCCTCGACCCACGGGAGAGCGGCGAGCAGTTCGACCACCTCGCCGGCGAGGGGATGCACGTGCTTGTCGTCGTGGGTCCGCGCCCGCTGGTCGATGAGGTCGAGCACCGCGCCGCGCGAGTTGCGCCACCCGTCCCACATGATGCCGAGCGAGATGAACAGCGCGGCGACGCCGTCGAGCCACCACCAGCCGATGCCGACGCCGAGGACTCCGACGATCGAGGCGACGGTCGACGTCCAGTCCGCCTTCGCCATGTCGGCGTCGGCGTACAGCACCTTGTTGTGCAGCGTGGGTGCGAGCTTGGACTTCGCGTGGCCGTAGAAGAACGGGCCGATCGCCGTCACCGTCATCACGGCGACCATGAACCATCCGAGCCACACGGTCTGACCGAACACGCGCACGGTCCCGATCGCCGGATGCTCCGCGCGCACGAGGAGCGAGATCGCCTCGAACGCGAGGATGCCGCCCACGGCCAGCAGCGCGACCCCCGCCACGAGATGCCCGATCCCCATCGCGCGGTGCAGCCCGTACGGGAACGCCCGCGTCGGCCTGCGCCGGATGAACAGGAGGGCGACGAGGAACGAGATCTGCGGCAGCAGCGACAGGATGTCCTCGATCCACGCCGTGCGCATCGCCTGCGACCCGCCGAGCACGAGCGCGATGAGCACGATCGTGACGATCGTGTAGGCGATCGTGAACCACTCCCACCGGATCGCGGAGCGCAGGACCCGCTGCTGCTGCGGCGGGAGGTCGGTGCGCCCGATGCTCTTCACGCTCTTCACCGCGAGAGCTCCTCGTCGAGGTACGCCTCGAGCGCGGCCTGCAGCGCGTTCTCTCCCATGGGCAGGAGGATGACGACGGATGCCCCTCCCGCACCGGGCACGTCAGGGTAGCCGCGCGTGACCGACACACGGTCGGCCCACGGCGTGTTGTCGGTCATCCCGCCGATCGCGAGGTCGAGCCCGCCCGCGGCGAGTCCGTCGACGAGGTCCTCCTCGCTGTCGACCGTCCACTCGACGCGCGCATCGCGCTCCTCGGCGAACCCCTCCACGAGGTCGACGAGCGAGCCCTCCGGCTGCCCGTCCGTCGTGACGACGAGCGACCCGCTGGGCGAGGCGCCCACCCGGAGTGTGCCGTCGGTGATGCGGTCGAGCGTCCCGTCCGGGTCGGCGGGGATCCGGATGCCGCAGCCGGAGAGGACCGTGGCCGCGATCAACATCGTGACCGCGGCCACGGTCCGTTTCGGTGCGCGGCGATCCGCCGTCGTGCACCGAGCGGCCCCCCGGCCGTTCATGCGTCCCCCGCTCAGGTCGCGCTGTAGCGCTCCATCCAGTCGCGGAGAGCAGCCTCTTCGAAGAGGTCGGCCTCATCGAGGAGGCCTCCGTCATCGAGGACGATCGTCTGTTCGGCGCTCTCGTCGCCGTCCGAGGCGTCCGAGCGGCGTTCTTCGTGCGGCACCATCAGCCTGTCCACTCGAGACCACCTCTCCTTCTGAACCGATCGTCGCCCACACCGGGAGATATCCCGCGGGGGTTGACTCCGGGGGCACGGCGGGCTACACGTGCCGCGGCCGCGACCTTCGCCTCGTTCTCGGGCTACCGTGGCGACGTGGACACCGCCAGGCAGCATGCCCCGACCGACGCGCCGGTGACGCTCGGCGCCGGCGTCGTGCGCCGGTCGGCACGCCTCGCGGACGGGCGGGAGCTCCTCTACTACGACGATCCCGGGACGACCCTCGGCCCCGAGCGGGCCGTCGATGCGCGCATGCTCGAGGCTCGGCCCGAGACCGCGACGATGCGCCTCGACGTGCTCACGGGCGACTGGATCACGGTCGCCGCAGCGCGCCAGAACCGGGTGCTGCTCCCGGGCGCCGACGCCGACCCGCTCGCACCGCAGTCGCCCGGCAACCCGTCCGAGGTGCCTTCGAGGTACGACGTCGCGGTGTTCGAGAACCGCTCGCCCGCCTTCGGTCCCGCGCTGCGCGAGATCGTCGACGGGACTCCGCCCGCGGCCGACCCGCCCACGGGTCTCGACGATCTCGCCGAGGTCGGCCTCGGGCGCACGCGCACGTCGGTCGGGCGCTGCGAGGTGGTGTGCTTCAGCCCCGAGCACGAGGGATCGTTCGGGACGCAGACGGTCACCCGCGCGCGCACCGTGATCGAGGCGTGGGCGGACCGTACGGCGGCGCTGTCGACGTTGCCCGGCGTCGAGCAGGTGTTCCAGTTCGAGAACCGCGGCGAGGCGATCGGGGTGACGCTGCCGCATCCGCACGGACAGATCTACGCGTACCCGTACGTCACCCCTCGCACGTCGCGTCTGCTCGAGAGCATCGCGCGCGCCGGTCGCGACCTTTTCGCACGCGTGCTCGCGTTCGAGCAGGCGTCGGAGCGCGTGATCGTGCGGGGCGAGCACTGGACCGCGTTCGTTCCGTTCGCGGCGCACTGGCCGCTCGAGGTGCACGTCCTGCCGCACCGGCATGTCGCCGACTTCGCCGAGCTGACGGATGCTGAGCGCGACGAGCTCGCGCCCCTCTACCTGCGCCTGCTGCGCGGTGTCGACGCCCTCTACGACACGCCGACGCCGTACATCGCGGCGTGGCACCAGGCTCCCGTGCACGTGGGTCGCGATGTCGTGCGCCTGCGGCTCGAGTTGACGAGCCCCCGCCGCGCCGCCGACAAGCTCAAGCACCTCGCCGGCTCGGAGGCGGCGATGTGGGCGTGGACCGCCGAGGTCGCGCCCGAAGAGGCCGCCGGACGCCTGCGCGAAGCAGTCGAAGGAGTGATCCTGTGATTCTCGGGCCGGCGGCGCGCGACGCGCGCGATCTGTTCGCGGCGACGATCGGCGGCGAGCCCGCCGGGCTGTGGTCCGCACCCGGACGCGTGAACCTCATCGGCGAGCACACCGACTACAACGACGGCTTCGTGCTGCCGTTCGCGATCGATCGCCGCACCTACGCCGCCGCGACGCGCAGCGCGGAGCGCCGCATCCGCGTCGCCTCGACGCTCGAAGCCGAGACGGTCGAGGTGCGGCTCGACGAGCTCGACCTCGTGTTCCCCGACCGCCGCGAGGCGGTGCCGGAGTGGGCGCGCTACCCGTTGGGCGTTGCCTCGGCTCTGCTGCCCGAGCGCGATGCTGATCTGCCGGGCGTCGACGTCGCGATCGCGTCGGACGTGCCGGTCGGGTCGGGCCTCTCGTCGTCGGCCGCGATCGAGTGCGCCGTGGCGGCGGCGCTCGACGAGCTGTGGGAGCTCGACCTCGACCGGATCGCGCTCGCACGGGCGGGCCGCCTCGCCGAGAACGAAGCCGTCGGAGCGCCCACCGGCATCATGGACCAGCTGGCGGCGATGCTCGGTCGCGCCGATGCCGCGGTGTTCCTCGACTGCCGCTCGCTCGAGTCCGAGGTGATCGACCTCGGCTTCCGCGAGCAAGGCCTCGGCACGCTCGTCATCGACACCGGGGTGACCCACTCGCACGCGACGGGCGGCTATCGCGAGCGCCGGGAGGCCTGCGAGCACGGGGCCGCGGTGATGGGCGTGACGGCGTTGCGCGACCTGTCCGTCGACGACCTCGCGCGCGCCGCCGAGCTCCTCGACGACGCCTCCTTCCGGCGCGTGCGCCACGTCGTGACCGAGAACCGACGTGTGCTCGACACCGTGGAGGCGCTCCGCGCTCATGGCCCGGGCACGATCGGCGACCTCCTCCTCGCAAGCCATGCCTCGATGCGCGACGACTTCGAGATCTCGATTCCCGAGCTCGACACGGCGGTCGAGACCGCCGTCGCCGCGGGCGCGATCGGTGCGCGCATGACGGGCGGGGGCTTCGGCGGAGCCGCGATCGCCGTCGTGCCGAGCGAGAGCACGAAGGACGTGACGGATGCCGTGACCGAGGCGTTCGCGGCATCCGGTTTCTCGGCACCACGGTGCTTCAGCGTCACCCCGTCCGACGGCGCGCGCCGAGACGCGTGACGCGCCCCTCGGGTCAGAAGCCCTGCGCGAGGCGGTAGTACGCCTGGTTCCAGCGCAGCTCCTGCTGGAACCCGCGGACGGTCGTCGAGTCGTCGATCACGAGGAGCTCGGTCTTCGCGATGTCGGCGAAGTCGCGGAACACGTCGATCCCCACGGCCGTCGTCATGACGGTGTGGTGCGCGGCGCCCGCCGCGAGCCAGCATGCGGCCGACGTCGCGAAGTCGGGGGCGGGCTTCCACACCGCGCGTCCGACGGGGAGCTTCGGCAGGTCGGGCGCCTCGACGTTCTCGACGACGTTCGCGACCAGACGGAAGCGGTCGCGCATGTCGCTCATCGCGACCACGAGCGCTGGCCCCGGGTCGGCGGTGAACACGAGGCGGACCGGATCCTCCTTGCCGCCGATCCCGAGCGGGTGGATCTCGAGCCGCGGCTTCTGCGTGGTGAGCGACGGCGACACCTCGAGCATGTGCGCGCCGAGGATCTTCTCGTCGCCCGCGGCGAGATCGTACGTGTAGTCCTCCATGAGCGACGCGCCGCCCGGCAGCCGCGCGCCCATGACGCTCGCGATCCGCACGAGGATCGCGGTCTTCCAGTCGCCCTCCGCGCCGAAGCCGTAGCCCTCGGCCATGAGCCGCTGCACGGCGAGGCCCGGGAGCTGCTTGAGGGCGCCGAGGTCCTCGAACGAGGTCGTGAAGGCGCCGAACCCGCCGCCCTCGAGGAACGAACGCAGGCCGACCTCGATCGCCGCACCGTCGCGCAGCGACTCGTGACGCTCACCGCCGGGAAGGAGCTCCGGCACGACGTCGTACGAATCGACGTACTCCTCGACGAGGGCGCCGACCTCGGCATCCGTCGCCTGCGCGACCGCGTCGGCGAGCTCGTTGACTCCCCACGTGTTCACCTGCACGCCGAACCGCAGCTCGGCCTCTGTCTTGTCGCCCTCGGTGACCGCGACGTAGCGCATGTTGTCGCCGAACCTCGCGAGCTTGAGGGATCGGGCGGCGGCCCATCCCGCGGCCGCGCGCTGCCAGTCCTCGACCTGCCGCAGCACATCGGGGTTCGAGACGTGCCCGACGACCGTCTTGCGCGCCACACCGAGACGCGTCTGGATGTACGCGAACTCGCGGTCGCCGTGCGCCGCCTGGTTGAGGTTCATGAAGTCGAAGTCGATGTCGGCCCACGGCAGCTCGACGTTCGCCTGCGTGTGCAGGTGCAGCAGCGGCTTCTGCAGCGCGTCGAGCCCGGCGATCCACATCTTCGCGGGGCTGAAGGTGTGCATCCACGCGATCACGCCGATGACGTCGTCGCGCGCGTTCGCGTCGAGGGCGAGGCGACGGATGCCGTCAGGATCGGTCAGGACCGGCTTCCACACGACCTTCACGGGAAGTCCCGCGAGGCCCTCCGCGACGCTCCGCGACTGGTCGGCGACCTGACGCAGCGTCTCCTCTCCGTAGAGGGTCTGGCTGCCGGTCGCGAACCAGACTTCGTACCCGTCGAGCGAGGTGGAGAGCGTCATCCGTGGTGTCCTTTCGAATCGAGCTTCAGCGTCCGGTGGGTGGCAGGGCGCGGGCGGCGGCCGCCTCGACGTCGAGCCCCGCGCGGTACGCGTCGAGGTAGGCCGCGAATCCGGCGACGTCTGCCGGATCGGGGTCTGCGGTGTCGAAGGTCGCGTCCGCGAACACGCGTTCCTCGAGGAACGACGCGAGACCGGATGCCTCACCCGACCCCTCACGCACGCACCGCGTGTACGCCGCGAGCACCGCCATCCCCCAGGCCCCGCCCTCCGACGCGGACGGCGCGAGGGCGACGGGCGCGTCCAGCGCCGCGGCGAGGAACCGCTGGGCGACGCCGGCCGTGCGGAAGACGCCGCCGTGCGCGAGCATGCGGTCGAGCCCGACACCCTCGGATTCGAGCACGCGCATGCCGAGTGCGAGCGTGCCGAACACGCCGTACAGGTGCGCGCGCATGAGATTCGCAAGGGTGAGCCGGCTGTCGGGGGTGCGCACGACGAGCGGGCGCCCCTCGGCGAGGCCGACGACCGGCTCGCCGGCGACCTGGTTGTACGCGAGCACGCCGCCCGCGTCCGCGTCGCCCTCGAGCGCCTCCCGGAACAGCACCTCGAACACGTCGTCGTCGCCGAGCTCATGCCCCGCCGCGGCGGCGAAGCGCCCGAACACGCGGGCCCACGCGGCGAGCTCGCTCGCCCCGTTGTTGCAGTGCACCATCGCGACGGGGTCGCCGGCGGGCGTCGTCACGACGTCGAGCTCGTGGTGGACGCGCTCGAGCGGCCGCTCGAGCACCACCATCGCGAAGATGCTCGTTCCCGCGCTCACGTTGCCGGTGCGCGGCGCGACGGCGTTGGTCGCGACCATCCCCGTCCCGGCATCCCCTTCGGGCGCGCAGAACCGGACGCCGGCGCGCAATGCGCCCGTCGGATCGAGCAGCGCGGCGCCATCGGCCGTGAGCTCGCCCGCGGACTCGCCCGCGGTCAGCACGCGCGGCAGCAGCTCGCGCAGCGGCGCGGCGAGCGCGCTCGCCGATGCGAGCGCGTCGAACTGCGCGACCATGACCTCGTCGTAATCGGCAGTCTCGGAGTCGATCGGCAGCATCCCCGACGCGTCTCCGATCCCGAGCACCCGCTCGCCCGTGAGTTTCCAGTGCACGTATCCCGCGAGGGTCGTGAGGAACCGGATGCGGGGGACGTGCGCCTCCTCGTCGAGCACCGCCTGATACAGGTGCGCGATCGACCACCGCAGCGGGATGTTCACGCCGAACAGGTCGGTCAGCGCCTCGGCGGCCGCGCCCGTGTTGGTGTTGCGCCACGTGCGGAAAGGCACGAGCAGCTCGCCGTCGGCGTCGAACGCGAGATAGCCGTGCATCATCGCCGACACGCCGATCGCACCGTACGTCTGCGGAACGACGTCGTACCGGCGCCGCACGTCCGCGACCAGGTCGGCGTACGCCGCGCGCAGTCCCGACCAGACGGCGTCGAGCGAGTAGGTCCACAGCCCGTCGACGAGCTCGTTCTCCCATTCGTGACTGCCCACGGCGAGCACGTGCGACGGGTCGTCGCCGACGAGGCACGCCTTGATGCGTGTCGACCCGAGCTCGATGCCGAGCGACGTGCGGCCTTCGCGGATCGCGCGGTTCGCGGCATCCGTCGACTCGTCCGTCCCGGTCATCGGCGATCGTCCTCCTTCTGGCCGTACACGTTCTGGTACCGGTCGTAGAGCCGGTCGATGATGTCGGGAGGCAGCGGGATGACGGGCCCCGCCTCACGTGCGTAGTGGACGGTGCGGGCGACGTCCTCCACCATGACGGCGGCCTTCACCGCGTCTTTCGCGGTGACCCCGATCGTGAAGGGGCCGTGGTTCTGCATGAGCACGGCGCGCGAGCGGTGTCCGGTGAGCGTCTCGACGATGCCGCGGCCGATCGAGTCGTCGCCGATGACGGCCAGGGGGCCGACCGGGATGGGCCCGCCGAACTCGTCGGCCATCGCGGTGAGCACGCACGGGATCTCCTCGCCGCGGGCCGCCCACGCCGTCGCGAACGTCGAGTGCGTGTGGACGACTCCGCCGACCTCGGGCATATGCCGATAGACGTATGCATGCGCGGCGGTGTCGCTCGACGGGCTGCGCTCGCCGCCCTGCGAGCCGGGGACCACGTTGCCGTCGAGGTCGCACAGGATCATGTTCTCGGGAGCGAGCTCGTCGTACGAGACGCCGGAGGGCTTGATGACGAACAGGTCCGCCCCGGGCACGCGACCCGACACGTTGCCGCCCGTCCAGACGACCAGGCCGTACCGCACGAGCTCGGAGTGGAGCCGGGCGACATCGGCGCGCGTGCGCGCTACCGCATCCGTCTCGACCGTCGTGCTCGGGCCCAGGTGGTTCTCCGGGGACATGCGCTCCTCCACGCGTTACATCGTTGTAAGGCTGATGTTACCGATAACAGGTCGGCCGGGCGACTGACGAGCGCTCTGCAACCGACCTCATGTCGTGAGATCGTTCACGGCGAGGACGTGCTTCGACACCCGGGACGACAGTCTGTTACGGAAATGTTATCGCTCACACATTGCCGGAACCGGAAATGTGAGGGCTAACATTTGGCGCACGGGCCGCAACCCAAGCGTCAGCGCCCGCACCACGATCCGGCACCGGTGCCGGACCAAGACGAGGAGGTTTTGGAAGTGAAGAAGAAGTTCCTCGGCGCCGTCGCGATCCTCGGCGCCCTCGCGATCGCAGCCACCGGCTGCGCCAGCTCATCCGGTGGCGACACCGGCTCCGGCGACGCCGCCGGCGACGAGACGATCACGGTCGGCTTCGCCCAGACGGGCTCCGAGTCGGGCTGGCGCTCGGCCAACACCGAGTCCATGAAGGCGGCCTTCTCGCAGGAGAACGGGTTCGATCTCGTCTTCAACGCGGCCGACAACGACCCCGCCGCGCAGATCGCGGCCGTGCGCGACTTCATCAACCAGGGCGTCGACGCGATCGTGATCGCGCCGATCGTCGAAGACGGCTGGGACGACGTGCTGCAGGAGGCGGCGGATGCCGGCATCCCCGTCATCCTCGAGGACCGCACGGTCACCGCCTCGGACGACCTGTACGCCACGTGGGTCGGTCTCGACTTCAAGCGCGAGGGCGAGATCGCCGGTGAATGGGCTGCCGAGAACTTCGGCGACACCCCCACCAAGATGGTCGTGCTCGAGGGCACGACGGGCTCCGCGCCCGCCAACGACCGCGCCGAAGGGTTCGACGCGGCCATCGAGGGCACCCAGATCGAGAAGATCGACTCCCAGACGGGCGAGTTCACCCGTGACGGCGGCAAGACCGTCATGGAGGGCTTCATCCAGAAGTACGGGATCGACGGCATCGACCTGCTCTACGCGCACAACGACGACATGGCGCTCGGCGCGATCGAGGCGATCGAGGCCGCGGGCGGCGTGCCCGGCGAGGACATCGCGATCATCTCGATCGACGCGGTCCACGACGGCATGCAGGCGCTCGTCGACGGCAAGATCAACTTCATCGTCGAGTGCAACCCGCTGCTGGGCGAGCAGGCCGCCGAGCTCGTGAAGAAGGTGCTCAACGGCGAGGGCGTCGACAAGGCGTACTACGTCGAGGACCAGAGCTTCACGCAGGAGCAGGCCGCCGAGGTCATCGACTCGCGCGCCTACTGATCCGAACGAGCACGACGCGACACGCGGCCGGGGGTCATCCGAGCACTCCCCCGGCCGTGTGTCCACAATGAGGGCGGAAAGGCCACGACACATGCCAGCGGACGTCGAAGTCCCTCCGGTCGTCGAGATGACCGGCATCACCATTCGCTTTCCCGGTGTGCTCGCGCTCGACGGTGTGGACTTCGCGCTGCGCCCCGGCGAGGTCCACTCGCTCATGGGCGAGAACGGCGCGGGCAAGTCGACGCTCATCAAGGCGCTGACCGGCGTCTACCCCATCGACGCCGGTGAGATCACCGTCGCGGGGCGCCGCAGCGTCTTCGCGACGACGGCCGACGCGCAGCGGGCCGGCATCTCCACCGTCTATCAAGAGGTCAACCTCTGCCCGAACCTCTCGGTCGGCGAGAACATCATGCTGGGCCACGAACCTCGCAGCGCGGGCGGCATCGACTGGAAGGCGACCCACAGCGAGGCGGCCGCGCACCTCGAGAGCCTCGGACTGCAGCTCGACACGCGCTCGCAGCTGTCGACGCATTCGATCGCCATCCAGCAGCTCGTCGCGATCAGTCGCGCGATCGTCCTCGACGCGAAGGTGCTCGTGCTCGACGAGCCCACCTCGAGCCTCGACCGCGGTGAGGTCGAGCGCCTCTTCGCGGTCATCCGCGATCTGCGCGGGAAGGGCGTCGCGATCCTGTTCGTGAGCCACTTCCTCGACCAGGTGTTCGAGATCTCCGACCGCATCACCGTGCTCCGCAACGGGCGGCTCGTCGGCGAGTACGCGGCCTCGGAGCTCACGCGGGCGCAGCTCGTGTCGAAGATGATCGGCCGCGAACTCGACGAGCTGGCGGCGCTGTCGTCGGTCGCCGATCGCGACATCGACCGCGCGCGGACCCCGGTGCTCCGGGCGACGGGCATCGGCCGCCGCGGCACGCTCGAGCCGGTCGACATCGACGCCTACGAAGGCGAGGTCGTCGGCATCGCGGGGCTTCTCGGGTCCGGGCGCACCGAGCTCGTGCGACTCCTCTACGGCGCCGATCGCGCGGATGCGGGCGAGATCCAGGTGAACGGCAAGCCCGCGCGCATCCACACGCCGCGACACGCGATCGATCACCGCATCGCGTTCTCCTCGGAGGACCGCCGCGCGGAAGGGATCATCCCCGACCTCACCGTCGCGGAGAACATCGTGCTGGGCGTGCAGGCGAAGCGGGGTGCCGTCCGTCGCGTGCGAAAGGGTGAGGCGGATGCGATCGTCGCCGAGCTCATCCAGGCGCTCGGCGTGCGACCGGCCGACCCGACGATGCTCGCGGGGAACCTCTCCGGCGGCAACCAGCAGAAGGTGCTGCTCGCGCGCTGGCTCGCGACGGCGCCCGAGCTGCTCGTGCTCGACGAGCCGACGCGCGGGATCGACGTCGGTGCGAAGGCCGACATCCAGCGCAAGGTCGCCGAGCTGAGCGCGAAGGGGCTCAGCGTCATCTTCATCTCGTCGGAGCTCGAAGAGGTGCTCCGGCTCGCCCAGCGGGTCGTCGTGATGCGGGATCGCCGGAAGATCGGCGACCTCGATTCGAGCGAGATCGACCTCGACGGGCTCATCGAGGTCATCGCACACAACGGGAGCGAGACCGCGGCATGAGAAGAGTCATCCGTCATCGCCTGTTCTGGCCCATCGTCGCCCTGCTCGTGCTGATCGCGATCAACACGATCGCGCGGCCGCAGTTCATCGGCATCACGGTGCGCAACGGCCAGCTGTACGGGGCGCTCATCGACATCCTGCGCAACAGCGCACCGCTCATGCTCGTCGCGCTCGGCATGACGATCGTGATCGCCACGAGGGGCATCGACCTGTCCGTCGGCGCGGTCATGGCCGTGTCGGGAGCGGTGGCGCTCACGATCATCGACGCCTCGTCCGATCCGACCGGCGTCGGCACGGTCGCCGTCGCCGTGCTCGCCGCGCTCGGTGTCTCGCTCGCGCTCGGCATGTGGAACGGCCTGCTCGTCTCGGTCGTCGGAATACAGCCGATCATCGCGACGCTCGTCCTGATGCTCGCCGGTCGCGGCGTCGCGCTGCTCATCACAGACGGGTTCATCACGACCGTCAACAGCCCGCCGTACTCGTTCATCGCGACCGGCTACCTCATCGGGCTGCCCGTCGCGTTCCTCATCTCACTCACCGCGATCATCGTGATCGCCCTGTTCGAGCGGCGCACCGCCCTGGGCGTGCTCACCGAGGCCGTCGGCATCAACCCCGAGGCGAGCCGCCTCGCCGGCGTGCGTGCGCGGGGCATCGTGTTCACGGCGTACGCGGTCACGGGACTGCTCGCCGGCATCGCGGGGATCATCTACAGCGCGAACATCCGCGCGGCCGACGCGAACGCGACCGGCCTGTTCATCGAGCTCTACGCGATCCTCGCGGTCGTCCTCGGCGGCACATCGCTCATGGGCGGCAAGTTCACGATCGCCGGCACCGTCGTCGGCGTCCTCACGATCCAGACACTCGAGTCCACGATCCTCTTCCTCGGCGTCCCGTCGGCGCAGAGCCCCGTGTTCTTCGCGATCGTCGTGATCGTCGTCGTCATCGTGCAGTCGCCGCGGCTGCACGCGTGGGCGCGAAGCGCCTTCCGGGCGAGGGCGCGAGGCGCGGCATCCGATTCCTCGATCGACAAGGCGAAGGTGGCCTCATGACCGCGATCGACACCCGACCCAAGCCGGCCGAGACGTTCGCGTCGCGGTACTCGACCTTCCTGCGCCGCCGCGCGTCGCTCATGCCGACGCTCTCGGCCGTCGTGATCCTCATCGCGCTGCTCATCGGCGCGCGCGTGCGGTTCGCGAACTTCCTCTCGCCCGGCAACCTGTCGGCGCTGCTGCTCGACAACGCGTACCTCATCGTGCTCGCGGTGGGCCTCACGCTCGTCATCATCACGGGCGGCATCGACCTGTCGGTCGGATCCGTCATGGCGTTCACCGGCATCCTGTGCGCGAGCCTTCTCGCACAGGGCCTCCCCGCCTTCCTCGTGGTCCCGATCATGCTCGTCGGCGGCGCCCTCATCGGGCTGCTGATAGGCGTGCTCGTGCAGTACTTCAACGTGCAGCCGTTCATCGCGTCGCTCGCGGGACTGTTCCTCGCGCGCGGGCTCGCGTTCGTGGTGAGCCTCTCGTCGATCCGCGTCGAGGACCCGGCGATCCTGTGGCTGCAGCGCACGCGGTGGTCGGTGGGCGGGTGGTACATCACACCCACCGGCATCATCGCGCTGCTCGTCGTGGCGATCGCGTTCTTCGTCATGCACTGGACGAGGTTCGGACGCACGGTCTACGCGATCGGCGGGAGCGAGCAGTCCGCGCGGCTCATGGGTCTCGACGTCGCGCGCACGAAGGTCCTCGTGTACGTCATCAGCGGCGTGTGCGGCGGACTCGCGGGTCTGCTGCTGACCGCGTACTCGGGGGCGGGGTATCCGCGCAACGGCATCGGCACCGAGTTGGACGCGATCGCGGCGGTCGTCATCGGGGGCACGCTCCTCACGGGCGGCACGGGCTACGTGCTCGGATCGCTCATCGGGGTGCTCGTGTACGGCACGATCAAGAAGCTCATCTCGTTCATGGGCGCCGAGCAGTCCTGGATGCAGATCATCATCGGCGCGCTCCTGCTCGTGTTCATCGTCGTACAGCGGCTCATCGTCGCGAGGTCGCAGCGACGCGGCAGATGACAGCCCCGCGCGCCACCTGGACGGCGCACGACCGACGGGATAATGGCGGAATGGAGGAAAGGCGCCCGCTGCTCGAGCTGACGGGCGCCACCGTGCGGTTCGGGGCCGACACGGCGATCGACGCGGTCGACTTCCGTCTGTTCCCGGGAGAGGTGCACTCGCTCATGGGCGAGAACGGCGCCGGCAAGTCGACGCTCATCAAGGCGATCACCGGTGCGCTCCCCCTCGATGAGGGGGCGCTGACGCTCGACGGCGAGCACGTGCACTTCTCTTCGCCGCAGGACGCGCAGCGGGCCGGCATCAGCACGGTCTACCAGGAGATCGACCTGCTCCCGAACGTGTCGGTCGCCGAGAACATCGCGCTCGGTCGCGAGCCGCGGCGCCTCGGCGTGATCGACTGGCGCACGATGCGGTCGGAGGCGCGGGCCGTGCTCGCCGACCTCGGGCTCGACATCGATCCGGCCTCGCTCCTCGGCACGCACTCGCTGGCCGTGCAGCAGCTCGTCGCGATCGCACGGGCGATCTCGACCGACGTCAAGGTGCTCGTCCTCGACGAGCCGACGTCGAGCCTCGACGTGGACGAGGTCGCAGAGCTGTTCCGAGTCGTGCGCGACCTCACGCGGCGCGGCGTCGCAGTGCTGTTCGTGTCGCATTTCATCGACCAGGTGTACGAGCTGTGCGACCGCGTTACGGTCCTGCGCGACGGACGCCTCGTGGGCGAGTACCTCACCAACGAGCTGCTGCGCATCGAGCTCGTGCAGGCGATGCTCGGGCGCACCGCAGCCTCCCTCGACGCGAAGACCCGCGCCGAGGTCGACCCGACGATGCCGCGCGAGCCTTACCTGAGCGCCCGCGGGGTCACCGTGGGCAACGGCATCCGCGACGCCGACGTCGACATGATCGAGGGCGAAGTCCTCGGGGTCGCCGGCCTCCTCGGCTCGGGCCGCACCGAGCTCGCACGAGCGATCACAGGCGCCGACCGCGTGAGCGCGGGGATCATCCGCATCGCCGGGCGGGAGCAGCACGGAATGCATCCGCAACGGGCGATCAACCTCGGCGTCGTCTACTCGTCCGAGAATCGCCGCACCGAGGGGATCATCGCCGACCTCAGCGTGCTCGACAACATCACGCTCGCGCTGCAGGCCGAGGAGGGCGTGTTCCGCCGCATCCGGCCCGACCGCCGCCGCGAGCTCGCGATGAGCTGGGTCGAGGCGCTCGACATACGCCCGCCCGATCTCGACCGCCCGGCAGGAACCCTGTCGGGCGGCAACCAGCAGAAGCTCCTCCTCGCGCGGTTGCTCGCCCTGTCGCCGCGAGTGCTCGTGCTCGACGAGCCGACGCGCGGGATCGACGTCGGCGCCAAGGTCGAAGTGCAGAACCTCGTCGGAGAGCTCGCCGACAACGGGCTCTCGGTCATGTTCATCTCGGCCGAGCTCGAAGAGGTGCTGCGCGTGGGCAACCGCGTGACGATCCTGCGCGACGGCCGGATCGTCGACACCCTCCCCTCCAGCATGCTCACCGTCGACTCGCTCCTCGCCCTCGTGGCCCGGCCCGAGGAGATCGATGGCTGACACGCGCACGACCTCCGAAGACGGCTCGACGCGGGCCGCCAACATCTTCGACGTGGCCCGGCTCGCGGGCGTCTCGCACCAGACGGTGTCGCGCGTCATCAACGACCTGCCGAACGTGCGCCCCGCCACTCGTGCACGCGTGGAGCAGGCCATCGCGCAGCTGCGGTACAGTCCGTCGCCGGCCGCGCGCGCGCTCGTCACGCGGCGCACGCGCACGATCGGCCTCGTGACGCCGGGCATCTCCGACTACGGCCCGACGTCGGTCGCGCTGAACTTCAACTACGCCGCGCGCGAGTCCCGCTACAGCGTCGACACGGTGAGCGCACCACCCGACGACCCGAAGGCGTGGCGCTCGGCGATCGAAGGACTCCTGCGGCAGCGCGTCGATGCGATCGTTCTCGTGGTCGTCCATGTCGCCGTGCTCGAGCTCGTGCGGTCGCTCGACCTCAGCATCCCCGTCGTCGCGTGCGCGTCGACCGCGCGCCGGAGCCCGCTCATCGTGTCGATCGACCAATACCGCGGCGCGCGCGCGGCGGTGCGCCACCTCGCCGAGCTCGGACACACGCGCATCCTGCACCTCGCGGGTCCTGCGACCGCGCCGGATGCCATCGAACGCGCGCGTGGCTGGAGCGACGAGCTCGCCGCCCACCGGCTTGAGCTCACCGAGCCGGCGTATGGCGACTGGTCCGCCGCGAGCGGGCACCGCCTCGCATCCGCGTGGGACGTCGGACCCGGCACCGCGATCTTCGTGGCGAACGACCAGATGGCGATCGGCGTGCTGTCGGCGCTCCGCGAGCGCGGTCTGCGCGTTCCCGAGGATGTGAGCGTCGTCGGCTTCGACGACATCCCCGAGGCGGGATACCTGTATCCACCGCTCACCACCGTGCGCCAGGACTTCGCGGCGCTCGGCGAGCTCATGATGCAGAAGGTGCTCCTCGCGGCCGAGGAGCCCGACACGACGACGGAGGCGACGCCCATCCCGACGCACCTCATCGTGCGGCACTCGACCGCCGCGCCCGAGGCCCCGTGAGCCGCGATCCGGGAATGCGTGCGCCCGGCCGTCGATTGTCATGGGCATGACGACCGTCGGAATCATCGGAGCAGGACACATCGGATCGACCCTCGCCCGCGGGCTCGTCGGGCGCGGCTACGACGTCGTGATCGCGAACTCGCGCGGTCCCGAGACCCTCGCGAGCCTCGTGACCGAGCTCGGCCCGCGAGCGCGGGCGGGAACCGCGACGGATGCGGCGACCGCCGCCGACTGGGCGATCGTGACGGTCCCGCTGAAGGCGTACCGCGACATCCCCGCCGAGCCTCTCGCGGGCAAAATCGTGCTCGACACGAACAACTACTACTGGGAGCGCGACGGCCGCATCGCCGAGCTCGACCAGAAGAAGGCGACCACGAGCGGACTCCTGCAGCGGCACCTGCGCGGCGCGAAGGTCGCCAAGGCGTTCAACTCGATCCGCTCGACCGAGATCCTCACGGCGGGGTCGCCCGCCGGCACCGCGAACCGTCGCGCGCTGCCGACTGCGAGCGACTTCGACGACGCGATCGCGCTCGTGACGAAGATCTACGACGAGCTCGGCTTCGACACCGTCGTCATCGGCCCGCTCGAGGAGAGCTGGCGCGTCGAGCGCGACCAGCCCGCGTACGTCGTGCCCCAGACGGCGGACGAGCTGCGCGCGAACCTCGCCCGCGCGGTGCGCTGAGACCGGCGGCCTACCTCGCCTCCCGGGTCACCCCCGTCGCAGCATCCGCAGTCGATCGATCTCGAGCACGACGACCACCGCCGCGATGAGCGCCGCTCCGACGACGTACTCGCCGTACTCGAGGAGCCCCGACAGCGCCACCGCCACGGCTCCGACCAGCACCGCCCCCGACGCCCATGCCGCGATCACGGGTCGCAGTAGGAGCGCCCACACGCTCACGAGGAAGATCGCGACCGGCAGCGTGAGCGCGAGGCCGGCGACGGCCGCCGACACCTCGGACCGGCCGACGATGTGGTCGATCTCGACCTCCACGCCCGACGAGACCGCGCCGACCGCGGCGAAGATCACGAAGTGGAAATAGCCGAACGCGAACCCGTCGCGGAGCGTGTTCAGTCGCCCGTGCGCCTCGCGCGCGAAGTACACCCACCAGATGCCGGCGGTCACGACGATCCCTGAGATCGCGAGACCGATGAGCTCGCCGACGTGGTCGCCATCGCGCAGCGCGTCGAAGATCGCGTTCGCCGACGCGAGAAGGCTCTCGCCGAGAAGCAGCAGGGTGAACAGGCCGAATCGCTCCGCGATGTGGTGCCGGTGCCAGCTCGTGCGGCCGCGCTGCTCGGCCCACACCGGGATGAGGAGTTCGAGCACGACGAGCGGGAAGAACGACCAGAACGCGAGGGTCGCGTCGGCGATCAGCAGGCGGCCGAGCCACAGCAGCTGCACGGCCCCGACGCCGACGGCGTAGCGCAGCGCGGTCGCGCGGGAGGCGGGGTCGGATGCCGCGGCCCGCACCCACTGCGCGACGAGGGCGAGCCGCATGATGACGTAGCCCGACGTGACGATGGTGTAGTCGAAGTCGACCATCGCCGCGTGGATGCCGGCGGCGAGCACGAGGACCCCCGCCATCTGGACGACCGTCATCACGCGGTACAGCCAGTCGTCGGAGTCGAAGGCGGACGAGAACCACGTGTAGTTCATCCATGCCCACCACACGGCGAAGAACACCATGAGGTAGGCGACGACGCCCTGTCCGATGTGCCCGTCGCTGATGAGGTGGTGGAGGTTCTGCGACGCCTGCGACACCGCGACCACGAAGACGAGGTCGAAGAGCAGCTCGAGCGGCGTCGCGACGCGGTGGGCGGCGGAGGGATCGCGTGCGACCATGCGCCGCAGGCCCACCCGGTTGAGGACGTCGGTCATCCGTCGATTATGGGCGCGCGAGGGCCGACTCGCCCGGGGTCGCTTCGTGGCGATCCGCCAGGAAGCGCAGCATCCGCCAGCACCTCTTGGCGAATCGCCCGAAAGGGAGGCCGCCTGCGAGGTGAGCGCTTCGTGGCGATCCGCCAGGAAGCGCCGCATCCGCCCGCACTTCGTGGCGAGTCGCCAGAAGGAAGGCGGCAGGCTTCACGGCGTCCCGGCTCCGTCGCCCGGCGGCTCGGCGACGTCGAACACGGCCTCGGCGAACGCGTGCGGCGCCTCCGCCGGAAGGTGGTGGCCCGCACCGTCGACCTGCCGGTGCTCGCGCGGCCCTGTGAAGAAGCGGTCGTGCTGCGAGCCGTCGGTCGCGGGGAAGTTGCCGTCCGCCGTTCCGTCGAGCGTGATCGTCGGCACGGGGATCGACGGGAGCACCGCCAGCCGCCGCTCGAGGTCGGCGAAGGCGGATGCGCCGGCCGCGAGCCCGAGGCGATGCCGGTACGAGTGGATCACGACGTCCACGTAGTCGGGGTTGGCGAACGCCTCGGTCGCACGGTCGAGGTCTGCGGCCGAGAAGGCCCAGTGAGGCGAGTTGCGCCGCCAGATGACCTCGGCGACACCGCGTGGATCGCGTGCGAGCCCGGCGCGACCCCGCTCGGTCGCGAAGTACCAGAAGTACCAGAAGCCCGCTTCGAGCTCGGGTGCGAGCGGCGTCGTCGAGGCGGCGATGTCCTGGATGAGGTATCCGTTGACCGACACCAGACCCGAGACCCGCTCGGGCCACAGCGCCGCGACGACGCACGCCGCTCGGCCGCCCCAGTCGTACCCGGCGAGCACGGGCTGCTCGAGCGCGAGCGCGTCGAGGAACGCGAGGAGATCGGCGCCGAGCGCCGCCTGCTGCCCCGACCGCGGCGTCTCGGCGTGGAGGAACCGCGTGGCGCCGTGCCCTCGCAGGGACGGCACGAGCACGCGGAAGCCCGCTTCGACGAGGAGCGGCACGACATCGTCGTAGGAATGCACGTCGTAGGGGAAGCCGTGCAGCAGCACGACGGGCTCCGCGTGCGGATCGCCCTCGTCGAGGTAGGCGATGGACAGCTCGCCTGCCGACACCGTCCGCGTCGGCGCGGTCAAGAGGGTCATGAGGAGTCCTCCGGTGTGGAGGGCGGCGCCCCGGGGACCGGACCGTACCCCGAGGCACCGCCTGGCCTGTGGCTACGCCGCGCTCGCCGAGATGCTCTCGACGTACGCGCGACCCGCGGCGGCGATCGTCGCGACGACGGCGTCCGGCTGCGAGACGCTCAACGCGTGCGACGCGCCCGCGATCTCCGTGGTCCCCTGCGATCCGGCGCGCTCCGCGCCCACGCGGAACACCGCGACCGGGATGTTGCGGTCCTGGTCTCCGAACACGTGCCACGAGGGGATGCGCTTCCACCCGGGCTCGCTCGGCAGCCCCTCCGACAGCGCGGCCTGCGTGGCCGGGCGCTGGGTCGCGGCCATGAGCGCCGCGACGGACTCCGGTACGTCGGCGCAGAACTGCGCGTGGAACAGCTCGGGCCGGATGACGAGCTCCGGGCCGGCGTCGGCGGTCGGGTACGCGGCGACCGCGTCGCCGAGCGTGCTGCCCGGGGCGCTCGTCGACAGCGTGAAGGCGCTCTCGCCGGTGTCGGGCGCGAACGCCGAGACGTACACGAGCGCGACCACCTGCTCGTTGCCGGACGACGCCTCGGTGATGACGAGGCCGCCGTACGAGTGGCCGACGAGCACGACGGGCCCCTCGATCGAGGCGATGACGTCGCGCACGTACTGCGCGTCGCCCGAGAGGCTGCGCAGCGGGTTGGCGACCGCGACCGCGCGCACGCCCTTGGCCTGGAGGCGCTCGATGACGCCGTTCCACGACGCCGACTCGGCGAAGGCGCCGTGGACGAGCACGATGGTGGGCTTGTTGTCGGACATGGTTCTCTTCTCTCTGTGTGATGGGGATGGGATGAGTCGGGTCACGCCGGGACGATCACGCGTGCGAACGCCTTGCGGAGGACGTGGATCGCCTGCTCGATGGCTGCGGTGGTGGCCGCCGACGAGCGCAGCGGGTTGAGCATCATGAAGTCGTGGATCGTGCCGTCGTAGCGCACAAGCGTCGTGCGGACGCCCGCCTCGATGAGGTGGCGGCCGTACTGCTCGCCCTCGTCGCGCAGCACGTCGTTCTCGTCGACGATGAGCAGCGTCTCGGGCAGCCCGGTGAGCTCGTCGATCGGGGCCCGCAGGGGCGACGCCGTCTGGTCGCGGCGAGACGCGGCATCCGGCAGGTAGTTGTCCCAGAACCACGCCATCGCGTCGGCCCTCAGGTGGTACCCCTCCGCGTACTCGCGGTAGCTCGCGGTGTCCATCGCCGCATCCGTCACCGGGTAGTAGAGCGACTGGTGCACGAACGAGACATCGCCGCGCTTCTTCGCGAGGAGCGCGACGACGGCAGCCATGTTGCCGCCGACCGAGTCGCCGGCGATCGCGAGCCGTGACGCGTCGAGCCCCTTCGCCTCGCCGTCGGCCATGATCCAGCGGGCGGTCGCGTACGCCTGTTCGATGGCGACCGGATGCCGCGCCTCCGGCGACCTCGTGTACTCGACGAACACGACGGCGGCGTCGGCTCCCACCGCGAGCTCTCGCACGAGGCGGTCGTGCGTGCCGGCGTTGCCGAGCACCCAGCCGCCACCGTGCACGTAGAGCACGACCGGCAGGGGTCCCGTCGAGCCGACGGGCTTGACGATGCGGACGGGCACGTCGCCGACCGCGGCGGACACCGTGATCCACTCCTCGTCGACGTCGGGCTTGTCGACGGGAGCTGACTGGACCTCGTCGAGCAGCGCGCGGGCGCCGTCGACGCCGCGCTCGACGAGCGTCGGCGGCTGCGCGGCCGCGTCGGCGAACGCGCGGGCCTCCGGTTCGAGGGTGTGTTCGGGCATGTCGATTCCTTCCGTGGGGTGGAGCTCGTTGCGGTCCGGCGTTTGACAGAGACGACCGCACGGATGCTCCGCCTGTGACGGATTCGGCCGATGTCGGCCCTCGCGGCGCGTCGCGGTCACGAATCGGGCCGCCGCCTTGTCAGCCCTGCATGAGCCGATGGCGCTCCCTGCCACCGGACCGGACCGAGCAAGGAGCAGACCATGAAGATCACCGTCATCGGAGGGACCGGCCTCATCGGGTCGCGAGTCGTCACGCAGCTGCGTGGAAGCGGAGCGGAGGTCGTCTCTGCGGCGCGCGCGACGGGCGTGAACTCGTACACGGGCGAAGGCCTCGAGGAGGCGCTCGACGGCGCCGACGTCGTCGTCGACGTGTCCAACTCGTCGTACACCGACGAGGCCGCCGCGCGGGAGTTCTTCTACGCGTCGACGCTCAACCTGCTCACCTACGGCGCTGCCGCGGGAGTCGGCCACCACGTCGCCCTCTCGGTCGTCGGCACGGATCGACTCGCCCGGGCCGAGGGTGGCTATTTCCAGGCGAAGGACGCGCAGGAGAGGCTCATCGTGGAGTCCGGACGGCCGTACTCACTCGTGCACGCGACGCAGTTCTTCGAGTTCATCCGCAACATCATCGACAACGCGAGCCGAGGGGGCATCATCCGGCTCGCCGACACGCGCATCCAGCCGATGGCCGCCGACGACGTCGCGGCCGCCGTCGTGGAGGTCGCGCTCGCGTCGCCCGTGAACAGCACGGTCGAGTACGGCGGCCCGGAGATCTTCGATCTCGCGGACCTCGCCACGCGGGAGCTGCGGTTCCGGCGCGACGAACGCGAGGTGGTCGCCGACGCCCTCGGGACGTACTTCGGCGCGTGGCTCGGACCCGACGACCTGCTGCCGGATCCCGACGCGCGCATCGCCGCGACGCGCTTCCACGAGTGGCAGGTCAACTCGAATACTATTTCCCCTCTTTCTATTAGCTAGCACACGATGTAACCTCCTCACATGAACACCGGACCGGGGGGCGTCGCCCAGATCGACGCCGATGCCCTGGAGCTGTTCGAGCACGCACGAGGTCGACTCTTCGGCATCGCATATCGCATGCTCGGCAGCGCCGCCGACGCGGAGGATGTCGTGCAGGAGACGTGGTTGCGCTGGCAGCAGTGCGATCGCGCCGCCGTGCGCGAGCCCGACGCATTCCTGGCCACGACCGCGACCCGGATCGCGATCAACGTCCTCCACAGCGCCCGCGTGCGACGGGAGACCTACATCGGGCCGTGGCTGCCCAGTCCCGTCGACACCGCCAACGACCCGACCCTGGGCGCCGAACGCGGCGAAGCACTCCGCCTCGCGACACTCCTGCTCATGGAGCGACTCGGACCCACCGAGCGGGCGGCGTACGTGCTGCGCGAAGCGTTCGACTACCCGTACGCCCGCATCGCCGAGATCGTCGAGACGACCGAGGTCGCCGCGCGGCAGCTCGTGAGCCGCGCACGCAAGCACCTCGCGGCCGGCGGCGGGCGGGCGGTCGCGGCATCCGCTCATCGCCGGTTCTTCGAAGCGTTCCTGCGCGCCGCCCGCAGCGGAGACGCCGAGTCGCTCGAAGTCCTCCTCGCGGAAGACGCCGTGAGCTACACCGACGGTGGTGGCGTGATGCGCCGCACCGCGCGCCGCCCGATCCTCGGCAGGGAGAAGCTGGTGCGATTCCTCCTCGGGGTCTCGCGGTGGTTCTGGGGGGATGTCTCGATCGAGGTGATCCAGGTGAACGGCCTCGCCGCCGCGCTGCTCCGACGCGCCGATCGCATCTTCGCCGTGCTCACGGTGACGATCCAGGCGAACGCCGTCAGCCAGGTCATGTGGATGATGAACCCCGTGAAGCTCGCCGAGGTGGTCGCGATCCACGAACGCGCGCACGAAATACCTAGCAGGCTAGTGAATAGCGCACTCGTGACTTCCTGATACCGTTGGGGATGTGACGGATGCCGAGACCGAAGCCCCTCCCGCCGTGCCCCTGGCCGACATGGTGTGCTTCAACCTGCACGCCGCCTACCGCGCCGTGACGGCGGTCTACCGACCGCTGCTCGAGCCGCTCGGAGTGACGTACCCGCAGTACCTCGTCCTGGCGATGCTGTGGGAGTACGGCGACCTCACCGTCGGCGATCTCGTCGCGCGCCTGCAGTCCGACTACGGCACGATCACGCCACTGGTCAAGCGAATGGAGAAGCAGGGGCTCGTCGAGCGCGCCCGCAACCCGCGCGACGAGCGCTCCGTCACGGTGTCGCTCACGCCCGACGGCGACGCACTTCGCGTCCACGCGCCCGGCATCTACCACGTGATCACCGAGACGTTCGGCTTCACTCCGGAGAAGGCGGATGCGGCGCTCGAGGTCCTGCGGTCGATCTCGGCACGCGCCGACGCGACAGACGACTGACCCGCTCCCCGCGGGCGCGGTGTCACAGATCGCCGACCCACCCGGTCAACGCTTTCGAGGCGGGCTTCGGGTCGAGGCATCCGTCTGCCCCGAATCAGGAAGGCGGCACCCATGCCGGCGAACGCGCGTGACCTCGACGTCGCGGCAGAGCTCTTCGAGCAGTCACGGCGGCGCCTGTTCGGCATCGCGTACCGGATGCTGGGTTCGGTCGCCGATGCCGAGGACATCCTGCAGGAGGTGTGGATCCGCTGGCAGACGACCGACCGCGACGACGTGCTCGAGCCCGCCGCCTTCCTCGCGACGATCGCGACACGGCTGTCGATCAACGCCCTGCAGTCGGCGCGCGTGCGGCGCGAGACGTACATCGGACCGTGGCTGCCCGAGCCGGTGAACACCGAAGACGATCCCGCGCTCGGGGCGGAGCGCGGGGAGGCGCTGCAGTACGCGGTGCTCCTTCTGCTCGAGAAGCTCACCCCCACCGAGCGCGCCGCCTACGTGCTGCGCGAGGCACTCGACTACCCGTACGACCGCATCGCAGAGGTCGTGCAGTGCACCCCGACGACCGCCCGGCAGCTCGTGAGCCGCGCGCGGAAGCATCTCGCCTCCGAGCGCCAGGCGGAGGTGACGAACGGCGACCAGCGACGGCTCCTCGAAGCGTTCCTCACCGCGGCGCAACGAGGCGACACCGAGCAGCTCGAGAAGCTGTTCGCCGCCGACGTCGTGAGCTACTCCGACGGCAACGGCGTGAAGCTCGCGGCCCGCATCCCGGTCGTGGGCGCGACGCGCGTCGCGAAGTTCGTCGCCGCGTTCTCGAGCCACTTCTGGACCGGCAAGTCGATCGCGTGGGTCGAGGTCAACGGCCGGCCCGCGGTGACGCTGTCGGAGGCGGGTGTCGTCACGACGGCACTCACGCTGACGGCGTCGGAAGGCGGCATCCGCCGTCTCCTGTGGATCATGAGCCCCGACAAGCTGCAGCACATCACGATCGGCGAGGGATGAGACCGTGGCGCGCGACGTCCTGGCTCCGCCGCCGCGCCGGACGTGAGCGCGCACGCACGAGGCGGATGCGGGCCACCGTGCGCACCGCGCGTGAGGCGTGGCAGCGCGGTGACGCCGTCGCACTCGCGCGATCCCTCAGTCGAGGGGCCCGGCTGCTCGTCGATGCGGGCGGCAGCGTCGCGGTGCCGGCGCGCAGAGCGACGGGAGCCGCCGCCGTCGCGGCGGCGATGGTCGCACTGACCGAGGCGCTGCCGGTCAGCTCGATCGCCGACGCCGAGGTGAACGGCGCACCCGGCCTCACGCTGCTCCACGACGAGCGCGTCGTCGGGGTCGTCGGATTCGGCGTGCGCGGGCGCGCCGTCTCGCACGTGTGGGCGATCGTCAACCCCGCGAAGCTCGCGCACTGGAACGGATGAGCGCGAAGGCGTCACAGACGCGGCATCCGCCCTGTCTCAGCTTTCGGGCGCACACAGGCTCCCCCACGGAGAAGGGCAAGAACATGGCAAAGATCGTCGTCATCGGCGGAACCGGGCTCATCGGCTCGAAGGTCGTCGCGAAGCTGCGCGAGCACGGACACGACGCCGTCGCCGCGGCGCCGAACACGGGCGTCAACACCATCACGGGCGAAGGCGTCGCCGAGGCGCTCACGGGTGCGGACGTCGTCGTCGACGTCTCGAACTCGCCGTCGTTCGAGGAGAGCGCGGTGCTCGAGTTCTTCACGACCTCGACGACGAACCTCATCGCCGCCGAGAAGGAGGCGGGGGTCGGACACCACGTCGCGCTCACGATCGTCGGCACCAACCGTCCCCAGCACATCCCCTACTTCCGCGCGAAGACCGCGCAGGAGAAGCTCATCCGCGAGTCGGGAGTTCCCTACTCGCTCGTGCACGCGACGCAGTTCTTCGAGTTCGTCGGAAGCATCGCCGACATCTCGACCGACGGCGACACCGTGCGGCTCCCGGGCGCGCTCGTGCAGCCCATCGCCGCAGACGACGTCGCGACCGCGGTCGCCCGCACCGCGGCGGGTGAGCCGGTGAACGGCGATATCGAGATCGCGGGTCCCGAGCAGTTCGGCATGGACGAGTGGGTGCGGCGCGGCCTCGCGTTCCGCGGCGACCCGCGCACGGTCGTGCGCGACGACGCCGCGCCCTACTACGGCGCGACCGTCGACGAGCGCACGCTCGTGCCGGTGGGCGGGGCGCAGCTGTTCGAGACGCGCCTCGACGAGTGGCTGCCGGCGAACCCGCCGCGTGCGTGAACCCCCTCACACAGCGAGTCGCCACGATGCGCTGCCCTGCACAGCACTTCGTGGCGACTCGCGCCGTCCGCGGTCGGCGTCAGGCCGCGACGGCGACCTGCGAACGGATGTCGATGGGCTCACGCACCTCTTCGGTCGCCCACTCGATCATCATTCCGCCCGAACCGGCAGCGGCGTTCGCGAGTGTGCGGAGGTAGTCGGGGTCGAGCGACTCCGGCTCGGGGCTCGCGAAGACGAAGCGGAGCGGGATGGCGGGCTGCATCCAGATGCTGGTGCGGCCGGCCGGGCCGTCATCGGGGTGCTTCCACGTCATCGTGAAGCTCTCGTTGCGTCGCAGCTTCGTGGTCGCGACGACCTTGACGTGGGCGAGGATGCGGTCGGGCATCTCGATCGGCTGCGCCTCGGCTCCGTAGTAGAGCAGTCCCATCGCTCGGGTTCCTTTCGGGGTACTGGGGTGGTGGGGTGGTGCTGGATCTCGGTGTCTTGCGGATGCTGCCGCTCAGGCGGCGTTGTCGTAATACCGGCTCATGCGTCGGCGGTGCCGCCAGTCGGCCATGAGGTCGGCGAGGCCGCCTCGGCCGATCGGACGCGGCTGCGGCACGAGTGCCACGCCGAGCGCGTGCGGGAAGGCGGGGATCACCTCTGCCCCGTCCGGCACGAGCTCTCGGGTGTGCTGCTTCATCGTCATGTCCGCGCCCTTTCTGTTCGCTAGTAAATTACTAGCCAGGCAACTCACTGTTTGTCAATCCCAGTAAATAAGTATCTCGGCAAGTGTGCAATCAGTTGTACGTCTCGGCGCTGAACGCATATGATGGGTGCGCACGTCCCGAGCACCCAGCCGAGTCGTGGAGGAGCAAGCCGGAGACCTTATGCCGCAGACCGTCGTACGCCATGAGAGCGAGCACCTCTATGCGGAGCGCCCGCCCAAGACCCCAGAGGGGCGAGCGCTCGCCGAAGCGGTGCTTCATCTTCGTCGCGCCGAGCGCGTTCAGGCCGACCGCGCGCTCGCGGTATCGGGTCTCTCGAACCTCGACCTCACCGCCCTCCGCTACCTCGTGCAGGGTTACCGCGACGGACGCGACCTCAGCCCGAAAGACCTCATCGTGATGCTCGACACCTCGAGCGCGACCGTCACGAACGTCGTCGACCGGCTCGTGCACCGCGAGTACGTCACGCGCGTGCAGCACCCGCACGACCGCCGCGCGCACTACCTGGTTCCGACCGAGGCCGCCATCCACCGCGTCGACGACGCGTTCGGCGCGCACCACTCGACGCTCGTGTCGGTGATCGACGGCCTTCCGCCCGAGGTCGCGAAGACCGCGGCATCCGCCATCTCGCAGATCGCCGAGGCGTTCGATCAGCTCGCGGCCGCGCAGCTGCGCCCGCAGGCCGACACGCCGACCGCCTGATCCTCGAGCCGCGGGCGCGGCAGACGAACCGGATGCCGCCACCGGCGTCCGAGGTCCGCGCTACCTTCTGGGTCGTGGCGGAGAGGGTCGAGCTGTGGTGGGCGCGCCGCCAGTTCTCGCGCGGCGCCGAGGTGCCCTACCCCGTGGGCACGTACCGCGAGGCGTGGGCGGCGTTCCCGATGCTCGTGCGCCAGTACCACCCCGAGCTCAACGCCGGGATCGTGTTGTCGCAGATCCCGCCGGCGGCCGATGTGCTCCTGCTGTGGCAGTGCGAGGCGGGGCACCTGTTCGCCGCGACGCCCACCGAGCAGCGCAACCGCCCGGGTCAGAAGCGCCGACGGTCGGCGTGGTGCCCCGAGTGCTCGCTGCAGGCTGCTCCGCCGCGCATCCGCCGCCCCGACGAGCCGCTCGCGGCCACGGTTCCACGACCACACGCGAAGCCCCGACGGCGCATCTGCGACAAGACGCCCGACCTGCCCGTCGGCGCGGCGTTCACGAGCGAGTGCGCGCCGGCGCCGGCATCCGCCGTCGAGGCGAAGCTGCGCGCCGACCTGTTCGCACGGCTCCCGCTCACGCAGGGGCTCAACGCCGTGCGCGTGCGCCGTCCCTTCTTCGAGCACCTCGAGGTGTGGCCCGACATCGTGCTGGCGGAGTTGCGTGTCGCGATCGAGTACGACAGTTCCGGCCGGTTCGGCCTCGAGCACGTCGGGCCTCGCGAGGATGCCGATCGTCGCAAGGACCGCCTGCTGCGCAGCGCGGGGTGGGAGGTCGTGCGGATCCGCACGGGCAAGCTCGAGAAGCTCGGGCCGCACGACCTCCAGCTGTCGACCATCGGCCGGAAAGGCGTCGATCGGATCGTGGATGCGCTGCGCGGCATCCGCGGTCCGATCTTGGTCGACGCCTACCTCAGCTGATGCGACGGCGGTAGATCGCCATGGAGGCGATGTACGCGACGGCGAGGATGCCGACGAGCCAGGCCATCGCGACCCAGATCTCGCCGCCGACCGGCTGGCCGGTGAACAGCGCCCGCATCGTGTCGACGATCGAGGTCACCGGCTGGTTCTCGGCGAACCACTGCACCGGACCGGGCATGGACTCGGTCGGCACGAACGCCGAGCTGATGAACGGCAGGAAGATCAGCGGATACGAGAACGCGCTCGCCCCGTCGACCGTCTTCGCCGTGAGGCCGGGGATGACCGCGAGCCACGTGAGCGCGAGCGTGAACAGCACGAGCATGCCCGCCACGGCGAGCCACCCGCCGATGCCGGCGCCCGTGCGGAAGCCCATGAGCACAGCCACGCCGATCACGATGGCGAGCGAGACGAGGATCGACACGAGCGACGTGAGCACGTGGGCCCACAGCACTCCCGACCGCGAGATCGGCAGCGACTGGAACCGTTCGAAGATCCCGCCCTTCATGTCGAGGAAGAGGCGGTACGCGGTGTAGGCGATGCCCGACGCGATCGTGATGAGGAGGATGCCGGGCAGCATGTAGTCGATGTACGAACCCGTCGAGGCGCCCGTGTCGATCGCCCCGCCCAAGACGTAGACGAACAGCAGCATGATGGCGATCGGCGTGACGGCCGTCGTGATGATGGTGTCGGGGCTGCGCAGGATGTGGCGCAGCGACCGGCCGGTGAGCACCGCGGTGTCGCCGATGGCGTGGGCGGTCATGATTCCTTCTTTCCTGAATTCGTCTCACCCGTGAGGGCGAAGAAGACGTCTTCGAGGCTCGGCTGCTTCTCGACGTATTCGACCTTCGCCGCGGGCAGGAGCCGCTTGAGCTCGTCGAGGGTGCCGTTCACGATGATCCGGCCCTCGTGGAGGATCGCGATGCGATCGGCGAGCTGCTCGGCCTCTTCGAGGTACTGCGTCGTCAGCAGCACGGTCGTGCCGCCACGCGCGAGCTCGCGAACCGCCTGCCACACCTCGAGGCGCGCTTCGGGATCGAGTCCCGTCGTCGGCTCGTCGAGGAAGATGACGGACGGCGCGCCGATGAGGCTCATCGCGATGTCGAGCCGGCGCCGCATGCCGCCCGAGTAGGTCGCGACCTTGCGGCCGCCTGCCTCGGTCAGCGAGAAGCGCTCGAGCAGGGCATCCGCGATCCCTCCCGGATCGGCGACGTGGCGAAGCCGCGCGACGAGCACGAGGTTCTCGCGTCCCGTCAGCACTTCGTCGACGGCGGTGAACTGGCCCGTGAGGCTGATCGCACCGCGCACGTCGGCCGGACGGTCGGCGGTGTCGAAACCGCCGACCGTCGCGCTGCCCGAGTCCGCTTTCGCGAGCGTGGAGAGGATGCGGATGGTCGTGGTCTTGCCTGCTCCGTTGGAGCCGAGCAGCGCGAAGATCTCGCCCCGCTCGACCTCGAAGTCCACGCCGCGCAGAACCTCGACGTCCTTGTAGGACTTTCGCAGGCCCTGGACGCGGATGGCTGGGGCTTCCGTGATCGTCGCGGTCATGATCCCTCCTCCTTCACTGCGTCGTCGATCGCCTTCGTCAGGCGGACACGCTCCCTGTCGATCCACTGCCGGCCCGTATAGGACTGCGTGAACGTCTCGGCGAAGTCGACCGGGTCGTCGCCGACGATGTCGCGCACCGGCGTGCCGTCGGCGGCTGCGCGCTCCCACAGGTCGGCGAGGTCGCCGAACATGGTGACGAGCGTGTCGCCGTCGAGGTGTCCGCCGTAGTACAGGAAGTACCGGTGGAGGGCCTTCGCGGCCGTGCGGTAGGGGGTGGGCAGGGCCTCGATGCGAGCGAGGCTCTGCTTGTACTGCTTCTTCTGCTCGAGCGATCCCGTGAGCGCCTCGATCCATTTGGCGACCATGTCACTCTCCTTCCTGGCGGAGCTTTTCCAGTCGGTCTGCGAGGAAGCTCCACGTCCTCCAGAACTCTTCGAGGTACTCGTGCCCCCGGGCGTTGACGGAATAGACCTTGCGCGGCGGGCCCTTCTCGGACGGCACCTTCTCGACGTCGACGAGCCCGCGCTGCTCGATGCGCACGAGCAGCGCGTAGATCGTGCCTTCGGCGATGTCGGTGAAGCCCTGCTCGCGCAGCCACGCGGTGATCTCGTAGCCGTACGCGGGCCGAGCTGCCAGCACCGCGAGCACGATGCCCTCGAGAATGCCCTTCAGCATCTCGGTCGCCTGCTTGCTCATCGCACCCTCCGTCGGTACTCAGTAACACTTGGTACCGGTACATAGTAACGCTGAATACCGTCCTGTCAATTCCCGATCCGCGAAAAAGATCCACGGATGCCGTACCCCGCCGCGCCCGTGTGTAAAGGCCCTCGTGATCACCGGGAGGGTGGGCCTACCGTGCAGCGCATGGACGGCATCACCGCGCGCGAGCGCGTCCGAGACGTATGGGGAGCCCGCACGCCGTTCGACCGCGGACACGCGTGGCCGGACCGCGTCGACATCGCCCTCGCGGAGGGCGTCGCTGAAGACGATGTCGACGCCTGGGTGCAGTCGGCGTGCGTGCTGTGCAGCAACGGCTGCGGGTGCGACATCGCGGTCAAGGACGGGCGGATGGTCGGCATCCGCGGTCGCGCCGACGACCCCGTCAACCGCGGCCGCCTCGGACCGAAGGGCCTTTTCGCGAGCTGGAAGGGCATGGAGAACGGCGATCGGCTGACCACCCCGCTCGTCCGCGAAGGCGGGGAGCTCGTCCCCGCCTCGTGGGACGACGCGATGGATAGGGTCGCGCGGCGAAGCCGCGAGCTGCTCGACGAGGTCGGCCCTCTCAGCCACGGCTTCTACACGAGCGGTCAGCTCTTCCTCGAGGAGTACTACGCCCTCGCGGTGATCGGCAAGGCGGGGGTCGGCACACCCCACATGGACGGCAACACGCGCCTGTGCACGGCGACCGCCGCGGCGGCGCTGAAGGAGACGTTCGGCGCCGACGGCCAGCCCGCCGTCTACGAGGACATCGACGAGTGCGACGCGATGTTCCTGTACGGCCACAACATGGCGGCGACCCAGACCGTCGCGTGGGCGCGCGTGCTCGATCGGCTCGCCGGGCCGAATCCCCCGCTCATCGTGGCGGTCGACCCGCGGTCGACGGCCGTCGCGCGCCGGGCCGACGTGCATCTCGCGATCAATCCCGGCACGAACCTGGCGCTCATGCACGCGCTCGTGCGCGAGGTGCTCGAGCGCGGGTGGACGGACGACGACTACCTCGCGGCGCACACGATCGGGCTCGACGAGCTGCGCGGCCAGATCGAGGAATGGACGCCCGAGCGCGCGGCCGAGGTGTGCGGCATCCGCGCCGACGACATCCGCGAGGCGGCGCGCATCTTCGGAACCTCCCGCCGTGTCCTGTCGACCGTGCTGCAGGGGTTCTACCAGTCGGCGCAGGCGACCGCGGCGTCGTGCCAGGTCAACAACCTGCACCTGCTGCGCGGCATGATCGGGCGTCCGGGCGCCGGCATCCTCCAGATGAACGGGCAGCCGACCGCTCAGAACAACCGCGAGTGCGGCGCCGACGGCGATCTGCCGGGCTTCCGCAATTGGGAGAACCAGGCCCACATCGACGAGCTGGCGACCCTCTGGGGCGTCGACTCGCTCAAGATCCCCCACTGGGCGGAGCCGACCCACGCGATGCAGCTCTTCCGCTACGTCGAGCAGGGATCGATCCGGTTCCTGTGGATCTCCGCGACGAACCCCGCCGTCTCGCTGCCGCAACTGCCCCGCATCCGCGAGATCCTCGGCTCGAGTGACGCGTTCCTCGTCGTGCAGGACCTTTACCTCACCGAGACCGCGGAGTTCGCCGACGTCGTGCTGCCCGCGGCGGGCTGGGGCGAGAAGACCGGGACCTTCACGAACACGACCCGGACGGTGCACCTCTCCGAGAAGGCCGTCGATCCGCCTGGCGAGGCGCGCTCCGACCTCGACATCTTCCTCGATTATGCGCGTCGCATGGACTTCCGCCGCCTCGACGGCGAGCCGCTCATCGACTGGACCGGCCCCGAGGACGTCTACCGCGCATGGCAGGAGTGCTCGCGAGGTCGGCCGTGCGACTACACCGGCATCTCGTATGACGACCTCCGGGCCGAGGGAGCGGTCCGCTGGCCGCGCCGCGAGGGCGAGACCGAGAGCGTCGACCGTCTGTACTCCGATGCGCAGTTCCCGACGCGCCGCGAGCAGTGCGAGACGTACGGGCACGACCTGCTCACGGGGGCGGTGCTCGACGAGCCGACGTTCGCGGCGCTGAATCCGGACGGGCGCGCGATCCTCAAGTCGGCACCGTACTCCGGACCGCACGAGCCGCCCGACGACGAGTACCCTCTCCGGTTCACGACGGGACGCTCGGCATACCACTTCCACACCCGCACGAAGACGGGGCGCGCACGCGAGCTCGTCGAGGCGGCCCCCTCGGTGTGGGTCGAGATGGCCGAGACGGATGCCGCGGCCCGCGGTCTCGCGGAGGGCGACGTGGTCGAGGTGCGGTCGCGCCGGGGGAGGCTCGTCGCGCCTGTGCGCATCTCGGCGATCGCGCCGGCCGCGGTGTTCGCGCCGTTCCACTACGGGTACTGGGATGCTCCGGAAGACGCCGCGGAGCCGCATCCGACGGCGGCCAATGAGCTGACGATCACCGAGTGGGATCCCGTGTCGAAGCAGCCGGTGTTCAAGACCGCTGCCGTGCGGGTCGAGCGCGTGAGGGACCCATCATGAAGCTTCCGATCTATCTGTCGCTCCTCGACGAAGCGGAGCGCACACTCGCGGAGTCGTTCCGTCAGGTCGCCGACGAGCACGGCGATGAACCCGACGTGCACTTCCTGTGCCAGACGCTCGCGGGCCAGTGCGACGAGCACCGGGACAGGCTGCGGCCGGTGATCGAGCGCTACGGCGAGGGCTCGGCCGACGACGAGCCCGAGAGGCTCCATGGGGACGGCCTCGAGCGGGCGCGAACGGGTCCACTCGGACTGCTGCGGGACCTCCAGGACCTCTACCTGTTGGCGAGCATGACCGACATCACGTGGACGATGATCAAGCAGGTCGCGCAAGCGCTTCCCGATCACGAGCTGCTCGACATCGTCGCGGCGTGCGAGCAGCAGACGTCCGTCCAGCTCATGTGGCTTCAGACGCGCATGTCGCAGGCGGCGCCGCAGGCGCTCATCGCGTCGCGCTGAGCGGTACTCTCCCGCCGGCGGGCCCTCACTCGAGGGGCGTCACGCCGCCGCCGCGGTCGGGCTCCTGATCGCCGGGGATGGGGATCACCGCGATCGGCACACCCGCTGTGATCAGCAGAAGGGCGTCGCGGCGCAGGCCCTCGCCGTCGTTCACGCGCAGCCAGTGCGCACCGCGCTTCACACCATCCGCGATCTCGTCGAGGATCTCCTGCGGGTTGCGTCCGCCGATGCTGTAGAGCTGCCCGCCGTAGACGATGTCAATGCGCTTCATCGGTCAGCATCCGCTCATCGGCCGACTCGGCCGGCTCGGGCACGACATACAGGCCCGTCGGCGAGTTCGCCGTGTAGCTCAGAGCATCGATCCACGCGCGGTTCAGCGCGGGCTTGCGGCTTCCGTAGAACTTGTAGACGAGGGAGGCCTGAGGGTGGATCCAGATCGTCGTGCGTCCGTCGCCGATGCTCGGATCGTCGCGCCACGTGAAGTGGAAGCCCTCGCCGCGCCGCAGCTTGCTTCCGATGACGAGCTGCAGGTGCGCGAGCACGCGGTCGTCGAAGTCGACCTTGATCGACCCCTCATAGATGAACTTGCCCATACCGGTGCTCCTCCTCGGCGGCCGTTCTTCCACGGTCCGCGCCCGCGCACGCCGACACCACGCCCTTGACACCCTCGGAGGGCGCGGCTACGGCGGAGGCATCCGGGTCTTCTCAGAGGTCTTCGGGCGCGAGATCGCCCTGACCCTCCTCGCCCAGCTCCGCCACGAGCGGGTCGTCACCCTGCGTGTCGGGCTGGTCGCCGAACGCCTCCTCTGAGTGGGCGTAGCCGCCCTCGCCGGCGCCGCGTCCGTCGGTGTAGCGACCGGTCTCGCGGTCCACCTCTTCGCTCGAGTCGGCCAGCTCCTCCTGGAACTCGCCACCCGCCAGCGTGTCGGGCTCGTCGACGCCTTCGCCGCCGGCACCGAGGTCCTGTTCGCGCTCGTCCACGTCGCGCTCCTTTCGCCTCGCTGGCACCGTCTCACGCGAAGGGCGGGTCGACCGAGGGGCTTGACACGGACGGACGGATGCCGCGCCTACCCCGGCGCGTGCACGTGGCCCTGCGTGAAGGTGTCGTCCGGCTCGTCCTCGGGAGGTTCCGGAACGACGTGGAGCCCGCCCGGGGAGTTGGCCTCGTGCATGAGGGTCTCGAGCCACAGCCGGTTGAGTGTCGGAGCCCGACTGCCGTAGTAGCGGAAGATGAGCGACGCGTGCGGATGCACCCAGATCGTCGTCCGGCCGCTGCCGAGGCTCGGATCCTCGCGCCAGCTGAAGAAGAAGGCCTCCGAACGGCGCAGCTTCGTTCCGATCACCGTCTGCAGGTGGAGAAGGAGGCGGTCGTCGAAGTCGACCTTGACAGTCGTCTCGTAGGTGAACTTGCCCATGTCGGGCTCCTCCGGCGACCGGCGAGGGGTTTGCGGTCGCCTGCTCCTATCGTGGCCCCGATCCTCGGCGCTGTGGGACGGATCGCGCTTTTCTCGCGCGAATCCTCGCGCGCACAATGGTGGACATGGCCGCACTCCCCGCCACGATGCGCGCGTGGGTCGTCGCGCGCCCGGGCCCTATGGAATCCGACCCGCTCGAGTGGGTCGAACTGCCCGTGCGGCGCCCACGCGACGACGAGCTGCTGGTGCGCGTGACGGCGTGCGGGGTGTGCCGCACCGACCTGCACGTGAGCGAGGGAGATCTTCCCGTGCACAAGCCCCGAGTGGTGCCCGGTCACGAAGTCGTCGGCGAAGTGA
>Ga0180220_1000109_pt1 | contig 145677 bp, 121 predicted proteins | sample eDN5th37CBELigBY_FD_151335 | JGI IMG/M metagenome (GOLD analysis project Ga0180220, IMG submission 151335) | Enriched backyard soil microbial communities from Emeryville, California, USA - eDNA 5th pass 37_C BE-Lig BY (version 2) (version 2) | ecosystem: Environmental > Terrestrial > Soil >... | reverse complement strand
CCGCCGTCTTCCACGACGACGGCGACAGCCACCCGCGGGTTGTCCGCAGGCGCGAACCCGGTGAACCACAACGTGTAGGGTCTGCCGGGTCCGTTCTCCGCGGTGCCGGTCTTCCCGCCCACGTCGACCCCGTCTATTCTTGCACCCGACGCGGCGCCCTCATTGACATTGGCGACCATCATCGCGATCATCTCCGCGGCCAGGTCGTCTTCGAGCGCCCGCCCGAACTCGACATCGTCGAACGTCTCCTGCACCGAAAGGTCCGATCCGATCACGCGGTCGACCAACCGTGGGCTCATGACGATCCCGCGGTTCGCGATCCCCGCCGACACCATCGCCATCTGCAGCGGCGTCGCCGTGACCTGACCCTGGCCGAATCCGGTCAGCGCCGTCTGCGGGTCGTCGAGCGCCCGCGGGTAGCTCGACGGCGTCGACGTCATCGGGACGTCGAACGACATGTTGAATCCGTACTTCTCCGCCTCTTCGCGGATGGCGTTGTCGCCCAGCTCCACCGCGAGCTGTGCGAACGGGATGTTGCAGCTCAGCCGCAGGGCATCCGCGATCGAGACCGTCGCGCCGCCTCCGCACGTGCCGCCGCCGGCGTTGTATACGACCGCACTCGACTGCGGCAGGCGGTACACCGCGAGGTTCGGCAACTGCGACTCGGGCGTGTAGTCGCCCGACGCGAGCGCCGCGCTCGCGACGACGAGCTTGAAGGTCGAACCCGGCGGGTTCAGGTCGCCGCCGATGGAGCGGTCGTAGAGCGGATGCGTGGGCTCCGCGTCGAGCGCGTCATAGGCGGCCAGCGCGGCATCCGGATCATGCTGTGCCAGCACGTTGGTGTCGAAGGACGGACTCGAGACCATCGCGAGGATGCGGCCGGTCGCCGGCTCGATCGCGATGACCGCGCCCTGGAGCGTGCCGAGCGCCTCGTACGCCGCGCGCTGCGCGTTCGCGTCGAGCGACAGCACGACGTTCGACCCGCGCGGGGGCTGGCCCGTGATGATCCGCTCGATGCGCGAGAAGAACTGGGATCCGGAGGTGCCGCTGAGCGCCTGGTTCATCGCCTGCTCGATGCCCGTCGACGAGCCGAGCGCGGGGTTGATCCATCCGGTCACGTGCGCCCACATCGGCGCGTCGGGGTACTGGCGCTGCCACGAGTAGACGTCATCGGACGGCACGGAGCTCGCGATCGGGATGCCGCTCGCGATGATCGAGCCGCGCTGCACCTCGTACGAGTCGTACAGCGCGCGACGGTTCGCGGGGTTGGCCGTGAGCGCGTCGGCTTCGACCACCTGGATCCAGCTCGTCGACGCGAACAGCGCGAGGAACATGATGAGCATGAGGATGCTCAAGCGGCGCAGTTCCTTGGTCATCCGATCACCACCCGGGGCTGCTGGCGCACGGCATCCGAGATCCGCAGCAGAAGAGCGACGATGATCCAGTTCGCGACGAGCGACGAGCCGCCCGCCGCGAGGAACGGCGTCGTGAGACCCGTGAGCGGGATGAGGCGGGTCACGCCGCCCACCATGATGAACACCTGCAGCGCGAGCGTGAACGACACGCCGGTCGCGAGCAGCTTGCCGAAGTCGTCCTGGCCGGCGAGGCCGATGCGGATGCCGCGACTCGCGAACACCATGTAGAGGCACAGCAGCGCGAACACGCCGACGAGACCGAGCTCCTCGCCGAGCGCGGGGAAGATGTAGTCGCTCTCTGCGACGGGCGTCAGCTCGGGGCGGCCCTGGCCCAGTCCGGTGCCGATCAGGCCCCCGTGCGCGAGCCCGAAGATGCCGTTGACGAGCTGGAAGCTGCTGCCGTCCATGAGGTCGGGGTTGAAGGCGTCGAGCCAGTTCGTGAAGCGGCCGCCGACGTACGGCAGCACGCGCGACGCGAAGAACGCACCCGCCGCGGCGAGCACGACACCGATGAGGACCCAGCTCGTCTTGCCGGTGGCGACGTACAGCATCGCGACGAACATGCCGAAGATGAGCAGGCCGGTGCCCAGATCGCGCTGCAGCACGATGATCCCGAGCGACAGCAGCCAGAACACGAGTAGCGGGCCGAGTTCGCGGGCACGCGGCCACGTGATGCCGAGGAACCTCGTGCCGACGGACGTGAGGCTCTCGCGCGTGCGCACGAGGTATCCGGCGAAGAAGATGCCGAGCGCGATCTTGGCGAGCTCGCCAGGCTGGAAGCTGAAGAAGCCGAGCGACACCCACACGTCGGCGTTCGCGTCGGTGCCCAGCCCCGGGATGATCGGGAGGATCAGCAGCACGACGCCGAGGAATCCGAACACATACGTGTAGCGGAAGAGCACCCGATAGTTGCGCAGCGCGATCACGACCGCGATCGCGAGCGCGAGCGCGATCGCCGCCCACGCGAGCTGCCGGATGGAGTACGACTCCCACCCCTCGCGATTGCGTGCGAGGTCGAGGCGGTAGATCATCGCGAGGCCTATGCCGGTGAGCAGGGTCGCGATGGGCACGACGAACGGGTCGGCGTCACGCGCCCGCAGCCGCAGCACGATGTGCAGCACGATGACGAGCACCATCAGCCCGCCGCACAGCATCAGGAACGACACGTCGATCGCGCCGCGCGCCCCGAGCTGCACGAGGGTGATCGCGCCGCCCGTCAGCACGAAGGCGAACAGCAGGAGGAACAGCTCGCGGTTGCGGTGGGTCTGCGGCACGCGCAGGCGGCGCAGAGCGCGGAGCACGGTGGTGTCGGCGTTGATCGCCTCGGTGGGCGACGACGGCTGGGTCGATGTCATCTGCTGTTCACCTCCGCTCTGTCTCGAATCCTGTCGACGATCGCCTCGGCGTCGGCGAGCGACCGTGCGGTGATCGTGTTCTCGATGGTGACACGGTCGAACAGCGTGAGGTCTTCGAGCGAGATCCCCGTGTCGATGTACGGCGTCGACAGGCTGATCGGCCCGATGTCCTGCTGGATGCCGCGGTAGATCACCACGGTGTCCTCATCGGCGCCGACGAAGTAGCGGGTCTGCGTCCACTGATACGCCCCGAACGCCGCGCCCGCCAGCATGAGAAGGACGAGCACGAGTCCGATCGTCCACCCGATACGGCGCCGCCGCGCACGTCGGCGATCCTCTTCGATGAGCTCTTCGAGGTACTCGGGAGCGGGTTCGAAGTGCGTCGGCTCGTTCGCCGCCTGACGGACCGGATGCAGCCAGCCGCCGCGGCTCGGGCGAGCGGCCGGCACCTCGACGCCCTCGGGGTTCGAGGCCGAGCCGACGATCGTGGGGGTTCCGGAGAAGATCGGATGCTGTCCGCCGACGTCGACGATCACGATCGTCACGTTGTCGGGGGCGCCTCCGTCGAGCGCTTGCTTGAGCAGGTTGTCGGCGGTGCGGCCGGGCGCCATGCCCTGCCCGAGCGCCCGCGCGGTGTGGATGTCGTCGACGACGCCCGAGAGCCCGTCGGAGCAGATGAGCCACCGGTCGCCGGGCTGCGTCGGCATGATGAACGTGTCGAGCTCGGGGTCGGCGTCCATGTCGCCGAGCACGCGCATGAGCACCGATCGCCGGGGGTGGAAGCGGGCCTCCTCGGGCGTGATGCGGCCGGAGTCCACGAGGCGCTGCACGAACGTGTGGTCGGTCGTGATCTGGGTGAGCGCGCCGTCGCGATAGAGGTACACGCGCGAGTCGCCGATGTGCGCGATGACGGCGTAGTCGTCGACCATGATGAGCGCGCTGACCGTGGTGCCCATGCCGGCGAGCTCGGGGCGCGCGCGGACGGTGTCGATGAGGTCGCCCGCCGTCTCGGTGATCGCCTCGCGCAGGGCGCGCTCGGCTTCGGCGGTCGATTCGAACGGGCGGTCGAGCTCTGCCAGGCGGTTGATCGCCATGCTCGACGCGACGTCACCGCCCGCGTGACCGCCCATGCCGTCGGCGACGACGAAGAGGTTCGAGCCCGCGTAACCGGAGTCCTGGTTGTTGGACCGGACCTTCCCGGTGTGCGAGATGGCGGCACTCGAGCCCTCGAAGACCATGCGTCGTGGTTCTCCCCGCTACTTCCGCAGCTCGAAGGTCGTCGCTCCGACCTTGATCGGAGCGCCCACGAGAACCGGCACGGGCGTTGCGACGCGGACGCCGTCGTGCCACGTGCCGTTCGTCGAGTCGAGGTCCTGGATCATCCACTGATCGCCCCACAGCACGAGTCGCGCGTGGTGGCTCGAGGTGTAGTCGTCGCGGATGACGAGGCCCGACTCGCTCGATCGGCCGATGGTCAGCGGCTCGTTGCCGAGCGGAAGCTCGAGCCCCGCCTTCGGACCGCTCGTGATGACGATGCGCGACACATTCGACGTGGTCGCGGGGACCTTCGGCCCGGACGGCGAGCTCGGCGCGGCGGGCGCCGCGGGGCGGGTCGAGTTCGCGTCGGCCCGAGGAGCCGGCGCGGCCGCGGGCGCGGGCTCGGGCATCCGTCTCACCTTGACGCCGAACAGATCGGCGCGCAGCGAGTACACCACCGCGAACACGAAGAACCACAGCAGCAGCAGGAACCCGATGCGCAGCAGCAGGAGGGTCAGCTCGCTCATGCCTGGGGGCCTCCGTCGGGTAGACCGAAGGCGCGCGTGCGATCGTCGGGCAGCGGCGGACGCGGGGGTGCCGTGGGCGACGCCTGGGCGATCACCCGGAAGACGATGTCGGTGCGACCGATGCGGATCGTCGAGTCGGGCGGCAGCGCGGCCTCGGTGACCTTGCGGCCGTTGAGCTGCGTGCCGTTCGTCGAGTTCATGTCGCGGACCATCGCGCGCTCGCCGTCCCACAGGATCTCGACGTGCTTGCGGCTCGTGCCGGCGTCGGAGATCGTGATGTCGGCGTCGCTGCCGCGGCCGATCACGGTGCGGGCCTTGACGAGCGGATGCCGCTTGCCCTCGACCTCGACGACGCCGCGCCACGACACACGGCCCTGCGCGGTCGACGAGTCGACGCGCAGCGTGCCCGTCGAGAGCTCTTCGTCGCGTACGAGCGAGATTGTCACGGGACCCGCGAACGAGTACCCCTGTGACTTGGCGTGCTTCTGGACGATCCCGTCGAGCTCCTCCTCGAGCGCGGGGCCGATGGCGCGCATGTGGTCGTCGTCGGTGGGCGACAGCCTCACCGTGAACGAATTCGGGGCGAGGATCCTGTCGCGGCTCACGACCGCGGCCTTCTTGTCGAGTTCACTCCGCAGCGCGGATGCGATCTCGACGGGTTGGATGCCGCTGCGGAAGGTCTTCGCGAACGCGCTGTTCACGGCGCGCTCGAGACCCTTCTCGAAGCTGTCAAGTAGTCCCACACGTCTCCTCAGGCAGGCGACCGGTGGGTACATGCTAGTTGCCCCGGCTGAATTGACCATTGAAGCCCTGTGGATTCGGGAGAACGTTCCCACGAGGTCGCCTGGGGAGGAGTCGCCTCCGTTCGGCCCGCGCGGCGGTGCGTGATATCCTCGGGAAGTTGAGTTCGCGGCATCCGTTGCGGCGACTCGCGCGAGTGGCGGAATAGGCAGACGCGCTGGCTTCAGGTGCCAGTGCCCGAAAGGGCGTGGGGGTTCAACTCCCCCCTCGCGCACAGATCGACGAGAGGCCCCTAGCGATGGGGGCCTCTCGCTTCTCATGACGCGGCTGGCTGGCGTGCCGCGTCATCCTGAAGTCTCGCTATTAGGCTGGCTCCACCCGCGGCTTCACGTCCCGACGCTCTGCTGCGGGGGTGGTGGGCAAGCAGCCCGTCGAGTGGTGGGAGGCGCGATGCGATCCGACTCGCCTTTGTGGCGTGTCCTTGGGGAGCCGGCGCAGGCGCAGGAGGCAGAGGCGCTCGAGAAGCTCCGCGATCTCCTTCCTGACGACGGCATCGCACGCGCGTGGACGAACCTGACGTTTACCGACTCGAATGGCCGCCTTAATGAAGTAGACGCCCTCGTCCTGACAAAGGCGGGGCTGTTCGTCGTCGAGCTCAAGGGCTGGCGCGGTGAGATCACGGGCAATCAGACGACGTGGTACCACGCTGGTCGCACCGAGAAGAACCCTCGGCTTCTCGCGAACACCAAGGCGAAGCGACTGGCGAGTGTGCTGAAGGATCTCGCGCATACCGTCCGCGCGCCCGCCGACGTTGTTCCGTACATCGGTGAGGCCATCGTCATGCACGGCCGCGGGTCGAAGCTCCGGCTCGACCAGTACGGGGCGGAGTCGGTGTGGGCTCTCGACGGATTCAATGTGCAGGGTCTCGGCCCCGGCCGCACCGTCAGCGATCTGCTCCGCGACCCCGGCCCGAGCAACGTGGACAAAGCGCGCGCCAACGTCATCGACAAGCTGATGGATGCCGCGGGCCTCATTCCCCGCCCGCGGCAGCGCATGATCGGTCAGTACCCGCTCGAGTCCAGCGAGCCGCTTGGTGAGGGGCCGGGATGGCAGGACTTCCTCGTCTCTCACCCGCAGGCGAAGGTGAAGCGCCGCATCCGCCTCTTCCCGTATCCGAAGGGCGCGGGCCGCGACATCCAGCATGCGATCGATCTTCGAGCTCGTCGCGAGTTCCAGCTCACCTTCGGTGTCAACCACCCCGGCATCATCGGCCCCGCGGAGCTGCTGACGACGGATGAGGGTCCCGCTCTCCTGTTCGCCTACGACCCCGATGAGATGAGCCTTGCCGCCTATCTGGAGGCTCGCGCCGACACGCTGACGTTCGAAGAGCGGGAGCGCCTGGTCCAAGATCTCGTGGAGCTTGTCCGTTTCGCGCACAGCCAGCGACTGACCCACCGCGCGCTTTCGCCGGTGAGCGTGCGGGTGAAGGTCTCGCCCGGCGCGACGGGCAGCATTCACATCCGAGACTGGGACCTCGCCCGGCGACCCGACGACGGCACTTCGACGTCGACGGAGATCTCACGCGGCGCGACCGACCTCATGGCGCAGGTCGATCAGGAAGCGGTTCTCTACCTCGCCCCGGAGACACTCCGAGGGCAGACGGCGGCCTCGCCTCAGACGCTCGACGTCTACGGTGTCGGCGCGTTGACGGCGCTGATCCTGACCGGCAAGCCGCCGGCGGCGAACATCCTCGCCCTCCAAGAGCTCATGGCCAGCGGCGCGAAAGGCATCGATCCGCGCGCGCAGATGCAGGAACTGCCGGACGAGTACGCGCAGGTCATCATCGACGCCACGGCGTTCGACGAGGCGCACCGGACGATCGACATCGCCCAGTTCGTCGACGAGTTCGAGCACGCGCGTTCCACGGTGCGCGCCGCTGTGCACCCGGAGCCGGAGTACACGACGATCGATCCGCTCGACGCTGCCGTCGGCGACATCGTCGGCGAGCGGTTCGAGATCCTCAAGCGACGCGGCTCGGGTTCGACCGGTGTCGCGCTCGAGGTCACCGACTACGACCGGGACTTCGAACACGTCATCCTCAAACTCGCGAAGGATGACGCGGCCGCCGCTCGCCTCGCGGTCGAGGCGCAGGTGCTCGACCGGCTGGACCATCCGCGCATCGTCAAAAGGCTGGACGGCCCGCTCACGGTGGGCACCCGGCAGGGACTCCTTCTTTCGGACGCCGGTGTCGAGACGCTTGCGGACCGCATCCGGCTCGAGGGCAAGGCCACGATCGAGCAGTTGGAACGCTACGCGCTCGACCTCTTCGATGCGGTGGCCCATCTGGAGTCGAAGGGCGTCTTCCATCGCGACATCAAGCCCTCGAACCTCGCCGTCAAGCCCGACCCGGGGACGCGCAAGCCCCATGTGACTCTCTTCGACTTCTCGCTCGCGGAAGAGCCGTTGACGAACATCCGCTCCGGATCGAAGCCATATCTCGACCCCTACCTCGGACCGACTCGCCCCCAGTACGACAGCGCGGCGGAGCGGTTCGCGATCGCGGCGACGCTGTTCGAGCTCGCGGCGGGAGACCCGATCTGGTGGGAGCAGGGCGATGCGCCGTCAAGCCCGACGGATGCGCCGATCGTGCAGGCGACGATGTTCGATCCGGCGATCGCTGACGGCCTCGTCGCCTTCTTCCGCACAGCACTCGCGCCGAATGCGGCGGAGCGGCACGCCAGCCTCGATTCGATGCGCACGGCGTGGATCGCCGCGCTCGCGGGCGCTGCGGTCGGTGAAGAGGATGCGGCGGCCAACGACGCGAAGGCTGCAGCCGCTGCCGAGTCGACCCCTCTCGATGAGGCGGGACTCAGCGCGCGGGCGCTCTCCGCCCTGGCGCGACTCGATGTCGCAACCGTCGGGGAGCTGCTCGGTGTCCCGCCGATGCAGATCAACCAGCTTCGCGGGCTCGGTGAGCAGGTGCGCCGAGAGATTCAGGGACGGATCCGTGAGTGGCGTCACCGCCTCGCGTCGCCCACCACCGTTCACGACGTGGTTCCCGAGGCTCCGGGCCGCCGCGCGGTGGAGAAGTTCATCTCGACGATCTCCGTGAAGCCGGACGAGACGTCCGAAGACCGCTACAAGCGGCTGAAGAGGAACCAGACGCTGAAGACGGTCACGGAGGATGTGGCGCGCTGGGTCCGGGAGCTCGGCAACCTCGCCACGCTGGACGAACTCTCCCGCCGCCTGCTGCGTGAGTACGGGTCGACGTTGACGGACCCGCAGCGCACAACGGCTGCGGTTGCGGTGACACGCGCTGCGATCGAGCTGGACACCCGCTCCAGGGAGCCGCTGTTCGTCATCCAGATGACGCGGGATCGGGCGAAGATCGCGGTCGCGTATGCACCGGAGGATGGTTCGGGACTCACTCTGGATGAAGCGGAAGAGCATCTGGAGACGCTTCTTCATTCCGCTTCGGTCGTCGATCAGCTGCTCGACCAGCAGGAGCTCATCTCCGCGCCGCAGGTGCGCGAAGCGCTCCTCGGTGACGGGATCCGGCCCCTTCGCATCCCGGACACGAGGCTCGTGCAGCTTGCGGTCAGCCTGTCTGCGCGCGGTCGCCTCTCCTCGATGGGAGAGGTGTATCGAGCGGATTTCACCCCCGCGAAGGCCGTGGAACTCGCGCTTCGCGGAGCGCCCACGCGCGAACTCGCGATTCAGACCATCGAGCAGCGTGTGCGCGCGCGCTTCCCGGAGATCGAGGCCATTCCCGGGCGCCCGGCGCTCGACGTACCGGTGAAGGCAGCGATGCCGCACCTGGAGTGGCTCGACGACGCGGGCAAGTACGTTACGCGCGCTGTCGAGACCCTCTCGCTCGCGTCTACGAACTCGGCCACGGCATGGGGGCACTCTGCCGAAGACCCGGCGATCGTGGCGAAGCTCAAGGCCTCGATTCGCGATAGAGCCCCGCTCACCCTGGTTGTTTCGCGGCGGCAGAGTCTGCACGTCACGGCGACTCGCCTGGCGAATCAGTACGGTCTGACCGTCGTGGATCTCGCCGACGTGGCGCTTACCGCGCTGAAGTCGGCGGCGGCGGCGAAGAACGTCGATTGGCTGACCGTTCTGCGAGCGGACGGGGAGCCGGTGGGCTCGCGCGGTCGCCGGAACCTCGCGCGGCTCGCGCGGGCGGCGATCACGCCGGAGTGGGCCGAACTCATGCAGAGGGCCGAGCCCCTGCTCCTTCTCAACGCGGCCGTTCTGGCGCGCTTCGGGCTCGAGGACCTCATCGCCGGCGTCACGGATCTGGGGAGGCCCCGAGCTGCCGCGCGGTGGTTCCTGCTCCCTCGCCCGTTGTCGGGCAGCACCCCTCACCTGGACGGGGTGCCGATGCCGTTCGGCGCGGATGGGTGGCTCGAGTTGAGTCTTGAGGTCCCGCCGGCTGCCGGTGGCGGTGATCAGGGGAGAACGGCTGTGGTTGACGAGTCCTTGGTTCGGAAGGCGCCCTTGCTGTGATCGATTCCGTTGCACTGCTGAAGGATCTGAAGCAGGTTCTGCGGTCGTTGGAGACGGACCTGCGGGTTCGGGCTGAGGATGAAGCCTCGGAGTGGGGGCAGCGACTTCGTGCGGAGTTCGATCGGGCGACGGCGAAGGAACGCACGGGTCTGCCGTGGATCGAGTGGCGCGATGGTGAGGTCTCGCAGGCCGCGGTCGCGTGGATCATCGCGTCGGTGTTCATCCGGTTCGCGGAGGACAACGGCCTGCTGGCCGGTGCCGAGTTGGATGGCCGGCGGGTTCCGCAGCCGTGGATCGCCGGACCCGGTGATGGACTTGAGCGCGCGGTGGAGAATGAGGCCGCGTTCTATGCGGCGTCTCCGACGATGACGAGTCGGGATTGGCTGCAGCAGGCGTTCCGCACTCTCGCGGCTCTTCCCGCGGGGAGGCCCCTGGTCGATCCGGATCACTCGCCGGTGTGGCACGCGCCGATCTCGGCGGGGGCGTCGGATGCGCTGCTCGCGTTCTTTCGCCGCACGACGCCGGGTGGCGACCTTGTCCATGACTTCCGTGACCCGGAGTTGGATACGCGGTTCCTGGGGGACCTGTATCAGGACCTGTCGGAGTATGCGAAGAAGACGTATGCGCTGCTGCAGACCCCGGTGTTCGTCGAGGAGTTCATCCTCGACCTGACTCTGGAGCCGGCGATCACGGAGTTCGGGCTCTCGGGGTTTAAGCTCATCGACCCGACCTGCGGTTCGGGCCACTTCCTCCTCGGCGCGTTCGACCGGTTGGTGAACGCATGGGCGGCCGCCGCCCCGAACGTGGAACTCGGGGAACGGGTGCAGCGCGCGCTCGATTCGATCCACGGGGTTGACCTCAACCCGTTCGCGGTGGCGATCGCACGCTTCCGCCTCACGGTCGCGGCGATCAAAGCGGCGGGCATCCGGACGCTTGTCGCGGCTCCCGCGTTCCGGTATCACCTCGCGATCGGGGACTCGCTGCTCGGCGGTCAGGCTGTGCAGTTGGGGTTCGACTTCGGCGACGGGGAAGTGTTCGAGTACTCCGTCGAGGATCTGCAGCAGCACGCCGACATCCTTCGTCCCGGGCAGTACCACGTCGTCGTCGGCAACCCGCCCTACATCACGGTCAAGGACCGGGTTCTGAATCAGCGGTACCGGGACCTCTACTCGACATGCGCAGGAAAGTACGCGCTTTCGGTGCCGTTCATGGAGCTCTTCTTCAAGCTCGCACGGAAACCCGAGGGCGGAGGTCCCGCAGGTTTCGTGGGTCAGATCACCTCGAACTCGTTCATGAAACGCGAGTTCGGGAAGAAGCTCATCGAGCAGTTCTTGTCTGGAGCGGACCTGAACACGCGCGTGGACCTGACACACATCATCGACACCTCCGGCGCGTACATTCCCGGCCACGGAACCCCCACGGTTATCCTCACCGGCCGGCGCCGGGCGCCGTCAAGCGAGACCCTGCGCGCCGTACTCGGAGTCCGAGGGGAACCGAGCCAGCCCGCTGACCCGTCGCAGGGCAAGGTGTGGTGTGAAGTGGTCGCACATATCGATCGCGCCCACTACGATGGCGAATTCGTTTCGGTTGCCGAAATGCCACGTGCGGCGTTCGCGCGATTTCCGTGGTCTCTGTCCGGCGGCGGCGCTGGAGACCTCCACGCTCATCTCGAGCAGCGCAGCGAAAGCCGCCTCGGGAGCGTCGCTTATCGGGTCGGCGTTTTTGGGATTCAAGGAGCCGACGATGCGTTCATGGTGCCGGCCGCTGAGGCACGCCGCCGAAATGAGCCTGACGCGTTTCGGCCGCTCGTTGTGGGGGACCTAGTTCGGGACTGGACGATTGGCGAAGCGCTACCGACGTTCTTCCCTTATGACCGCTTTCACAACCTACGCCCTCTCGAGGTGTATCCACGTCAGTCGCGATGGATGTGGCGGGTGCGAACGGAACTTGGGAACCGCGCCACCTTCACGGGCGGCACCTACTTCAGCGATGGACGTCCTTGGTATGAGTGGCATCAACTCCCTCGAGACGAGGGTGCCGCAGAGCACACAATCACTTTCGCGTTTGTGGCGACGCATAACCACTTCGTGCTCGACCGGGGTGGGAAGGTGTTCAACCGTTCCGCACCGGTGATCAAGCTGCCGGAGGGCGCGACGGAGGACGAGCATTTCGATCTGCTCGGGGTGCTCAACTCGTCCACGGCCTGCTTCTGGCTCAAGCAGGTCAGCTATCCCAAGGGTGGTGACCCCATGGGACAGGACGGAGCACGCCTAAGTCAACAGCCTTGGAGTGACCGGTACGAGTTCACAGGCACCAAGCTCGAGGCATTTCCGCTGCCCGCGCGATTGCCGCGCGATCTCGCGATCCGCATCGACGAGGAGGCGCACCGTCTTGAAGTGAGTTCGCCGCGGCAAGCAATCAACGGCGGGCGAGCAGCGCTCAGCGCTGCTCGCCTCCAGTGGGACAAGTCCCGTCGCGCAATGGTTGCCCTCCAAGAAGAACTTGATTGGCAGGTGTATGCGGCGTACGGCCTTGTCGACGCGTCGCTTGCGCCTTCCGATCCGGAGATTGTGCCGATTGAGCCGAATGAGCGGCCATTCGAAGTGCGGCTCGCGCGCGCCGTGGCCAAAGGCCGCGAGCAGTCCGCGTGGTTTGACCGTCATGGTCGGACGCCGTTGACGGAGACGCCGGAGAAGGGTTCGCAGGCGTGGCGTGATCTGTGGCAGGCGCGGTATGACGCGGCGGAATCCGGCTTCATCAGAATGTTGGAGCGTCCGGAGTACAAGCGGCGGTGGGCTGGACCTTCGTGGGAGCAGCTTGTAGCGGAGGCTGCGGTTGAGGCTCTTTTGGATCGTCTGGAGGCGCCGGAGCTGTGGCGGGATGGTTCTGGGCGCCCGTTGGTCCGGTCGGCGGCCCAGGTTGCGGACGATCTGCGTCGCGATGAGGCGTTCCGTGAGTTGATGATCATCCACCTCGGCACTCAGGACTATGACTTGACGGCGGAGGTCGGCAGGCTGCTTGCCGGGGAGGCGGTCCCGGGGTTGGCGGCTCTGCGGTACAAGGAATCCGGGATGGAGAAGTTCCGGGAGTGGGAGCGCACGTGGGAGTTGCAGCGCGCGGAGGACCGGGGTGAGCGGGTGGAGGTGCCGGTGCCGCCGAAGTACAAGCCGGCGGACTTCGTCAAGCCGTCGTACTGGTCCGCGCGCGGCAAGCTGGACGTGCCGAAGGAGCGATTCGTGTCCTTCCCTGGCGCCCGGCTGCCGGAGGACTCCACCGAGTTGTATGGCTGGGCGGGGTGGGACCACGCGGAGCGTGCTCAGGCGGTCGCGCGGCTGGCGAACGACCTCAGCCGTGCGGGCGCGCCCGATGAGCAGGTGATTCCGCTGGTGGGGGTGCTGCTCGAACTCGAACCCTGGTTGAAGCAATGGCACGATGAGATCGACGCCCGCTCGGGTGTCAGCCCGGCGCAGGCCATCTCGGGCCTGATCACATCCCTGCTCGCCCGTCTCGGTATCGGACGGGACCAGGTCGCCGCCTGGCGGCCGCCGGCACCCACCCGTGGGAGGAGGAGCGCATCATGACCGACCTGAACACGCCGCTGCGCGAACTCATCCACATCCCCGAACGAGTCGAAGCGGCCGACTTCGTCATCAAGCTCGACGAAGGCGTCGCCCGCCACGAGCAGACCATCCGGGACTACGTCGTCACCGACGCGATCGCCAAGGCCGTCGCCGAGGGCCTCGACCTCGTCGGCAGCTCGCTGAAGGGACAGAAGTCGCAGGGCGCCTTCATCGACGGCTCGTTCGGCTCTGGCAAGTCCCACTACATGGCGGTGCTGCACCTGCTGCTCTCGGGGAACGTCACCGCACGCCAGATTCCCGGGCTCGAAGCCGTGGTCGCCGCTCGGACAAGCACGCTCGACCAGAAGCTGCTCGTGCTCGACTTCAACCTCCTGGGCGCCAGGTCGTTCGAAGACGCCATCTTCGGCGGCTACCTCGACTGGGTGGCGCAGAATCACCCCGACACCGCCGCGCCCGTCCTCCACGCCAGTGACGCGCTCATCGCCGATGCACGATCCCTCCGGGCCCGCATCGGGGACGACGCCTTCTTCGACGGCCTCGGCGGCGGAGACAGCGGCTGGGGCGACCTCGACGGCGGGTGGGATGCCGCATCCTTCGAGGCCGCGGCGGCGGAATCCCCGGGGCATCCCGATCGTGATCGCCTCGTCGCCGACCTGCGGGACGCCTACTTCCAAGCCGCCATCCGTTCGTCGGAATGGCTGCCCATGAAGGACGGGCTGCGGGCGCTCACCGGCCACGCGAAGTCACTCGGATATCAGGGGCTCGTGTTCCTCATCGACGAGGTCGTGCTCTGGCTCGGTCAGCACCTCGGCGACCAGAGCTGGGTGCAGAACGAGATCGAGAAGGTCGTGCAGCTCGGAGAGAACGCCGCGGCGAACCTGCCGATCCCGATCACCTCGTTCCTCGCGCGCCAGCGTGCGCTCAGCGATTTCCTCGGGACTCACGTCGCCGGCGCCCAGCGCGTCGCCCAAGGGCAGCTCTTCCAGTACTGGGAGGACCGCTTCTCGAAGATCCGGCTTCAGGCCGCCGATCTGCCGAAGATCGTGAAGCAGCGACTCCTTCGCCCGGTCTCGATCGAGGCCGCAGACACGTTGGCGAAGGCCGTCGCCGAGGTCAAGCGCGACTACGCCGCCTGGGGATACCTGCTCTCAGATGAGGCCAACTCCGACGAGAACGCGTTCGCCAACGTGTACCCGTTCTCGCCCGCTCTCGTCGACACCATGGTCGCGCTCTCGAGCCTCATGCAGCGCGAGCGCACAGCGCTGAAGCTCATGGCGGAACTCCTCAGCGAGGGTCGCGACACCCTGCTCGCGCGCGACGTGATCCCCGTCGGCGACCTGTACGAGCCCGTCGTGCTCGGTGGGTCTCAGCCGCTCACCGACGACATGAAGAAGCACTTCGCCATCTCGGCCCGCTTCTACCGGACGAAGATGCAGCCGTACCTGCTGCGCAAGCACGGGGTGACCGAGGAGCAGGTCGCGACCCTCCCGCGCAACCACCCCTACGTGACCGAGGACCGGCTTGCCAAGACCGTCCTCATCGCGGCGCTCGCACCGGAGGCCAAGTCGCTCTCGAACCTCACCGCGGCGAAGCTCGCGGCGCTGAACTGGGGAACGATCGACGCCTTCATCCCCGGGAGCGAAGCCGAAGACGTCCTCGCCCGCGCCCGCGCCTGGGCCGCGGAATTCGGCGAGATCACCATCGGCGACGGGGCAGACCCGATCATCACCGCGACGCTGAGCGGGGTGGACTACGACGGGATCCTCGACCGGGTGCGGACCGAGGACAACCAGCAGACCCGACGTGAACTGATCCGCAAGCTCATCGCCGACGAACTCGGGCTGCCCCCGGACAATCTCGTCGGACGCACTCTGGAGCACGTCTGGCGCGGGCACAAGCGCCCGGTGACCGTCAAGTTCGGGAACGTCCGCGACGAGTCCGACGTCCTCGACAGCGATCTCATCCACAGCGATCCGGAGTGGCGGGCGATCATCGACTTCCCCTACGACGCCGACAACCACAGCCCCGCAGACGACGTGGCGCGGCTTCGCAAACTGCGGGAGAGCGGGCGCTCGGCCAACACGATCACCTGGATCCCCAACTTCCTCTCCGACGCCCGGCAGAAGGATCTCGGCGACCTCGTCATCCTCGAGTACCTCCTCACCGGCAGCCGATTCGATCAGAATGCGGACCACCTTCCGCTCGCCGATCGCGGTCCTGCCCGACAGACCCTCGAGTCGCGCCGCCGCACCCTGCGGGAGGTGTTGACGACCGCACTCCGTCAGGCCTACGGCGTCAACGCCCCGGACGAGACGAACGTCGGGAGCGACCTCGCCGGTCACGAGATCTTCAGCACCCTCGCCGAAGGTCTCACCATCCCACCGCCGGCGACCGGCACCCTGCTCACCGGGTTCCGTCACGCACTGGAAACCGCCTGGGCGCACGAGTTCCCCGACCATCCCGATCTCGGCGCGGACGAAGTGCGCTCGGCACGGCTCAGTGAGGCCGTCGCGCTCGCGACCCAGACCGTGGAGGCGGGCGGCCGGCGCCAGGGGCTGAGCGCACACGAGCAGAGGCTTGCGCGAGAGGTGATCAGCCCGCTCGGCCTCGGCGCTGTCAACGAGAACGTGCTCGTCGTCGACAGCGCGCACTTCACGTGGGGGGCGCACCTCGCACGGTGGGACGGGGAGCTCGGCTCCGGCTGCACCGTCGGAGCGCTCCGCGCCAAGCTCGCGCCGTGGGGTATGACCGCGGCGATGCAGGACGCCATCCTCCTTGTCTGGTCGATCCTCGACAATCGCGAGTTCGGTGGTGGAGTCGTGCCGCAGGTCGGGAGCATCCCCGACGGCGCGGTCCTGCGGCGGGCGAACCTGCCCAGTGATGCGGACTGGGCGGCGGCGAAGGCCCGGGCGGGCGCGATCTTCGGCGTCGCGCCCGAGCCGCATCTGACCCCGCGCGCCGTCGCCCGCTGGGCGGGCGCCCTGCGCAACCAGGCGCGGAGCTCGAAGGCATCCGACCTCGCCGCTGCTCTGCTGGACCACGCTGACGTGCTGCAGCTCGATCGGACCGCGGCGACGGGCCGCCTCGCGACTGCGCGGCGGGTCGCTGACGTCGTGAAGGCGATCCTCAGCACGCCCGATGACAAGACACTCGTGGAGACGCTGGCCACCTTCGACCTCCCCGACGAACTCTCGGCGCACGGGAGCACGCACGGCAATGCGGAGAGGCTCGCCCAGGAGCTCACAGGGCTGGACTGGGGCATCCTCGAGGCCGCGCGCACACGCGGGGATGATGCCTTCGGCCACGTGCTCACTTCGCTGCGTGAAGCCGCGGCGCTCGATGAATCCGTGATGCCTCTTGAGCCGCGACTGAAGGCCGCCGCAGCGAAGGCGCGTGAGCTCATCGTGCAGCCGTCGCCACCGCCGCCTGCGCCCAAGCCGTCGACGACGCACACCCGCAAGGCCCAGGTCGCCGACCTGGACGACGTGCTGAGGCAGCTTCACGAGGAGATCACCGCAGAAGTCGGGGAGTCCGACACCGTGACCATCACCTGGCAGGTCGATGACCAGTGACGGCACCGAAGGCGACGGAATCCGCGCTGCGAGACCACCTCGCAGCGTGGCTCGGCGCGCCGCGGCGCCGCGCGCGCACCATCCTCGTCCGCGCCCAGCCGGCGTGGTCGGGACCGGACACGCTGGCCATCGAGGGCCACACCGTGCGCATCGTCGAGGGGTTCTCCGGACTGGCAGCGCTCGACGCGATGCGGTCCGCACCCGCGAGCGAGTTCGTCGCGGTACTCACCGACCTCGATGAGGCTCACCTGGGCACCGCCGTCGTCCTCGACGCCGAGCACCAGAAGCTCACCGACCTCGACGAGTGGAACGCCGTCCCGGGCATGTTCGGCGCTCGCGACAGCATCGTTCCGCGCCCCGTGCGGGAACTCGGTCGGTGGGTGCCCCGGCTCCTGGGCCAGCTGCGACGCGAGCGCGGATACCTGCCCGCTCCCGGCGGTCTCCTCACCGCCGAGCACGTCGTCCGGTCGATCCTCCTCGCCCTCCTGGGCTTGGAGCGACCCGAGCATCTCGACATCGCCGACGCGCTCACCCCGCTCGACGACCCCGGCGTGCGCGCCCGCCTCACCGATCTCGACGACGATGCCCGTGATGGCCTGGTCAGGGCGGCCGGAACGTACATCGACCAGCACCTCGCCATGGCTCTTCGGGTGGCAACCGCCTCGGGACCCATCTCCGTTGTCGCGGTCGGTCTCGTCGTCGCCGAACTCTGGTCGGCGGGGGCCGTGGCGCCGGACCCGGCAACTGCCGCCGCCCGCGTTCGCGTGGAGCAGTACATCGGCCATGCTCCCAGTGCGCCGGCCGCAGCGCGATACGGAGCAGCCGCCCAGTTGATCACGCGCCGGTGGCTTGCGAGCGGCGACCACCACGCGCGCGACGTCTTCGACCAGGCTGAAGCCATCTGTGCGGACATCAGCTGGGCCGAGGGCGCCGCCGCCTCGACCTTCCTCCCCGCAGGCCTCCGCGCCCGTACCCGGCAGTTCGCGACCGCGGTCGAAGGGGCTGCCGCCGCGCCCAGCGAGATCGCCTCGCGTGCCGTGGACGAGGCGCTGAAGGCGGTCGAAGCCCACAGCGCTCGACCGCTGTTCCAGCGATCACTGGACACCGCCCATATGGCGGCGCGTCTCACCCGGTGGCTCACGGCCACGCACGACGCGGCGCCGTCCCTGGACGGCGCGATCCAGCACTACGGTCAGGACAGCGCGTGGGCGGAGCGCGCACTCGGCGACCTCTGGAGCGGGGACACGGATCGTGCTCTCGCGGCCGCGTACAAGACCCTCGCGCTCGCCGTGCAGCAGGCGCTCCGACGGGAGAGCGAGGCCGCTGCATCCCACCTCAGCGGGGCTCCCCTGGTCGGTACGGACACGGTTCCGGTGGAGCGGCTGCTCGCCGACACCGTTGTGCCGCTGTCGGCCGCACAGCGCGTTCTGCTCATCGTGCTCGACGGAATGAGCATCCCCACCGCCGTAGAGCTCGCAAGCGAACTGGCGGCGACGGGCTGGACCGAGCTGGTGCCTGAGAACAGCAGTCGCCGACGCTTCGCGATCGCCGCGCTGCCGACGATCACCCAGTACTCTCGTACGTCGCTGTTCGCCGGCGAACTGCTGGCCGGCAGTCAGCAGGTCGAGAAGTCCCGCTTCGCAACCGTGGCCAACGGACTCGTCTTCCACAAGGACGACCTGCGGTCCGAGGCGGGACACGCCCTTCCCCCGGCAGTCACAGAAGCGATAGCCGACCCGACGCGCAAGATCGTCGGCGCCGTTCTCAACACGATCGATGACGCACTCGCGAGCGCCGACGTCGACGCGCTCCACTGGTCGCTGCGGTCCGTTGCGCACCTGGAGGCGCTACTGGCCGCGGCGGAGGCGGCGGGTCGCATCGTGATCCTGACCTCCGATCACGGCCATGTCGTCGAACGCGGCGGCGAGTTGCGCTCAGTGGCCAACGCCTCCGCTCGTTGGCGCCCGGTCGGGTCGGGCCCCGTGCAGGCCGATGAGGTCATCGTCTCGGGGCCGCGCGTGCTCGCCCCGGGCGGCGAAGCAGTCCTCGCCGTCTCGGACGGCATCCGGTACACCTCGAAGAAGGCCGGATACCACGGCGGCGCCTCCCTCGCCGAGCTGGCCATCCCGGTCCTGGTGCTCAAGCCTCCAGGCGCAGACGACCCGCGAGGCTGGATCGAGGCACCTCCGCAGGAACCCTCCTGGTGGAACGAGCCGCGCCGCGCCGCCGCATTCGAGGAGCCGCAGGAGAAGCCGAAGACGAAGCCGGCCCGGGCCAAGACCGCGAACACCCCGGACCCCGGCATCCCGACCCTCTTCGACCCGGAACCGCTCGCCGATTCCGAGGGGCCCTCGGGCCCGAGGGCGCTCGCGGAACTGCTCACGGCGAGCCCCACCTACCGTGCGCGGCGCACCATCGCCGGGCGTCACCCGATCGACGACCGTCTCACGACCACGATCATCGCCTCCCTCGATGCCGGGAACGGGCGCGCACATCGGGACACGCTCGCCGCCGCCGTCGGTGTCGCCGTGGGCACCTTCGCGGGGCTGCTGGCGTCTCTGCGGCGAGTGCTGAACGTCGACGGGTATCCCGTCATCGAGTTCGACGCGGACGGTGTCACGGTCGTCCTCGACCGCGAGCTGCTGCGCGAGCAGTTCGCACTGGGGGAGGCGTGATGGTCGCGGTCAGCCCCCGAAGGAGACGCGAGATCATCGACGCGCTGCGCCGCGGGACCGTGCCCCAGCGAGGACTCGACGTCATGGCGGTGGGGCTGGAGCGCTTCGAGACCGCGCTGCTGGCCGAACTGGACGTCGTGGCCGACGGCGGGGCGGTGTTCAAAGCCGTTCGCGGCGAGTATGGCGCCGGAAAGACGTTCTTCGCCCGCTGGCTCACAGAGACGGCGAAGCAGCGAGGCTTCGCTACAGCCGAGGTGCAGATCTCGGAGACGGAGACACCGCTCCACAGGCTGGAGACGGTGTACCGCCGCCTCACGGAGAGTCTGGCCACCGAGTCGACGCCGCCCAGCGCATTTCGGGAGGTCATCGATGGATGGCTGCGCATCCTCGACGAGGATGTGATCGCCGCGGGAGTCGACCCCGGCGACCACGCCGAAGTAGCCCGCCGCTCGGCCGCCCTTCTCGAGCAGCGCCTTGCGGTCGTCTCCCGCACCGCGCCGGCGTTCGCGGCTGCCCTTCGGGGTTATCACGCGGCGACCCTGGCAGGCGACATCGAGACAGCGGATGGGCTGGCCGCGTGGCTGGGCGGACAGCCGCACGTCGCCGCGCCCGTGCGCCGCTCCGCGGGCATCCGCGGCGAACTCGACCACTTCGGCGCCTTCGGGTTTCTCCAGGGTCTCCTCGCGGTTCTGCGGGACTCGGACTACCGAGGCCTCGTCCTCGTGCTCGACGAAGTCGAAACGCTTCAGCGGGTGCGCAGCGACGTGCGCGAGAAGTCGCTCAACGCGCTGCGGCAACTGCTCGATGAAGTCGACGCGGGCCGCTTCCCCGGACTCTACGTCCTCATCACCGGCACGCCTGCCTTCTTCGACGGAACTCAGGGCGTGCAGAGGCTCCCCCCGCTCGCCGCCCGCATCAGCGTCGACTTCAGCGGAGACCCGCGCTGGGACAACCCGCGGGCGCCGCAGGTGCGTCTCCTCGGGTTCCAGCGCGACAGCCTTATCGAACTGGGCCGGCGAATCAGGGACATCTACGCCACCGGGAGCCCCGCGTCCGATCGCGTTCATGCGCTGGTCGACGACCGCTACCTGGGCGCTCTCGCGGACACCGTCGCCGGCAGGCTCGGGGGCAAGGTCGGCATCGCACCGCGCCTGTACCTGCGGAAGCTCATCGACATCCTCGACAGGATCGAGCAGTTCCCCGACTATGCCCCCGAAGACGCGACGCGAATCGCCGTGGCCGCGGCCGAACTGACCGCGGACGAACGTGCCGCGGCCGGAGTCGACGGGATCGCACTCGATGTCTGACGAGGCGAGCCTCAGCCCCGCACTCGAGTACCACGTCGCCAACACGCTCGGTTGGCAGGACCTCAGGCCCCTGCAGCGCGAAGCGATCGGCCCCGTGCTCTCCGGTGCGGACTGCCTCCTGATCGCCCCCACCGCCGGCGGCAAGACGGAGGCGGCGACATTCCCGATGCTCACCCGCATGGTCGATGAAGGGTGGACCGGGCTCAGCGTCATCTACGTGGCCCCCCTCAAGGCGCTGCTCAACAACCTGCTCCCCCGCCTGGAGCAGTACACGGGCTGGCTCGGCCGGCGGGTCGCGCTCTGGCACGGTGACGTGGGCGACGGCGCTCGCCGCAGCATCCTGAACGACCCTCCGGACATCCTCCTCACCACCCCGGAGTCGCTCGAAGCGATGTTGGTGTCGCGGCGCGTCGACCATCGGCTGCTCTTCGGCGGACTTCGCGCGGTCATCGCCGACGAGATCCATGCATTCGCGGCAGCCGATCGCGGATGGCACCTCGTCGCCGTTCTCGAGAGACTGCAGCGACTCGCCGCGGGCCGCATCCAGCGCGTCGGTCTGTCGGCGACGCTGGGAAACCCCGACGAGGTGCTCGCCTGGTATCAGGGGTCGAACGCCGGCACGGGCACCGGGAAGGTCGTTACCGCGGGAGACGCGCCAGCGCCCCCTGAGATCACCCTCGACTACGTCGGATCGATCACGAACGCGGCGATCGTCCTGTCGTCACTGCACCACGGTGAGAAGCGACTGGTGTTCTGCGAGTCACGCGCCCAGGCCGAGCAACTCGCGTTTGATCTGCGCGAGCACGGCGTCACGGTCTTCGTCTCTCATTCGTCGCTGTCGCTCGATGAGCGCCGGCAGGCGGAACGCGCCTTCGCGGAGGCGCGGGACTGCGTCATCGTCGCAACATCGACGCTCGAACTCGGCATCGACATCGGCGACCTGGATCGGATGATTCAGATCGACGCGCCGCGCTCTGTCAGCTCCTTCCTCCAGCGACTGGGACGGACAGGTCGTCGTGCCGGGACTTCGCGCAACGCGCTGTTTCTCGCTACCGAGCACGAGACGTTCCTGCGCGCCGCGGGCCTGCTCCACCGCTGGGCGGCGGGATTCGTCGAGCCGATCACCCCTCCCCCTTCCCCGCGGCACATCGCGGCCCAGCAGCTCCTCGCCCTCGCGCTGCAGGAGTCCCGGTTCACCCGTACGGCCTGGCGCGAGTGGTGGGCGAGCAGTCCGGTCATGACGGATGGGGACGCGGTGCTCGCCTTCCTCGTCGAGGCGGAGTTCCTCGTGGAGGACGGCGGGTGGCTCTTCATCGGCCCGACCGCGGAGAAGGTGTTCGGTGGGCGGAACTTCCTCGACCTGCTGAGCACGTTCGTGGCGGGCCTCGAGCTCTCGGTGCAGAACGGGCGCAAGCAGATCGGTTCGATCGAACCCATCTCGCTCACACGGGAGGTTCTGCGGGGAGAGAAGCCGCTGCTCCTTGCGGGTCGCGCCTGGCGTGTGAGAAGCGTGGACTGGGAGCGCCACGTCGTGGACGTCGAGGAGGACTCGGCTCGCGGCAAGACGCGGTGGTCGTCGTCGCCCATGCCCGAGGCATTCGAGATGGTGCGAGCGCGCCGAGATGTCCTCTTGGGCGCTGAGCCCGACGTGACTCTCTCACAACGCGCGAAGGCGCTGCTGCCCCAGCTCCGCGAAGCGTGGTCCAACAGGGTCGATCCCGATGGGATCGTACACGAACGCAGTGACAGGGGCGTTACGCTCTGGACGTTCGCCGGGCTTCGGGCCAACGAGACTCTTGCGGCCGCACTTCCCGTTGAGTACGAGGCTCGCTGTACGAATGAGGCGATCCATCTCGCCTCCGCCCTTTCCGCGGGGCTCCTCTCTCGACTCGACCTCAGCGAGGTTCTGCCGCACGTGCCTCGGGAGGCTGTCGAGGGGCTGAAGTTCTCCGCGGCGCTCCCGCCTGACCTCGCGCGCGCGACACTCGCGGAGCGGTTCGTGGACCGGGCAGGAGGAACTGAGATTGCCCGGAGCGCGGTGATCGTGCGCACGTTCAACGAGGAACGAGCGCCCTGAATCGAGAGAAAACCCCTGTCAGTGCTGCAGTCATATCGAGCTTCCTCCTGAACTGCACTTAAACCCGGGCCGGCGGCGTACGGTGCCCATCCGTTTCGTGTGTCCTCCGCAGAGGGCGCTGACGCAACTCGAGGAATCGAACGAAACGATCCAACAACCGCCGGACCATATGATTCGTCAGCTTTGAATTCGCTAGCCGCTTGGCCAGCGGAGGACTTGTCGCATAGTACACGCGAACGAACACCCTGCCCACGGGATTTGTGAGCAGCGTGTGATCTCTGAACTTGCGAAGCGTAATGACCTCCGCCGCGTTATACGACCCGTAGACGGCAGTTGCGATGTAGCACCCTCCCGCAGCTGCCTTTGGCGCCTCCGGTACGAGGAACTGGGGGTTCTCACGGTTCACCTTCATCATCAGCTCATGCAGGCGTGTGGTGTACTGCACGAACCGTTGCGTCAGTTCTTCATGCATTTGCGTGACTGTCTCCACCTCGTCGTGCGTCATCGTCCGCATGCCACTCGCTACCATCGAGTAGCCGATAGTTTCTAGCGATTGTTGGACGCGGTCCCACACGGGTTTCGCTTCGTTTCCCCAGACATGGAACATCCGCTTGTCGCCCTCGCTGTACGCGTCGAGCGTTTTCTGTTCGAGTGCTTCCAGCCGATCCAATAGTCCGGCCGTAGTGGCGCATTCCGCCATTACTTGATAGAAGTCCATCCGCTTACAGTACTGCTCCCGGAGCGGTGAATTTCGCAGAACTCCGCCGTCACAGGCGTGGGCGCGGCGCGAGGACTCGTCGCGATATGTTTCGTGGAGCGGGCGCCGAGAAGCGGTTCATTGGTTTCAAGGCGCGTAGAGTTTCTGCTCCGACCTGACACACCGCGTAGCGCCCGCAGATTGTCCGCCGGTTCCTCAGTTGTCAGGACTGAGAGTGCGTGGCGGGTCTTCCATGCCCCACAGCCGTTCGTAGTCCGGAGCTACGGTCTCCCACGCGACGCGAACCGCGTCGGTGAGCGGAGGCAGTTCGCCCGATCTGGGTGCCTGAATCACGAAGTCATGCAGGATCGGTCGCCGTGCTCTGTCTAGGCGGCCTTTCGGGTCCGGGAACCTGAGGACCAGTGCGTCGCCGACCCGTTTGCGGACCTCGCGTTGCTCAGTCACGCCCGCGAAGGCAGCTTCGTAGATCGGTAGAGGGTCCGGGAATCCGCCATCGCGGACGAATCGGAACCCCCAGGAGTGGCCGCGGGTTGCCCAGATGTAGGAGCCGGGCTCCAACGTCATTTGATGCTCCGCAGCAGAGTGTGTTCCTCCTCGCCCCGGTTCAGATCCATTCGGAACTGCGTCAGCGTGGCTGTGAGGTAATTTTGCTTGGCGAGCGCTGTCCGGTTGACCTCTCGGAGCGTGTCGCCCGCCAGCTCGACGGCCTCCTCCACAACATCCTTTCCGATGACGTTGAGGATCGTGCCCAGAATTCCATCTCTCGACTTATTGGCCAGCGCGGCTGCGAGGAGACGAGCACCTCCGTCGAAGAGGGCCTCGGCGACCTTACCGGGGAATTTCTGGAGCTCCGCCCAACGTGCGTGTCGCTCCAGCGGGAGGACTGCAGCGACGGGGAGGACGAGGTCGAGACCGATTCGATCGGCGACCTCAATGCGGCCGGGTTCGAACTTGGCGGACGAGAGTAGTAGGTAGTCCTCAGCGACCGACATCGCGCTCGGGTCCTGGACGAATCCGGCAAGCACTTTTCGGAACTCATCGACGTCGTCGGCTGCCTTCAAGTCCAGCAGGTCCCTGAACTTGTACGCGTCGATCTCCGGCATGAGATCTGCCTTGGAGAGCGCCATGATCCAGATCCGGGGGAATCTGACGAGCGGTTCCCCTGTTTCGAGCAACTTGTCTTTGAGTGCGAGAAGCCCGTTCGAGAAGTTACTGAACAGCGACTTCAGGTAGCGTTCCTCCTCGCCGGCGTGATCGAGTAGGCGCTGCGCGTCGACGAGGAGCAGTGCGACGTCGGAGCCGAGCAGTGACCGGAACGTGTCGACACGACGTTGTGCTTCCTCCGTGCCGCTGACGCCCTGCTCGAACCACTCACCCGGGTAGTCGTGCCAGACCAGCCGGAGCGCGTGGAACGGGTGTGCCTTCGCCGCTTTGGAATTCGTTGGCTCCTTGAGCTTCATGGAGAACGCATACGAGGCCCCGGCCGCAATTGTCTGGATCGGCGCTACGTTCATGTCTCGCATGCCGAGGTAGTTGCGGTTGAGACGAGCCCCCTGCCCGATGTCATCCGCAACCACCTGATAGAGGCTCTGCCTGCGGAACGAAGCTTCCTGCGCGGCGCCGTAGAACGACGACACCAGTACTGTCTTCCCGCTTCCGCTCTCGCCGAACACTGCGATGTGTTGCTCGAGGGACGACTTCTTTGCCTGCATTAGAACAAGGTAGGGCACCGCGCGGGCGTTTCCTGCAATCGCTACCGAGAGGCCCGCCGGTCGGCCCGTCACCGTAGCTCCCGGTAGGCAACATCTTGCAGGACAGGCCGAGTAGGAGGCTCCGGCTAGGGCTACTGGGCAGGGGCATGTCTCTTCCCCCGAGGCGGTGCGGCGCCGCTAGCGTGGGTGGATCTCCTGAAGTCGGCGCACCGAGCGCAGGAACTCATCGACGACGACGTGGTCATCTGATGTCCATTGCGATTCGAGTGGGATCTCAGCGAATTCCGCATAGAGGTGCGGTCTGCTCGGTCGTCCCCTGCTCGGGTACGCCTTGAGTTCGAAACGCGCCCCTGAGGTTGCGTCCCATTTGAGCATCAACTCGATGCAGTTGCCACCCACGAGTTCGAAGGCTGCGAATGCCATCTCACTAGCGCCGCCGCCCTTCGGCTCCCAGGGCCACGACTGCCTAAGCAGGCCCAGTACCCGCAAGTCGGCTTCGATCAACTTCCCGAGGTGGCGTGCGCGCTCACGTAGGCGTGCCCGTGCTTCGGTGCGATCCAGCGTCACCAAGGTGAGGTCTCCCACGGACAGGCCGAGCGCATCACGGTAGTCACGCTGCTTCGGTCCAGGGTCATGCATGGGTGCCTGCGGGTCGTCCGCCATGGTCCGCACGAGGGGGAATCGCGCGAGCGCTTCATCGAGGAGTCGTCGCGACCTCCCGATCACAGTCGCCTTGAAGATGACCATCGCCTCATCGATGCTGGCGGGATCTCCGTTGAGCTTTTCGTCGACGCGGATGAAGTCCTCGATCTCCTCGGCGCTGATCGACCAGCGGTCCGGCTCCCAGACCCGCCACGCTTCTCCGTCCTGCAACCACGAGAGCAGCAGATCGAACTTCTTTCGGCCGGAGATGTCCTGAAGGCTTCGGTTGGCTGAGCTGTTCAGTGCCCAGAAGTTGCCGGTCGAGTTGATGAGATGCCGGTCGGGATGGTGGCGCCGGCGACCTCCCCGCCCGGGGGCCCACATGCGGTGAGCCTGCGCCTGCGGGAAGATGTGGTCCCAGTCGAAGTCGTCGTCGGGCTGGGAACGGTACGGTATTCGCTGAGCGAGCGCGGTGAGGATCCATCCGTTGCGGCTCGCGAGGTTCGCCAACTCTTCTTGTGACTCGGTGCCGGCCACGGCGCGCCCGCGCGAGCCTCGCAACCGTGTCTTCGCACGCACGACGGAGACGATCTCTGCCAGCGGGAAATGCAAGCCGGCACTCCCTGCATCAAGCGCCTCATGAAACGCGATTCGCCGGAACGTGTCTCCCATCACGGAGCGGTACCGGAACATCGTCGCTCCCAGAAGATAGGCATCCAGAGCGTCGAGGCTCGCGCGGTACAACTCAGCGTCGGATCCTGGAAATGCCACCGCCCACGCGAGTACGTCATCCCAAAGGTCTGGTGTGACTTGGTGCAGAACGTATCCGAGGCTCGACTCCTCGGCGTACCACGATGCGAAGGATGCCAGTCTTGCCCGGACGACCGAGCCAGGCTCGGTGATTTCTGCCAGAGCGGCGTGGAGGAGGTCGCCCTTCTTACCGGTCAACCGGTCGACGGTGAGCGGCAGAACGTCACCGTGTCCGATTGCGCGGCTGGCCAGCCTCGACAGGAAACGCAGCGCGCCAAGCCGGGTTCTCAGCATCGGCGCCTCTCTCAGCGCCTCGTCCAGCCTGGCCTCGGCGTCACGCCAGAAGGTCTTCACGCCGGCGAAGTAGACGTCTGCTCCCGCTACATTCACACCGCCCAGATTGATCCTGCTGAAGACCTCCAGAACGTCGAGGGGAGTGTCCATTCGGGCACGGAGTATCGGCACCGACCGTCTGGTCCACGCGCGGATGAGTCGGTTGAGATTGCGAACCGCGATCGACCGCTCCTCGGCGGGGACCTCTCGATCGAAGCGCGGGTCGAGGCCGTGGAGAAGCTCCCCTATGGTCGATTCGTCGACCTGCATCGTTGGGAAATTGCGCTGTCCGGCCCAGTCGGCCCAACGTGAAAGGTCCACAAATCGGCCCCGCGATTCCAACTCTTGATCCGGATCGCGGAGGTGACGGATGTGGGGGATGGCTCGCTCCTTGGCGCCTCTTCCCTGCGCCGGGGCGGGAGAAGGACGCTCCATCAGCATGTCGAGGAGGAAATGCCCGTAGTTCCCTTGGTCCGTGAAGATCGAGAACATCGCATTGATCCGCTGCTGGCCGTCGAGGACTTGCCACGATCCCGACTCGGCATCCGACTCCGCACGCGACCCGTCCGGTCGAACGATGAGCTCGCGCGTGTGGTCTCGAACTGTGCTCAGCAATATCGCGCCGATCGGATAATCGGCGAGAAGCGAATCCAGGAGGTGCCGCATCCGGAGCTCATCCCACACTTCGTCACGCTGCACCAGCGCGAGGTTCCATCGGTCGGTCTGACTCAATCGGCGGGTGACCAATTCACCGACGGATGCAGAGACGGCTGCGTCGTCGCCGGAGATCCCGTCGATCATGTCGACAGGATTCCATGAGCAGGGGACAGATCGCACGCACCTCCCTCGCGCCGACGGCTCCATGGCGGAGGCGCCGTCGAGGATGGCGGGGGCACGGACTCCGTGGGCCGTGGAACCCGGGGACGATGGTGATAACTCGCGCAGGCCTCAACTGGTGGCTTGATCTCGAGCCGGAACTCGACTGGCAGTTCGCCACCACCTACGCCGACAGCGCACCGCACGAATACGTTCGCTTCGCCTCGCACGCCCGGACTCGAGCCCGCTGACTTTGTACGCGCAGCGCATGTGATCCAGACATTCGTTGAGTCGATGAAGTTCCACAAACGGACCCGCATCTACCTGCGCACCCCCATGGGCTGGAAGCACTGGAGGAAATGTTCCCAGACCACGGCTCTCATCAGGGCGATATTCGGCGAGCAAGTATGGCGCACAGTCGACATTGGCTGCGGTACTGGCTGGCCGGTGACGCGCGGACTGATCGACCCGGCCCGGTACGTCGGCATCGATCCGTCGACGGCGATGTTGAACGCGCTCGTGGCGAAGCATCCCATCGTCGCCGGGCTCCACCCCATGACTCAGGCCGCAGCTCAGGAAGAGCGGGTCCTGCGCGGGGCACGGTTCGACAGCGTTGTGTCGCTCGGCGGCTCAGCTTCGTACCTGTCCCTGGCTGAACTGCAGGAGCTCGCCGCACGCGGAAAGCGGGGAGCCGTCGTGATGCACTTCGCCGACGGCAAGGCGCCACCTACGAATGACCTGGATCCGCGGATCACAGAGGCCTCACTCGCCGCGGCAACCGAGATGACCGTCCACCAAGTCCGGGTTGGTCGGTCCTCGCGTCGTACATACCCGCACGTTGAGAAGGGCTCCCCCGATTGCGGAAGCCCTGGGCGTTCTGCGGCGCATCTGTCGAAATTGCGCGAACGATGATCGGACGCGGCGTCCGGTGGCGATACCCGCAATCTCGGTCACTTTCCGACGTCGCTGCGATTGGCCTCCGCCGTCGAGATCGCCCGAACGACGACCGAAGGCGCCGACGCAAAGTGAATTGTGCAATCTCGGGCCGCGCCCGCGACCGGACGTGCGTCAGACCCCGTCGACGGCGGGCATCAGCGCGAACACGATCTCCTCGGTCTCACGCCCGAGGCCCGGCGCGTACGCGGTGTTGCGCGAGACCTCCGCGAAACCGGCGTTCCGCAGCACCGCGATCGAGCCGTGGTTGTGGGCGGCGACGCGTGCGAAGAGCGGGCGGATCGGCTCGCGCGAGATGAGCTGTCGCAGAGCTTCGGTGGCGATGCCGCGACCCCACGCGAGGCGCGGAAGCCAGAAGCTGACCTCGCGCTCGCCCTCGATCGTGAACGCGGAGATCGAGCCGGCGAACCCGCTGTTCTCGGTGATGACGAACACCGAGGTGTCGGGCGACGAGAGATTCCGGCTCATCCACGCGTCGAAGGCCTCGCGGTCGTCCGGGTCGGCGGCCGTGAAGGCGGCCAGCGCGACGGCCTCGGGATCGCGCATCATCTCGAAGATCGCGTCGAGGTCGTCGTCGTGCACGTCGCGCAGTTCGATATGGCCCACGATCTACAACATAGGCGAGGGACACCCCGCGTGAGAGTCGTCAGGCGAGGGGATGCAGTCGCCGCAGCACGACCTCGGCCGCCGCTCCGTCGCGCGCCGCGATCGCGTCGCGGAACTCCATGTACAGAGCGGTGCGGGTCGGTTCGTCCGCGATCGGCGGACTCCAGCCGACGAGGTTGCGGCGCAGCGCGAACTCCGCCTCGCGGAGGACCCGCACGAAGGCGGGATTGCCCGTCGCGTGCGTGAGCGCCGGGAAGAAGTGAGCGCTCGCGGCGAGGATGCGCGCCGGGTCGTCGCTGCGCGAAGCCTCGACGATCTCGTCGGCCTGCGCCACCAGGCTCTCGAGTGCCTCGTCGTCGCACCGCGGGAGTGCGAGGAGTGCGGCGTTGCCCATCAGGAGCGTGACGAACTCCTGCGTGTACTGCTGCGAGCGAGCCGTCGGCGTCGAGACGCGGGTGTAGCGGTTGGGCGAGACCTCGACGAGGCCGATCACCTCGAGCCGCTGGAGGGCCTCGCGCACGGGCGTGCGGGACACGCCGAGTCGCTGGGCGAGCTCGTGGTCGCGCAACCGCTCACCGGGAGCGAGGCGGCCTTCGAGGATCGCCTCACCGAGCACCGAGTACACCTCATCTCCGAGGGCGGTGCCGCTGTTCTGGCGAGGATCGGGGGACGCGGGCATGCCGCGACCAGTGTAGACGGATGCCGCAACCCCGGGCCGAGCTTTCCACAGACCGATGCCGAACTCGCAGTTGCGCCGATATATCGGTAGAGTGACGCTGTCACGCGTGGGCGTGGCCTATCCGGGGGGATCCGTCGACGCCCGGGCCTTGAGTTCGCTCGGCCCGGGCGTACGATGGGCCCGCGTGCGCCGGCGGGGCATCCGTTCCTCCCCCCTCGTCTGCTCTTGCAACGTTTGTGTCACCATCCGTCACGCACCTCCCGCGCACCCCTGCCGATCGATAGCGTGGGCATCGGACTCGTGCAGGAGGCGCGGGCAAGCAAAGAACGGCATTTCATGAGCACGCAGGGCACCGTCAAGTGGTTCAACTCCGAGAAGGGATTCGGCTTCATCGCGCCCGATGAAGGAGGAGCCGACGTCTTCGCGCACTACAGCGCGATCCAGGCGAGCGGCTACCGCTCTCTCGAAGAGAACCAGCGCGTCGAGTTCGAGATCGCACAGGGGCCGAAGGGTCTCCAGGCAGAGAACATCCGTCCAATCTGAGTGACGGGCCGGCGTGCGGCATCCGATCCTTGTGAGCGGATGCCGCCGCCTTTCGCCGTGCGCATCGCGCGGCATCCGGCGGCAGCGGTCGCGGTTCAGTCGCGACCGCCGCGGACGAGCTCCATGCCCGCGCCGGCGAACTGACGCAGCGTCGCGTCGGGCAGGAATGCCCGGGTGAGACCCGCGCCGATGCGGGTGAGGTCGCTCTCGTCGCGGAAGAGCAGATACATCGTCTCGTACCGCGGGTGGAACTTCTGCTTGAAGCGGTGCAGCGACCGGAAGCCGTAGACCGGCTCGAGCATCTCGGCGAGCTTGTCGCTCAGTGTGGCGAGCATGCCTGCGTCGGGCGGATAGTCGTGCGCGAGCGGCGCACCCGACAGCGACATGATCTCGGCGCCCTCGTCCGAGAAGACGCGCGCCGATGACCCGATGAGGAACTCCATCACGGGGCCGAAGCCGCCTTCGCGTCGGCGCATGAGGTCGAGGGTCCATCCCCGGACGATCCCGCCTTCGCCGTAGACCGGCAGCCATGACAGGAATCCGTCGACGTCTCCGTGCGGCGAGATCGCCAGCGCGAGACGCACCTCGGGGTCCTCGGCCTCGACGAGCGTCCCCAAGGTGAAACCCATCTCGGGCAGCCCCTTGTCGCCCACCCACATCTCCGAGATCGCGCGCAGCTGCGCCTGGATGCCCCAGGGCTCGTCGGCGAGCCGCGTCATCCGGAAGGTCATCTCCTCCCGTCCCGCACGGTTGAGCGACGACCGCACGGAGTTCCAGCGCTTGCCGGTGAACTCGAGCCCCGGCAGGTCCACGATCGTGTCGTCCGCGACGACGAGACTGCGCCACGTCGCCGGCACCGCATCGCGCGTCGCCTCGTCGGCGCTGAAGAAGCAGGGCACGAGCCCCGCGGACTCCGCCATGCGGATGAACTCCTGCACGGACTCCGCTCGGGACTCGGCGGGCCCGAGCGGATCGGCGAGGGCGAGAGCGATCCCCGCGCGGCGCTGGTACGCGACGATGCCGTGGGTCGTGCGGGCGTAGGAGTTGCCCTCCCACGTCGTCATCCACGAGAGGGTTCCGCCGCCGTGCGCGCGGAGCATCTCCTTCACGTCGTCGACGTCGGGCGCCGGCCGAAGCCCGAGCTCGGATCGGCGCCCCGCGCGGAACGCGTGCCGCACGGCGATGAGATAGGCGAGCAGCAGAAGCCACATGATTCCGGCCGCGAGCGCGAGCTCGGTCTCGCCGTCGATCACGACCTCGACCTGCGCCTCGCTCGAAACCACGATCGCCACCGCGATGAGCAGGCCGATCGCGATGTTGATGCCCGCGAGGACGATCGACAGGACCCACGCCCAGCGGCGCCCGCGCCGGAGACCGTTCGCGACGAGAAGGATCACGAGGCCGTCGAACGCGGCGTCGAGGAAGCCGCCGCTCACCGGCGCGGTCGGACCGAACGGCCCATTCGTCGGAACGAGCACCGCGATGACCTGGATCGCGCCGAGCACGAGCATCGAGACGAACGCTATGAGCCGCTGTTCGCGCGTCGTCGTGCGCTGCACCCGCAGCGAGCGGTCGACCGCGAGCACCAGGAGCACGGCGAGCAGGTGTTCGACGTCGGCGAGCTCGCCCCAGAAGAGCATCGCGATGAAGACGAACGCGAGGAGCACGAGCCACGCCCGCACGCGCCACGGCTGCACGAAGAGGCCGACGGCCGCCGCGATGCACGCCATCGTCCCGCCCGACGGCCCGACATCGAGCGACGCCGCCTCGGTCTGCGCCCACTCCCACGGCAGGAACGCGAGCAGCCAGAGCACGAGTGCACCGGCGAACACCGCGAACAGCTGGCCGACCCAGAAGTAGCCGAGCGCTGCGCGCCACCCGCGCCGCCACTCGAGGTAGGCCATGCCCGCGAAGCCGGAGATCGTGAAGACGTAGACCCACGGCTGGTTCGCGAAGAACGTGCCCGTGACCGGAGTCCACCAGCGTCCGGCCTCGAGCGCGGGCAGTCCGTATGCGACGACCTCGTACGCCGGACTGTCCTCGAACGGTGACCAGAACCCCGCGCTGACGACCCCGACGACGACGATCGCGGCCACGAGAGACAGCGTCGCCGGCAGCCGGGAAAGAGCGGTGACCAGGCGATTCGGACGGGGCGAGGCATCCGTCATGCCCCTCATTATGGTGAGATCCGCCGGATGCGCGGGAGACCCCGCTCCCGTGGCAGGACTTTACGAGCGGCTCAGGCGCGCGTAATCGGCGAGGGCCTTCGCGTCTTCGGCGTCGCGCATCGCCCGGCGCGCGGCGTCGAGAGCCTCGACCGGATCGTGCGACTGACGCGCCGCAGCGAGCTCCCGCTGGGCCGACAGAAGCCGCGATCGGGCGTCGGCTCCGGCGTGCGCGTGAGCGATCGCGGCCTCGGCCTGGGCGATCGCTCCACGCGCGGCTGCGAGCGTGCCGGGGAGCGCCGTGCGCGCGCCGCGCAGGCGCTGCTGAGCCGTGCGGGCGTCGCCGAGGGAGAGGTCGAGCCGGTCGCGCAGGCGGGCGATCGCGTCGATCGTGCGGGTGGGGCGGCGTGCGGCATCCGGCTCGAGCTTCGTCAGCTCCTCCTCGATCGCCCTCAACTCGCGACCGAGCCGTTCGGCGTCGGGCGGTTCGAGGTTGTCTCGCGTGATGAACGCCAGCCGCAGCGCCGACCGTGCCGAGGCGAACTCGCCGGCGAGGGCCTGGGCCGCCTGCGTGACGAGGCGGTGGTTCTCCTCGAGGATGCGCGACTCGGTCTCGGCGGTGCGCAGCGCACGCTCGGCCCGGGCGAGATCGGGAAGCGCCGACCGCGTCGGGTCGGCAGCGTGCTCGGATGCCTCGGCCAGCAGCGCCTCGGACTGTTCGACCGCTGCGACCGCCGCGCGCGCGGCCCGCGCTGCCTCGCGCCACTCGTCTTCGGCGAAGCGGTCCGACAGCTCCGCGACGAGCGCGGCGGGATCGCCCATCGACGCGCGAAGCGCCTCGAGGCGGGACTGCGCGCCGGCGACCTGCGACGCCGCCGTGACGTTCGCGGCCATCCACGCGCGATGGTCGGTGCGAGCGCGGTCGATGCCCGCCATCGCGGCGTCCGCGCGGCGCTCGATGCGCGACGACACACGACGGATGTCGACGGGCGAGGCATCCGGCTTCGAGATCTCCTGGAACTCCTCGAACGACTCGTCCCGCACGTGTTGGGCGGTCAGGCGCGCTCGCCGCAGCGACGTCGGGGCGTCGCCCCCGTACAGCGCGCCGGACAGGCCGACCTCGAGGTCCAGCTCGTTCACGGCGTCGTCGAGCCGGACCAGCGCTGCGCCCGCCCGGGCGCGCACCTCTTCTGCCGCGGCCCGGGCGCGCGGCGAACGACGGGCGCGACGGATGCCCCACGCCAGCACCGCGATGGCGATCGCCGTGATGCCGAACACCACGAGCGCCGGGATCAGCCACCCGAGCAGGGCCGCGACGATCTCACCCATCGGCATCGGCCACCAGCAGGATCTCGCGCAGCTCGGCGACCGTGTCGACCGTGGCCTGCGCGCCCTCGGACTCGTGCGGCCAGCTGAATCCCCAGCGCACGAACACGACGGGGATGTCGTGGTCGGCCGCGCCGTCGATGTCGTGGTGACGGTCGCCCACGAGCACCGTGCGGCTCGTGTCGACCTCGAGCTCCTCGAGCCGGCGCAGCGCTTCGCCGATGACCTCGGACTTCGAGCTCAGCGTGCGCTCGTCGTCGCTCGCGCCCACGATCGTCGCGAAGTACGGCGCGAGACCGAAGTGCTCCATGAGCGCGTCGACCTGTCGCTCGGGCTTGGAGCTCGCGGTCGCCTGCGTCACGCCGTTCGCGGCGAGCTCGGCGATGAGCTCGCCGATGCCGTCGATGAGCTGCGCGCCGGCCGTGTACCCCTCGGACGCGCCGAGCGTCCGATAGAACGTGACGGCTTCGGATGCCTCCGCCGGAGTCATCCCGACGTTCACCTGGAACGAGTCGTACATGGGCGGGCCGATCCAGTGCACGAGCTCCGCGCGGGTCGGGGTGGGCTTGCCGAAATGCGTGAGCGTGACCGTGAGCCGGCGCAGAATGCCCTCGGATGCGTCGACGATCGTGCCGTCGACATCCCACAGCACACAGGTCCAGCGAGGTCGGGTCGGCATGCCTCCAGCCTAGGCGTCACCGGCGGATGCACGACTTCCCGTCCACAGCACGGGTCGCGTGCGTCGGCACGTCGTGCACTCGACGCGAAGTCGTGCACTCGGCCCTGGGGGGTGCGAGATGCGGGGACTCAGAAGAGGCGGGGCGCCCCGGACTCGATACCCTTCATGCCCTCGTAGTCGAGGGTGACGCACCGGATGCCGCGGTCGGTCGCGAGCACCTTCGCCTGCGGCTTGATCTCCTGCGCCGCGAAGACGCCCTTCACGGGAGCGAGGTGCGGGTCGCGCCCGAGCAGCTCGAGATAGCGGGTGAGCTGCTCGACACCATCGATGTCTCCGCGACGCTTGACCTCGACGGCGATCGTCCCGCCGGCGGGATCGCGCAGCAGCAGGTCGACCGGACCGATCGCGGTCGGGAACTCCCGCCGCACGAGCGTGAGCCCCTCGCCGATCACGTCGACCTGCTCGGCGAGCAGCCGCTGCAGATCGGCCTCGACGCCGTCCTTGACCAGACCCGGGTCGATCCCGAGGTCGTGCGACGAGTCGTGCAGCAGCTCGTGGATGCGCACGAGCAGTGCGTCGCCCGTCTTCGCGTGGATCACGCGCCACTGCTCGATGACGCCTTCGGCGGCGGATGCCGCATCCGGAACTTCGACCGTCAGCGTGCACGGCGGCGACATCCAGTTCAGGGGCTTGTACGAGCCCCCGTCGGAGTGGACGAGCAGGCTCCCGTCGCCCTTGTGCACGAGCAGGCGCGTCGCGAGCGGGAGGTGCGCCGTGAGGCGTCCGGTGTAGTCGACCGAGCAGCGGGCGATGACGAGACGCACGCCACGAGCCTACCCGCGACCGGCGCGTCGGATTCGCCGTCCGACTCACCGCACCCCGACGAGGTGCCGCGCGAAGAAGCCGCTCGCGTTCTCCCCCGCGTGGTGCGGGACCCCGGTGTGGCCGCCCATGTTGGCGATGAGCTGCTTCTCCGTCGACCCGAAAGCGTCGAACACCTCGAGTGCGAGCTGCCGGTCGTTGCCCTCGTCGTCCCACTGCAGGAGGACATGCAGCGGGATCGTGACCCGCCGGGCCTCTTCGATGATGGAGCGCGGCACGTAGCTGCCCGCGAAGAGGACGGCCGCAGCGATCCGCGGTTCGACGTGAGCCAGCCGCACCCCGATCGCGATGACCCCGCCCGAGATGCCGACGGGGCCTCCGATCTCGGGCAGTTCGAGGAGCGCATCCATGGTGGCCCGCCACTCCGGCACCGCCTGCTCGACGAGCGGGAGGATGAGGCGGTCGATGACCTCCTCACTCGGCCGCTCACCGGCCGCGATCGCCCGCTGCAGGGCGGCGCGCGCATCCGCGGCGGAGGCGGAAGCGGGTCGGTCGCCGGCGCCGGGAAGCTCGATGGCGACGGACGCGAAGCCCTGTGCCGCGGCGGGCTCGGCGCGGGCGGCGAGTCGCGGCAGCATCCGGTTCAGCCCGCCCGGATGGCCGAGGAGGATGAGGGGAACAGGCGAGGCGGCGCGGGCGGGAGTCCACAGCATGCCGGGGATCTCGCCCAGGACGAACTGGCGTTCGATGAGGTCGCCGTTGCGGCGTTCAGAGGTGAAGTGCACGGTCGTGCCTTTCGGGAGCGGTTGAGAGATGGCGCTCCCGGACGACCTACCGCCCGACCGTGGCTCCTGCGAGGAGCACCCACGTCGATTCGTTCACGGGTACCACCTCCTCACGCTGCTGCACGGCTCAGAGCACGGTAGCAGAGGCAGGTTCAGTGGTGCCCTGCGCCGACCTTCGAACCGGGCAGCGGCTTCGCCGCGGGAGAGGCGAGACCGGATGCCACGATGAGTGCCACGATGATGTAGAGCGTGTTCAGCAGACCGATCTGCTCGCTGATGAAGCCCAGCGCGGGAGGACCCGCGAGGAACGCGACGTAGCCGATCGTGGCTGCGGCGCTCACGCGCGCGGCGGCCTTCGCGGGTTCGTCGGCCGCGGCGGACATGCCGAGCGGGAACCCGAGCGAGACACCCGCGCCCCACAGCGCCGCACCCACGAACACGAGCGGGATCGACGGCGCGAGGATGAACAGCAGCAGTCCGACCGTGGCGGTGACGGCGAGCACGCGCAGCGTCGCGACGCGACCGAAGCGGTCGACGAGCGGTCCGCCGAACACGCGCACGACGGTCATGCACACGGAGAAGACCGCGAGGGCGGCCGCCCCGAGCGCTTCGTCGGCGCCGTGGCCCTCGACGACGCCGAGCGCGAGCCAGTCGTTCGCGCCGCCTTCGGCGAACGCCATGCCCAGCATCACCACGCCGAGCGCGTACGTGCGCGGTTCCTTCCAGGCCGACAGGGCGACGCGCAGACGCTCGCGCCAACCCGCCCTCTCGGCCGGGGTCTCGGGGTCCATCGTGGCCTCCCGGGCCGGGACGTTCGCGATGCTGACGATCGCCACGACGACGATGAGCACCGCGACGATCGCGAGGTGCGTGAGAACGTTGGCGCCCCACGCGATCGCGAGTACGCCGAAGCCCGCGCCGATCACGGTGCCGAAGCTGAAGAACGCGTGGAACAGCGGGAGGATCGTCTTGCCGACGTGCTTCTCGATCGCGGCCCCTTCGACGTTCATCATGACGTCGAGGCATCCGTTGCCGAATCCCCACAGGACCAGTCCGAGCACGACCACGGGCGCGGAGTGCAGTGCGTCGGAGCCGAGGCCGATGATCGCGACGCCCGCGGCGAAGACGATCATCATCACGAGCATTCCGCGCCGCGCTCCCCAGCGCGCGAGCACGACGGAACTCACCGAGAGGCCTACGATCGACGCGACGCCGCCGATGAAGAGCATGAGGCCGAGCTGCGTGCGGTCGACGCCGACCGCGTCTTTGATCGCGGGCACACGCGCCGCCCAGGTGGCGATGCTCAGACCGCTCGCCAGGAAGATCGCGAAGATCGCGGTGCGCCAGCGGACGAGCTGCGACCGGGTGAGCGTCGACTCCATGCGTGGAGTCTACCGAATCGATTCGATCCGGATGCACCGGGCAGAGTACGATCGACGGAAGATGAGTACGCGCCGGGCAACGATCGCCGACGTCGCGCGCGAGGCAGGGGTCTCGCCGTCGACGGCCTCGGTCGTGTTCAGCGGCAAGACCCCGGTGTCGGATGCCACGCGCAAGCGCGTGCTGGCCGCGGCATCCGCCCTCGGCTACACCGGACCCGACCCGCGGGCCGCGTCGCTGCGACTCGGACGCTCGGGCATCGTCGGGGTGGTGTTCGAGGAGCATCTCGGCACCGCGTTCCTCGACCCCGTCAAGACGCTCATGATGGACGGCCTCGCCGATGCTGTCGCTCCGATCGGCGCGGGGCTGCTCCTGCTGCGCGACCGCGATTCGTGGAGCAGGGAAGGCGCCGCGCCGTCGCTCACGACCGCGCCGATCGACGCCGCGGTGCTCATCGGATGCAGCGGACTGCTGCGCGAGTCGCTCGACGTCGTCCGCGCGCGGGGCATCCCGGTGGTGGTCGTCGAGGGAGACGCGGGCGAGGGCATCCCGCGCATCGAGCTCGACAATCGTGAGGCGCAGCGGCAGGCGGCGAGCCATCTGCGGATGCTCGGGCACACGCGCGTCGCGACCGTGACGCTCGCGCCGCGGTCGGGCTGGGCCCGAGGACGGCTCACGTCCGACGACGAGGAGGACATCACGATCGAGGTCACACGCGACCGGCTGGCGGGTGTTCGCGACGTGTATCCGGATGCCCCGGCCTTCGCCGCCGCGGGCAGCTTCATCGACGAGGGGCTGGCTGCCGGCCGCGAGCTGTTCGCCGATCCCGCGACCCGGCCCACGGCCGTCATCGCGCAGAGCGACCTGCTCGCCGCGGGCGTGGTCCGGGCGGCGGGGGAGGCGGGACTGCGCATCCCGGAGGACGTGAGCGTCACGGGCTTCGATGGAATCGTCGTCGACGGGCTCGCGCCGTACGAGCTCACGACCCTCGTGCAGCCCGCCACAGACAAGGGACGGGCGGCGGGTGCGGCCGTCGCCGCGATGATCAGCGGCGAGGCCGCCGCGTCGATCCGGTTCACGTGCGAGTTCCGCGAAGGCAACACCACGGGGCCGGCACGGGGGGACTGACGAGGGGCGGAAGTCGGCGATTTCGCCTTCCATCCGCTCCTCCCCAGTCATCGGGCGTTTCGACGTCCCAGTAGAATGTTCGAGACACCCCGACCGCCCCGCGCAGCTCACTCCGGTCGCGCCGCGATGTCTCACGAGGAGGCCTAGATGCTGGCCTTCCTCGCGGCGTTCGCACTTCTCCCCCTCGCGATGCCGTGGCTGGTCGCACGCATCGGCGCTCGCGCCTTCTTCGTGTCGGCGCTCGTCCCGGCAGCCGCGTTCGTGCACGCCGCGGCCCTGACGCCGGCGGTCCTGGCGGGCGACATTCCGTTCGAGGCATATCGCTGGATCCGGCCGCTCGGCATCGAGCTCTCGATGCGGATGGACACCCTCGGCTGGGTGATGGCCCTCATCGTGACGGGCGTCGGCGCGCTCGTGATGCTCTACTGCCGCTGGTACTTCCGCGACAAGACCGAGAACCTCGGGCAGTTCTCCGCCGTGCTCCTCGCGTTCGCCGGCGCGATGTACGGGCTCGTGCTCACCGACGACCTCGTCGTGCTCGTGATGTTCTGGGAGGTCACGAGCGTCCTGTCGTATCTGCTCATCGGCTACTACAACCGACGCGCCGCCAGTCGACGAGCGGCACTCCAAGCGCTCCTCGTGACGACGCTCGGCGGCCTCGTCATGCTGATCGGCGTCGTGCTGCTCGTGGTCGACGCCGGCACGTCGAGCCTCTCGACGATCCTCGCCGAGGCGCCGACCGGTCCCGTGGTCGACGCCGCGCTCGTGCTCATCCTCGTCGGCGCGCTGAGCAAGTCCGCGATCTTCCCGTTCCACTTCTGGCTGCCCGGCGCCATGGCGGCGCCCACTCCCGTGAGCGCCTACCTGCACGCCGCGGCAATGGTGAAGGCGGGCATCTACCTCATCGCGCGCTTCGCGCCCGTGTTCGCAGCCTCGCCGGTGTGGAGGCCGGTGGTCATCTCGCTCGGCATCTTCACGATGCTGCTCGGCGGCATCCAGGCGCTCCGCGAGGCCGACCTCAAGCGCATCCTCGCGTTCGGCACGGTCAGCCAGCTCGGTCTGCTCACGGTGGTGCTCGGCTACGGCATCCGTGATGTCGCCCTCGCAGGTCTCGCCCTGCTCATCGCCCATGCCCTGTTCAAGTCAGCGCTGTTCCTCGTCGTCGGCGTGATCGACCGACAGTTGTCCACGCGCGACATCGGCGAGCTCAGCGGGGTCGGACGCCAAGCGCCCGTCATGGCGACGTTCTCGTTCCTCGCGATCGCGTCGATGGCGGGCATCATCCCCACCATCGGCTTCGTCGCGAAGGAGGGCGCGCTCGCGTCGCTGCTCTACGAGGCGGAGAACGGCGCGGTGTGGGGTCTCGTCGCCGTCGCGGGCATCGCCCTCGGCTCCGCGCTGACCGCGGCCTACGGCATCCGCTTCCTGTGGGGCGCGTTCTGGACCAAGAAGGACGCCGCAGGAAACCCGCTCCCCGAGACGGAGTGGCCCGACCCGCCCATAGGGTTCCTCGCCGCTCCGGTCGTGCTGTCGTCGTTCGGAGTCGTCGCCGGCCTCGCCGTCACCTTCGTCGACGAGGTGCTCGCGCCGTACGCCGACACGGCACCCGAGTCTTCGACGGGCGTCGCGGTGCCGGAGCATCCGGCCCACCTCGCCCTGTGGCACGGGCTCGAGCCCGCCCTCTGGATCTCGCTCGCGACACTCGTCGTCGGCGCGGGCGTCTTCTGGCTCACGGTCGCGACCGGATGGACGAAGCGGATGCTGCCGTTCACCGCCCCCGACGTGTACAACCTCGTCCTGCGGGCGATCGCGCGCGCGTCGGTCGTCACGACGAGCCTCACGCAGCGCGGGTCGCTGCCCGTCTACGTCGGCACGATCTTCGTCGTGTTCATCGCGGCCGAGGGCACCGCGCTCTTCGCCGGTCATGACTGGCGCGCGGCGCTCGACGCGTATCAGACACCCGTTCAGCTCGCGGTCGCGCCGGTCATGATCACGGCGGGGCTCATCGCGGTGCGTGCGCGCAAGCGCTACACGGGCGTCGTGCTCGTGTCGGTCACGGGCATGGGGATGGTCGTGCTGTTCGCGACGAGCGGCGCGCCCGACCTCGCACTCACACAGATCCTCGTCGAGACGGTGACGCTCGTCGCCTTCGCCCTCGTGCTGCGGCGACTGCCCTCGCGGTTGGGCGAGCACAACGCGTCCGTCGCGCCGATCGCACGAGCCGTGCTCGGTGCGATGGTCGGCGCCATGATGGCGGTCGTCGCGATCGTGGCAACGGCGTCGCGAGTGGCGGAGCCGATCTCGGAGGCGTTCCCCGAGCTCGCGTACGAGCTGGGCCACGGGCGCAACGTCGTCAACGTCGCACTCGTCGACCTGCGCGGCTGGGACACGATGGGCGAGCTGTCGGTGCTGATCCTCGCGGCGACCGGCGTCGCCTCGCTCGTGTTCGTCACGCACCGGGCCGACACCCTGTCGTTCACCGCGCCCCTGCCGAAGGTGGCGGCGCGCTCGTTCCGTCCGCTCGTCGAGACCTCCGACGGGCTCCAGCAGCGCGGCGACGTGCGCGGCAGCGGCCGCATGGCGTGGCTCGTCGGCGGTCAGCGCGTGAGACCCGAGAACCGCTCGCTCATGCTCGAGGTCATCGTGCGGATCCTCTTCCACACGATCATCGTCGTGTCGCTGTACGTGCTGTTCGCGGGGCACAACCTCCCCGGCGGCGGCTTCGCGGGCGGGCTCATCGCGGGCATGGCCCTCGTCATGAGGTACATCGCGGGCGGACGCTACGAGCTGGGCGCCGCGGCACCCACCGACGCCGGCCGTCTGCTCGGTGCGGGCATGACGATCGCCGTCGCCTGCGCGATCGTGCCGGTGTTCTTCGGCGCGGCGCCGCTCACGAGCGCGTTCTTCGAGATCGAGCTGCCCGTGCTCGGGCACCTCGAGTTCGTCACATCGACGATCTTCGACATCGGCGTCTACCTCGTGGTCATCGGGCTCGTGCTCGACGTGCTCCGCAGTCTCGGCGCCGAGGTCGACAGGCAGGCCGGCGAGACACGCTCGACGGAGGTCGTCGCATGAGCGTGTCGTTCGTCCTCATCATCATCATGGCGGTGCTCTTCGCGTGCGGCGTCTACGCGATGCTCGAGCGGAGCCTCACGCGAGTCCTGATCGGCTTCCTCCTGCTCGGCAACGCGACCAACCTGCTGCTGCTGATCGTCGCCGGTCAGCCGGGGATCGCCCCGTTCTTCGGGTCGGGCTCCACCGACGAGATGACCGATCCGCTTCCGCAGGCGCTCACCCTCACGGCCATCGTCATCACCTTCGCGGTCTCGGCGTTCCTCCTCGCGTTGATCTACCGCTCATGGCAGCTCGGCCAGGCCGACACCGTCGAGGACGATGCCGAAGACGTCGCCGTGCGCGGACGCGGTGCCGAAGAGGCGATGGACGACGAGACCGAGATCGAAGACGCCGACGACGACGCGACGACCGACTTCGTCGGGGTCGAGACCTCGCCGATCGTCGTGCTGCAGAGCCGCGATGTCTCGGGCATCCGCGATGACGCACCGGTCGACAAGCCCGCGAAGCCGAACCCTCCGAAGGGGGGTGATGACGAGTGAGCGCCCTCGTCCCCCTGCTCGTCACGCTTCCGCTCCTCGGCGCGGCGACGGCGCTTATCGCCGGCCGTCACCGCCGCACGCAGGTCGGCGTCTCGATCGTGACGCTCACCCTCGTGTGCGCGATCGCGGCCGTGCTGCTGTACGCGGTCGACGCGGGCAACCAGCCGATCGCGGTGTCGGTCGGCGGCTGGCCGATCCCGTTCGGCATCGTGCTCTACGTCGACCGGCTCGCCGCCCTGCTCGTCGTCGTCTCGAGCATCGTGCTGCTCGCGGTCCTGCTCTTCTCGGTCGGCCAGGGCGCCGCCGACGGCGACGACGAGACGCCGGTCTCGATCTTCCACCCGTCGTACCTCATCCTGTCGGCGGGCATCTTCAACGCGTTCATCGCAGGCGACCTCTTCAACCTCTACGTCGGGTTCGAGATCCTGCTCGTCGCGTCGTACGTGCTCATCACGCTCGGAGGCACCGAGTCCCGCATCCGCACCGGCGTCGTCTACATCGTGGTCTCGCTCGTCTCGTCGGTGCTGTTCCTCTCCGCCATCGCGATGATCTACGGCGCGCTGGGCACGGTGAACATGGTGCAGTTGTCGCAGCGCATCGGCGAGCTTCCGCAGGAGACGCAGCTCGTGCTGCACCTCATGCTGCTGCTCGCGTTCAGCATCAAGGCCGCCGTCTTCCCGCTGTCGTTCTGGCTGCCCGACTCCTACCCGACCGCGCCCGCCCCGGTCACCGCGGTGTTCGCGGGCTTGCTGACGAAGGTCGGCGTCTACGCGATCATCCGCACCGAGACGCAGCTCTTCCTCTACAACGACGTCAACACGGTGCTGCTGATCGCGGCGCTGCTCACGATGATCGTCGGCGTGCTCGGCGCCGTCGCGCAGGCGGAGCTGAAGCGGATCCTGTCGTTCACGCTCGTGAGCCACATCGGCTACATGATCTTCGGGCTCGCGATAGCGACACCGGATGCGATCGGCGCGACGATCTATTACATGGTCCACCACATCGTGGTGCAGACGACGCTGTTCCTCGCGGTCGGACTCGTGGAGCGCCGCGCGGGCAGCACGTCGATCCTGCGCGTGAAGGGCCTCATGCGCGCGGCACCGGTGATCGCGGTGCTCTACTTCATCCCGGCGATCAACCTCGGCGGACTGCCCCCGTTCTCGGGGTTCATCGGCAAGTTCGCCCTGTTCGACGCCGCCGTCGAGGTCGGCACGCCGCTCATGATGGTGCTCATCGTCGCGGGCATCGTCACGAGCCTGCTCACGCTGTACGCGCTCATGCGCGCGTGGAACCTCTCGTTCTGGCGCGAGGAGGACGACTCGGCCGAGACCGAGGCCCGCATCGAGTACCTCGGCTCGGCGCCGGCCGCCGGCATCCAGACCGAGCGCCGGGTGATCCCCCGCATCATGACCGCGGCGACCGCGGGCATGGTCGCCGCGACGGTCGCACTGACGGTGTTCGCCGGTCCGCTGTACGACGTGTGCGCCCGTATCGGCGCGGCTCTGCTCGAACCCATCTCGCTCGTCCAGGTGGAGGAGGACGCGCAGCCATGACGACGATGCCGGATGCCGCGACTCCCGTCCGCGGGAAGGCGCTGCTCGCCCAGGTGTGGCGGCAGCTGCCGTTCTTCCTGTGGCTCATCGCGCTGTGGATGCTGCTGTGGGGGCAGATCACGGTCGTCTCGTTCACGACCGGACTCATCGCGGCGCTCTTCGTCACGCGTGTGTTCCGCCTCCCGCCCGTCGAGCTGTCGGGACGCGTCAACATCTGGTACGGCCTCGTGTTCGTCGCGACGTTCCTCGCGGCGGTCGTACGCGGCGCCCTGTCGGTCTCGTGGCTCGTGATCGACCCGCGGCGTCATCCGGGAACGGCGATCATCGCGGTTCCGATGCGCACCGACGACGACCTGATCATGACCCACACCGGCGTCACCGCGTCGCTCATCCCGGGCTCGCTCGTCGTCGAAGCTGACCGCGATCGGCGGATCCTCTACCTCCACGTGATCGGGGTCCGCACGAAGGCCGATGTGGAGGCGCAGCGCGCCGGCGTGCAGCGCTGGGAGGAGCGCATCGTGCGCGCGGTAGGCTCCCGAGCGCAGTTCGAGAAGCTGCGCGCCAACCCGACGGAGGCGAAGCCCGCATGAGCGTCCTCCTGATCGTCGTCTACGTCGTGTTCGCGGCCGCGGCGCTGCTCACGCTGTGGCGCATCGTCGTCGGTCCGTCGATCCTCGACCGGGCCGTGGCCTCCGACGTCCTGCTCACCGAGTTGATGTGCGTGCTCGGCGCCGAGATGGCCATCAACCACCACACGCGAACGCTCCCGGTGCTGCTGATCATCGCGGCGGTCGGCGTGTTCGGCTCGATCTCGATCGCGCGGTTCGTCGCGAGAAGGGACACGACCGAGCAATGAACGCGGTGCTCACCTCTGCAGCCGTCGACACGACGACGGCACCGGATGCCTGGATCGACCTCATCGCGATCATCCTGATCCTCGGCGGGGCGCTCCTGTGCCTCACGGCCGCCATCGGCGTCCTGCGGTTCCGTGACGTCGCGACCCGCCTTCACGCCGCAACGAAGCCGCAGGTGCTGGGACTCATCCTCATCTGCCTCGCGATCGCGCTGTCGCTCCGTTCGTGGGAGACGGTCGCCTTCCTCGTGCCGATCGTCCTCATGCAGCTCGCGACCGCGCCGCTTTCGGCGCACATGGTGGGCCGGCAGGCCTACCGCAACGGTTCGCTCGACGAGCGTTCGCTCCTCGTCGACGAGCTCGCCGAATCCCGGCAGACCCCGCCCGCCGCGGGCGGCTGAGCCGCGCGCCCGCCCGGGCCGGGCCCGCGGGGCGCCGAGATTGCACGAATGGCGCAGGTGCGCGGCATCCGGTGGTGATTCGCGCAATCTCGCCTGGGATAGCGACGCGGCGCTCCTCACGCTGTGGCGCGAGCGCGCCCGTCCCACCAGACCCCGCCGAGATTGCGCGAACGACGGCTGAGAGCGCCATGGGATGGTCGTTTGCGCAATCTCGTGCCGGAGGCGGAGGGCTCCTCCCCAAGGGCGAGCCGCAGGCGAGAGCTCGCAGCGTGGAGCGCACCGACGAAGGGACGCCGGCGCGGGAGCGAGCATCGAGCGATGCTTCTGCTTCCCCCATGGATGGACGGCGTTGCGTTCACCGTCGCCGAGGGCCGGCGCGTCGGGTTGACGGATGCCGCGATGCGCCGCGCCGCGTTCGAGCGGCCGTTTCACGGGGTCCGAGTCGCGGGCACCTCCGGACGCACGGGTGATCCGCTCGTCGACAGGTGCCGTGACCTGCGGGTGGTCCTGCCGAGCGACGCGCTCTTCAGCCATGCGACCGCGGCGAGGCTGTGGCGGATGCCGCTGCCTGTGTGGCTCGATGACGCGCTGCACGTTCTGACTCCGAACCGTGCCCCCGTGCGCAGGCCCGGCGTGATCGCGTGGACGCGTGACGGTGAGCCCACCGGCGCGGACCTGATGCACGGCCTGCCCGTGACGACGCCGGCCGACACCTGGGTCTCACTCGCGACGATGAGCGCGGCGAAGGGCGGTCGCCTCACGCGTGAGTGGTTGGTCGCGGTCGGCGACTTCCTCGTCTCCGGGCGACGTACGCGGTTCGGCCGGGAGACCGCGCTTGCCTCGCTCGATGACCTCACGGATGCCGTCGAGAAACACGGCTCGCGCCGGGGCGCCGTCGCTCTCGACTGGGCGCTGATGCGCATCCGCTCACCGGTCGACTCTCCACCCGAGACGTTCATGCGCCTGGGGCTTCGCGCCGCGCGCTTGCCGGAGCCCGACGTGCAGCCGACGATCCAGACAGCGGCGGGTGAGCGGCATCCGGATCTCGCGTACGTCGACGCCCGCCTGCTGATCGAGTACCTCGGCGATGTGCACCGCGTGGATCCGCGCACATGGCGCGACGACCTCACCAGGGTGCAGCTGTTCCAGGACGCCGGCTACCGCGTGATGCTCGCCGGCGCGGCCGAGCTCTCACCCGACGGCCTCCCGGCGTTCGCCGCACGTGTTCGCCGAGCTCTCCGCAACCGCCCTTGAACCCCGTCGAGATTGCACGAAGTGCCGCGTGGGGGCGCCGGCAACGGTAATTCGTGCAATCTCGGCGGGGCTGGGGGCTGGGGGCTGGGGGCTGGGCGGTTGAGGGCAGCGAGAAGGGGGTCCCGCCGAGACTGCGCGAACTGCGGTCGGTGGGGGGCTGGTGACCGTGTTCAAGCGCAATCTCGGCGGGAGGTCGAGTCCCTGTGTCAGCGCCCCGGCAGGAGCGTGAGCGTGTTGGTCGCCGCGGCGTCGACGGCCTCGGGCGAGTACGCCCACGGGGTCGTCTCGGCCTTCTGCCACGTCTCGGTCTGGTCGATGTAGTTCGGGTGGAACGCGTGTCCGCTGGTGCCGGTCAGGTGGTTCCAGCTCGACGCGTCGAGGTCGGACAGGTCCACGATCATGCGCATCGACGGCACCGTGACGGTCTCGAAGCCCTCACCGATCACCCAGCCGGTGGCATTCGGCACGGATGAGCCGCCGCCCACCGGGAAGGGTCCGCGGTTGAACAGCCACTCGATCGGCGCGATGCCGGACGATCCGAACGTGTCGTTGCGCAGCGTGAGCGCGTGCAGCGCGCCCCAGTTCCACTTCGCGGGGTTGTCGCCCTGCAGCTCGACGAGCCGCTCGTACGCGGCCTCGGCTACGTGCCGGAGCATCTCGTCCTGACTGGACACGCGCAGCGACGCGTTCGTCCACCATTCGGACGTCTCGTCGGCGAGGAGGTTGTCGACGACGACGAACAGGCGGCTCTGGTCGGTCATCGGCGCGGGGTTCTCGCGTCCGCGCACGAACAGACTCTGCACGAGCTCGTCCCACAGCACGTTCGCGTAGGCCGCGGCGGCGGAGTCGGGCTCGTTCTGCGCGTCCCACTCGCGGAGGAGCTGCAGCGCGGCATCCGTCTTCTCGTCGCCCGTGTCGAGCTCCATGAACTCGGCGGTCAGGCGCTTGCCCATGTAGAAGTCGTCGTCGGCCTGGATCGCCTGCATGTCGGCGGCGGTCAGCTCGCCGTTGGCGGCGCGGCGCTTGATCATCTCGGTGATGCGGGCGGCGCGGAATCCGTGGTCCCAGTCCCGCGTGAGGAAATGCGGATACTCGTCGGGCACGATCGCGTTGTTCGCCGTGACGATGAAGCCCTCATCGGGGTTGTAGACGACCGGGAGCTCCTCGAACGGGATGAAACCCTGCCAGTCGTACGCCGAATCCCAACCGGGCTGGGGCATCGATCCGTCGCCGGCGCCTCGCATCGGAAGCTTGCCCGGCGTCTGGTATCCGATGTTGCCGTCGACGTCGGCGTAGACGAGGTTCTGGGCCGGCACATCGAAGTGCGACGCGGCCAGGCGGAAGTCCGAGAAGTTCCGCGCGCGGTTCATCGTGAAGATGGCGGATGCCGTCGTGCCCGGTTCCAGCGCCGTCCATTTGAGGCTCACCGCGTACTCGCCGGCGGGCGGGTTGGCGGGCTCGGTGATCACGCCGTTCGTGCCGACGAACGGGTCGTCGGCCACCGCGGTGAAGTCGTCGGTGAGGCCCGACACGATGGGCCCGTTGGCGGTGCTCCGGATCGTGAGTTCGACGTCTTCGCCGCCTGCGACCCGGATCGTCTCGGTGCGCTCCTCGAGCGGAACGAGCGCGCCGTCGCGCCAGTACTGGTCGCCCTCGACCTTCTCGAGGTAGAGGTCGGTCACGTCGGTCGTGAGGTTCGTGAAGCCCCACGCGACCCGATCGTTGTGGCCGATGATGACGCCCGGAACGCCCGAGAACCCGAAGCCCGCGACGTCGAAGGGGCACTCGTCGGTGAGCTCCGCGCAGCGCAGGCCGACCTGGTGCCACACGCTCGGCAATGACGCGCCGAGATGCGGGTCGTTGGCGAGCAGCGGCAGGCCGCTCTCGGTGAGGTCGCCCGAGACGACCCACGAGTTCGAGCCGATCCCCTCGCCGACGGGGCCGACGAGGTCGCTCACCGACTCGATCACCTCCGAGACGGAGCGCCAGTCGATGGCGGCGCTCGCCGCGGAGACCTCGGACGAGACGGATGCCGCAGCCGACGCCGTCACGTCGGCTGCGACCGCTCCCGTGGCGTCGCCGCCCTCACCCTCCGCCTCCGCGTCGGCATCCGCCGCCTCGGGGTTGATCGGCGAGACGGTCTCGGACGGCGCGGGAGCGTTCTCGGAGATCTCGGAAACGATGACCGGATTGCGGTCGAACGGATACGACGGGTAGAGCGTCGCCATCTGCGCCTCGGTGAACTCGCTCGCGACGATCGCGCGCTCGGTCTCCTCCTCGATGTTCGACCGGAGGTCCCAGGCCATCGCCTTGAGCCACGCGACGGAGTCCGCCGCCGTCCACGGCTCGATCTTGTAGTCGGAGTTCTGCAGGCCGAGCACCGCGTACTCGAACGATGCATCCGGACCCTTGTGGCCCGCGAGGTAGGCGTTCACCCCGTCGGCGTACGCCTCGTAATACGCGCGCGTGGTCTCGTCGAGCAGCTCGACCTCCTGCTCGGCGATCTGGCGCCACCCGAGCGTGCGCAGGAACATGTCGGTGCCGAGCTGCGACTCTCCGAACAGCTCCGACAGGCGGCCGCTCGTGACGTGGCGGCGGAAGTCCATCTCCCAGAAGCGGTCCTGCGCGTGGACGAAGCCCTGCGCGAAGAAGAGGTCGTGGGTGTCGGTCGCGGTGATCACCGGGATGCCGAGCTCATCGCGCTGCACGGTCACCTCGCCGTTGAGGCCCGACAGGACGAGCTCGCCGTCGAGCTGCGGGAACGAGCGCTGGATCGTCCACACGATCGCGCCGACGGCGATGAGGGCGATCACGACGATGCCCGCGACGATGCTGTAGAGCGTGATGCCGATCTTGCGGCCGACGGACGACTTGCGGGGCTGCGGCTGTGCGGCGGGTTCGATGAACGCCGGATGGTCCGTGTCGGAATCGGTCTGTGTCTTCAGCATCGAAGTTCTTTCGCGGGTTGGCGAGGAACGGAACGCGGTGTCGTGCATCGCGAACCCCGGTGTCGTGCGTTCGGGTCACACGCACCGTCGGGGAATCCTAACCCGCCCAGCCCGGCGGTGCAGAACAAAGTCCGTTGAACGGGCCGTGAAGAGAGGGTCTGCTCACACCGTTGCGCGGCTGGGCGGCCGGTGCGGGCCCGAGGGCTCAGTCGGTGCCGAGATCGAACGCGGCGGCCTCGGATGCGGCATCCGTCGCCTCTGCGAGCTCTTCGCGCTCGGCCGTGTAGGCCTCGGCGTGCTCGGTGATCTCGCCGGCCTCGCCCGGCTGCAGGTGACCGACGAGCTCGCCGGTCGCCCCGCCGATGATGCCTGCGGAGGCGTAGTACTCCAGACGCGAGCGCGAGTCGGCGATGTCGAGGTTGCGCATCGTGAGCTGGCCGATGCGGTCGGTGGGACCGAACGCGGCGTCGCCGACGCGCTCCATCGAGAGCTTCTCGGGGTGGTACGAGAGTCCTGGACCGGTGGTGTCGAGGATCGTGTAGTCCTCGCCGCGGCGCAGGCGCAGGGTGACGGTGCCCGTGATGGTCGAGCCCACCCACTTCTGGATCGACTCACGCAGCATGAGCGACTGAGGCTCGAGCCAGCGTCCTTCGTACATGAGGCGACCGAGGCGGCGGCCTTGCTCGTGGTAGGTCGCGAGCGTGTCCTCGTTGAGGATGCCGTTGACGAGGCGCTCGTACGCGATGAACAGCAGCGCCATGCCGGGCGCCTCGTAGATGCCGCGCGACTTCGCCTCGATGATGCGGTTCTCGATCTGGTCGCTCATGCCCAGGCCGTGGCGTCCGCCGATGCGGTTGGCCTCGAGCACGAGCGCGACGCCGTCGGAGTACTCCACCCCGTTGAGCGCGACCGGGCGGCCGGCCTCGAAGGTCACCGTGACGTCTTCGGTCTCGATCTCGACCTCGGGGTCCCAGAACCGCACGCCCATGATGGGCTCGACCGTCTCGAGCGACACGTCGAGGTGCTCGAGCGTCTTCGCCTCGTGCGTGGCACCCCAGATGTTGGCATCCGTCGAGTACGCCTTCTCGGCCGAATCGCGGTACGGGAATCCGTGCGCGACGAGCCATTCGCTCATCTCTTTGCGGCCACCGAGCTCCCGCACGAAGTCGGCGTCGAGCCACGGCTTGTAGATGCGCAGCGCGGGGTTGGCGAGCAAGCCGTAGCGGTAGAACCGCTCGATGTCGTTGCCCTTGTAGGTCGAGCCGTCGCCCCAGATGTCGACGCCGTCCTCCTTCATCGCACGCACGAGCAGCGTGCCGGTGACGGCGCGGCCGATCGGCGTCGTGTTGAAGTACGTGCGACCGGCGGAGCGGATGTGGAACGCGCCGCACGCGAGCGCGCCGAATCCTTCTTCGACGAGCGCCGGCTTGCAGTCGATGAGCCGCGACACCTCGGCCCCGTACGTGAGGGCGCGCTCGGGGATCGACTCGATGTCGTCTTCGTCGGGCTGGCCGAGGTCACCCGTGTACGTGCACGGGATGGCGCCCTTGTCGCGCATCCACGCCACCGCCACGGAAGTGTCCAGTCCTCCCGAGAAGGCGATGCCGACGCGCTCGCCGATGGGCAGGGACTGGAGCACTTTGGACATGGATTCCAGTCTAGTTGCGCCGCCGTCCGCGCCCACGCCCTCGCTCGGCCAGAGTGATGCATGACGGTTCAGGTCATGGACGCACCGAGCGCCTGATCGCGACGGAAGCTGAAAGTTTGCTGAGAGACTAGCGCGTGCGTATGTCCCCTATTTGGGGGACAAGTTACTGTGACATCGTCACGCCGGCACTGGGGGCCGATGACGTGACCGCTGGGGGGTACAAGGGCTGGGGCCAAGGCCTTCCATTTCTGGGAAACCCTCAGGCGCGCCTGACTGCAGCGGGCGCGCCTGAGGCTTCCGGAGCCGCCGCTCACGGAGCGACTGCCGGCTCCTGTTCAGGGGCGGATGCGGCGTCCGACTCGCCCACGCCGGTCCGGCGGCGCCACCACACGACGAGCGCACCGACGCCGAGGATGACCGCCGCGATCGCGACGATGTAGAGCGCGACGCCGGCGTATCCCGAGAGGGGCTGGAGGGCCGCGTTGTTCGGGTCGAGGAACGGGTACGGGTACCAGTACGGGGCGCCGCTCGCGGGGTTCACCGTGAGCGGGCCGCGGGCCATCGTGTAGATCGCCCACAGGATCGGGAACCCGGCGACGACCCAGACCGCCGACCACGGCAGGCGTCGTCGCAGCGGTCCGACGAAGACGTCGACGAGCAGGAACAGCGGCCCGACCAGGTGCAGGACCTCGTTCGACCACGGGATCGGCTCGCTCCCCTGCGGCAGTTCGATGTGGCGAAGCAGCGAGTTGTAGACGACCCCCGTCACGACCATGTACGTGCTCACGCACGTGAGCGCGACCGCGAGGGCCGCCGGCTCGGCATCCGCCTTCCGTCCTCGTCTCCAGTACCAGATCGCGGCCCACAGCAGCACGACCGCCGCGGCGGTGTTGGAGAGGATCGTGAAGAAGCTGAAGAAGTTCACGATCGTCACCCCGACGTCGCGCCCCAGCCCGGCGGCCGTGCCGACCGCCTTCACGAGCTGGGCGACGACCGCCGAGACGATCGCAAGGGCCATCACGGCGCGCGCGGCTGACCAGACCGACGCCATCGTGGTGCTTCGCATGCGCTCACCTTAGCGGCGCATTGGGCGCTGATCGGGGGTTTCACGGATGCCGCGCCGTCGTTCAGCCGGTCGGGGCCGCTCTCTGCCGCGCTCGCACTTCGTCGACGACCGACTCGATCGCGTCCACGACGAGCTGGGGCTGCTCCACGTGGATGCCGTGTCCGCTGCCCGTGTCGCCGATGTGATGCGCGCCGAGGGAGGCGGCCAGGGCTGCCTGCGCTTCGAGCCACGCAGGCCAGGTGCTGACCCCCGGCGTGACGGAGAGGTCCCACTCCCGATCCGACGACAAAACGACGGTCGGGACCAGCGGCGGGGGCTCGGTGGGCCACCGCTCGCGGGCGGCCTCGTAGTCGGGACGCTCGGCACCGTGGCCGGTCTCGGCCGCGGCGATGACCGCCATCCACGATGCCCACTGCTCGGGGGTGAAGTACTCGTGCAGGAACATCGACGCGGAGTCGACGAGCACCACGCCGCTGACCTCGTCGGTGTGGGTGCGCGCGAACAGCTGCGCGATGAGCCCTCCCCACGAGGCGCCCACCACGACGTAGGGTCCGGTCTCACCCATCGCGTCGAGGAGGGCCTCGAGATCGGCAACCCCGTCGAACGCGGACGTCGGCTGAGGCACCAGGGTCGACGGCGACACCGCGCCGGCGGCATCCGTCGTTCCCGGCCGGTCGTACGCGCACACGCGCGTGACCTGCGAGAGCTGGTCGAAGACGGATGCCGCGCTCACGGCGGGCGGAGCAGAGGGGTCATCGGGCGACAGCGTCACCATCCACTCGTCGGCGGCGCCGCCGGTTCCGGAGACGAGCACGACCGAGGGAGAGCCCTCGCCGCGGCACGTCGCGAACAGCTCGCGATCGCCGCCGATGTCGACGAGGCCCTCGATGTCGGCGCGGGCCTCGACCGTCGGCGACGGCGTCGGCGTGGGGGGATCCGCCGCGGGAGCGCATGCCGCGAGCGCGACGACCGCCACCGCCGACACGGAGAGGTTCAGCGCCGGACGGGCGATCCCCGGACGAGGACGGCGCCTCATGCGGACACGATAGGCGGGGCGGCCGGGGGGCGTCGATAGGATGGGGTGTAACCGTCCGCAAACGGGGGAGAGCCCATGCCAGGCATCGTGATCGTCGGAGTGCAGTGGGGAGACGAGGGCAAGGGCAAAGCCACTGACCTGCTCGGCGATCGCACCGACTGGGTCGTCAAGTTCAACGGCGGCAACAACGCCGGCCACACCGTCGTGATCGGCGACGAGAAGTACGCGCTGCACCTGCTCCCTTCGGGCATCCTGTCTCCCGGCGTGAACGCCGTCATCGGGAACGGCGTCGTCGTCGACCTCGAGGTGCTGTTCGCCGAGCTCGAGGCGCTGCACGCACGCGGCGTCGACACGTCGCGCCTGCGCGTGAGCGCGAACGCGCACATCATCACGCAGTATCACCGCACGCTGGACAAGGTGACCGAGCGCTTCCTCGGCAAGCGCCAGATCGGCACGACCGGTCGCGGGATCGGACCGGCGTACGCCGACAAGATCAACCGCGTCGGCATCCGCGTGCAGGACCTCTTCGACGAGAACATCCTGCGCCAGAAGGTCGAGGGCGCCCTCGACCAGAAGAATCACCTGCTGCTGAAGGTCTACAACCGCCGCGCGATCACGGTCGACGAGGTCGTCGACGACCTGCTGTCGTACGTCGAGCGCCTGCGTCCGCTCGTCGCCGACACATCGCTGCTGCTCAACGACGCACTCGACAACGGCGACGTCGTCGTGTTCGAGGGCGGCCAGGCCACGATGCTCGACGTCGACCACGGCACGTACCCGTTCGTGACGTCGTCGTCGGCGACCGCGGGCGGCGCCGCGACCGGCTCGGGCGTCGGCCCCAACCGCCTCGACCGCATCGTCGGGATCGTCAAGGCCTACACGACGCGCGTCGGATCGGGCCCGTTCCCCACCGAGCTGCACGACGAGCAGGGCGATTGGCTGCGCTCGCGCGGCTTCGAGTTCGGCACGACGACGGGCCGCCCGCGTCGGGTCGGCTGGTACGACGCCCCGGTCACGCGCTACGCGACGCGCATCAACGGCATCACCGACCTCGTGCTCACGAAGCTCGACATCCTCACGGGGCTCGAGCAGATCCCGGTGTGCGTCGCGTACGACGTCGAGGGCGAGCGGTTCGACGACATCCCGGTGAGCCAGTCCGACTTCCACCATGCGAAGCCGATCTACGAGTACTTCCCGGGCTGGACCGAAGACATCAGCACGGCGCGCTCCTTCGAGGACCTGCCGAAGGCCGCGCAGGACTACGTGCTCGCGCTCGAGGAGATGAGCGGAACCCGCATCTCTGTCATCGGCGTCGGCGCGGCGCGCGACGCGGTCGTCGTGCGGCACGACCTCATCGACTGATCGTGCCGCAGTCGCGCGGAGACATTCGCCCGGATCAGGACATCTGGCGCACGCAGGAGGTTCTGGCCGGAAGAGTCCTGTCCGCGCCAGATGTCCTGATCTCGGCGAGGGGGGTGGCGGCATGAGGTTCTGGCTCGGCGGGTACACGCCCGAGATGGAGGGCTCCGCGCCGGGCATCGGCGGCCTGCTCGCCGGCGCCCCGGACGACCACCTCGCGGGCGGCCCGCTCGCGTACACAGGCGGCGTCGTACGCCCGCGAGGCGAGGTCGTACGCCCGCGAGGCGAGGACGAGAACACGGATGCCGCGGCGGCACTCGACCCCGCGGCATCCGGCTCGCCGTCGTGGCTCGCCGCGCATCCGCGTCTGGACGTCGTGTATGCGGCGCTCGAGGGCTCGGCTCAGGTCGCCGCGTTCCGCCGCGCGGGCGACGCCGAGCTCGAGTACCTCGGCGGGCCGGTGTCCGTCGGCGACACCGTGTGCCATGTCGCCGTCGCCCCGGACGCGTCGTCGCTCGTCGCGTGCGCGTGGGGTGACGGCTCGGTCGTGCGGGTGCCGCTCGACGCCGCGGGTCGGCCGGGTCGGCCGGTGGCGGCGGATGCGGCATCCGACCCCTACGGCAACGAGTCGGCTGCGGGCGGCGTGGGTGAGCCGTTCGCCGCAGCCGGCGCGATCGACCTGGCCGCCGCAACCCGCGCCCTGCGCGAGGCGGCCGGCGAGGAGTACGCGCACCTCGTGCCCGACGTCTCGTCGGCCGCCGGAGGGGGCTTGGCGCACGATTCCGACTCCGGGGCAGAGGAGATGCGCCCCAAGGACGGAACCACGCCCCGAACCGCGGAGCCCGAGCCCGAGCCCGAACGCACGTCGCGTGCACACGCGGCGGCGTTCCTCCCGGACGGCCGCATCGCGACGACCGACCTCGGGTTCGACCTCGTGCGCATCTGGCGCGACACTCCGTCGGGACTCCGCCTCGAACACGAGGTCGTGTTGCCGAAGGGATGCGGTCCGCGGCATATGGTCGTGCACCCGAGCGGACACCTGCACGTCGTGACGGAGTTCTCGGCCGAGGTCTTCACGCTCGCGCGCGATCGCGAGGGCAGGTGGAGGGTCGTCGCCGGCGCCGCTGCCTCGCCCGCGTCGAGTCCGGGCGACACGGGTGCCGAGCTGGCGATGTCGCGCGACGGCCAGTTCCTCTGCGCCGGGCTGCGGGGGTCGAACACCATCGCGACGCTGCGGGTGCGCGGTGCGGGCGAGACGGTCGAGCCCGTCGCGCTGGTCGAGTCGGGTGTCGACTGGCCGCGTCATCACCTGGTGGTGCGAGACACGCTGCTCGTCGCCGGGCAGCGCTCGAACGAGGTCGTGTCGCTCACGCTCGACGAGCGCACCGGCGTTCCGGGACGCGTGCGCCACCGTGCGGAGGCGCCATCGCCCTCGTGCATCCTGCCGGCGCGCTGACCGCCGCTGCGCTGACCACCGCCACGCTGACCACCGCTGCGCGCCGCCCGTGACCCGCGCGGCTACTCCTTCGCGTCCTGCCGCGGGATGATCACCTGCTTGATGATGAGCAGGATCGACGCCGTCACGGGGATCGCGACGAGCGCGCCGAGCAGGCCGAGCAGCGTGCCGCCGACCAGGGCGCCGATCACCACGAGGGCACCCGGCACCGAGATCGTCTTGTTCATGACGCGCGGCGTGAGCAGGTATGCCTCGATCTGCATATAGACGAGATAGATCGCGGCGAAGATGAGCGCCGGCACCCACCCCGTGAACAACGCGATCGTCGTCGCGATGACCCAGTAGAGCACCGAGCCGATGAGCGGGATCAGCGTGATCGCGAAGGCGAGCACCGCCATGAGTGCCGGGAACGGCAGCCCGAGCACGAGGTGCAGGATGAACGCGACGACCGAGTTGCAGAAGGCGAGGATCACCATCCCCATCAGGTATCCGCCGATGGAATCGGTGATCTGCTCGGTCATGCTCGCGACCTTCGCGCGGTTGCGGGCCGGCGCGAAGCGGTTGAACGACTCCTTCATGACCGGCAGCGACGCGAGGAAGTACAGGCTCAGCACGAGCACGATGATGAGGCCCGAGATCGTGGTGGCGACGCCCACTCCGAGCCGCAGGATGCCTCCGCCGATCGCCGCGATGTTGGCGGGATTCGTGAGGAAGCCCTCGACCTCGGTGAGGATCGTGCCGATCTGATCGCCGACGTTCGCCTGCAGCCACGCGTACATGTCCGACGACTCGAAGTCGTCGACCATGTCGGGGATCGAGCCGATGAACTGCGCGATCTGCGTGACGACCGCGGGGACGATGAGCCACAGGATGACGACCATCACGACGGCGAACGCCGCATACACGATGACGATCGCCCATGGTCGCTTGACATTGTGGCGCTCGAACCAGCGCACGATCGGGTCGAGGCCGAGCGCCGCGAACAGCGCGAAGACGATGTAGATGATGATCGTCGACAGGTTCGACACGGCGACGCCGAGGACGAACGCGAACAGCCCGCCGAGTGTGATGAAGAACCCGAGGGCGACCGGATGGTTGATGTGCGCGAGTCGCGCGGCGGGTGAGGGTTGGTGTGGTCGGGTGTCGAAGACCGTGACCGCGGATGCGGCATCCGCCGCATCGGTTCCGGCAGCCGGATCGGCTGCGACGGATTCAGGACCGGGGCTTGCCGTGCCGTCGCTCATGCGAACACTTTAGGACCGCGCCACGTCGCGGCGCCGGAACCCGAGCGGCCGGTATCGTCGGAGGTCGAGGAGGACGCCATGACAGACGACGCCGACCCGACAGCCACTCTGCTGCGACTGCGGGCCAGTATCGACAACATCGACGCCGCCCTCATCTACCTGCTGGCGGAGCGCTTCCGGTGCACGAAGCAGGTCGGCGAGCTCAAGGCCGAGCACGGCCTGCCGCCGTCCGACCCCGCGCGCGAGGAGCAGCAGATCGCCCGGCTCCGCCGGCTCGCCGAAGACGCCGACCTCGACCCCGAGTTCGCGCAGAAGTGGTTCACGTTCGTCGTGGCCGAGGTCATCCGGCACCACACGGCGGTCGCCGACGGTCGCTGAGTCGACGGCGGAAAGGCCGGATGCCCCGGCCCGCGTGGGGCCGAGGCATCCGTTTTCCCCGGGCGAAGCCCGATTCCCGAGGAGTCTCTAGGGCACTGCCCGCCGCAGCGTCACGAACGAGATCGCTGCGAGAACCGCCCCGAAGAGCAGTCCCCACGCGCCGAGGCCGAGTGCGCCCTGCGCGCCGATCCAGCTGAACACCTGCCCCCATGCCTCGAGCAGTCCGATGAAGAACATCGCGAGCACGAGGAGAGCGCCGATGCCCACGAGCATGCTCGTCAGCACGACCGATCCGAACCGCTTGTAGATGGTGGCCGCCCAGAAGCCGACCACGAAGAAGAGCATCGTGACGGCGAAGAAGAACAGGGCGGCACCGAGCGGACCGGCCTCCCAGATCCACGGCAGGTAGAAGAAGTAGCCGTTCATCCCCCAGCCGTCGGTGGCGTTCTCGATGAAGCCGCCGATCACGAACACCGCCGACAGGATCGCTCCGGTCAGGGCGGCCGCGAGCAGCGTGCCGAGGTAGAACTCGCGCCGCGTGACGCTCATCGCCTGCGAGAACGGGAAGGTGAGGGTGAGCGACTGGATGCCCACGACCGCGAAGTACCACAGCGGCGCCTGCGCGCCACCGCCGTAGAGCGGTCCGTCGGCACCGGCGTTGCGGATGAGGGCGTAGACCGCGAGGGTGATCAGCAGCGAACCGCCGAGCACCATGAGCGGCACCCAGATGTAGGTCTGGCGGTTGACCAGCTGCATGCGGACGACGTTGACGGTGCGGTTCATCGCAGTGCTCCTTCGTCGATGTCGGCGGTTGATGAGGACGATCCGGATGCGGCGCCACCGGCCGCGGGCCCGGAGGCGTGCTGCGTCAGGCGCACGATGAGCTGCTGCAGCGACACCGGGGCGATGTCGAGGCCGGCGGCGGTGAGGCTCTCGCGCTCGGCGGCGCTCAGCGTGCCGAGGACGGTCGCACTCGAGACGTGGCCGAGGCTCTCGCGGTGGATCACCTCGCGACCGGCGACGAACGCGTCGACCGCGGCGGAGTCGCCGACGATGTTCGTGGCGCGGTCGCGCACGGCATCCGTGTCTTCGTCCATGATGATGCGCCCGCGGTCGATGACGAGCACCTTCTCAATGAGGTTCGAGACCTCGTCGATCAGGTGGCTCGACAGGATCACCGTGCGCGGGTGCTCGGCGTAGTCCTCGAGCAGGCGGTCGTAGAAGATCTGCCGCGCGACGGCGTCGAGGCCGAGGTACGGCTCGTCGAAGAACGTGATCTCGGCGCGTGACGCGAGGCCGATGATGACGCCGACCGCCGACAGCTGTCCGCGCGAGAGCTTCTTGATGCGGCGCTTGACGGGCAGCTGGAAGTCGTCGATCAGACGCTCGGCGAACTCCTGGTCCCAGTTCGGGAAGAACAGGCGCGCCGTCTCGAACGCGTGCCGCGGCGTCGCGTCGTCGGGGTACTTCTGGCTCTCGCGCACGAAGCACATGCGGCTGAGCACCCGCGCGTTCTCATACGGGTCCTCGCCGAACACGCGCACCTCGCCGCTCGTCGCGAAGTTCTGCGCCGTGAGGATCGACATCACGGTGGTCTTGCCGGCGCCGTTGCGCCCGAGCAGGCCGTAGATGGTGTCCTTCTCGATCGAGAAGCTCACGTCTTCGACCGCGAGGGTGTCGCGGTAGCGCTTGGTGAGGTTCTTCACTTCGATCACGGTGGTCATCGGAGTGTCCCTTCGGTGGTGGTCTGGGTCGAGTTCGAGGGCGAATCGGCGGCGCGTTCGCGGATGAGACGGGTGAGGTCGTCGGCGCTGAGGCCGAGCCTGCGCGCCTCGTTCATGAGCGGGTCGATGAAGTTCTCGGCGAACGCGGTGCGTCGCTCGGCGAGCAGCATCTCGCGTGCTCCGGTCGCGACGAACATGCCGATGCCGCGGCGCTTGTAGAGCACGCCCCGGTCTACGAGCATGGCGATCCCCTTCGCTGCGGTGGCGGGATTGATGCGATAGAAGGCGGCGAGCTCGTTGGTCGACGGCGCCTGCGCCTCTTCGGCGAGGCTGCCGTCGACGATGGCGTCTCCGACGCTCTCCGCGATCTGCACGTAGAGCGGTCGCCCCTCTTCGATCACACGCGCTCCCTGGTTCGGTGGTTCATTACTCGACTAAGTAACCATAGAACCCAGTCGTGTGTCAACCTCGGACGCGATCGTGGTCTCGACGCCTCGGTCGAGCACCGACGCCCGGATCGACGCGCACGAGGACGCGACGCGGCCAGGGGGTGAGCCGGGGAACCGCTCCGGGCTCAGGACGACGAAGGGCGCTCGCCGCGACCGGGGTCGGGCGACGGACCGGGTGACGGGGAGGGCGTGGGAGACGAGCGCCGCGAGGGCACGGGCCACGGCGCGGGGTCGCCGACCGGGTGGGGCTGGGGCGCGGCATCCGGATCTTGCGCTGTCTTCGGCGCAGACGATGCGGATGCGTCTCCCCTCGCGCCGGCCGTGCCGGACTCTCCCGGTCCGAGCTCGAGCATGACCTTCTTCTCGAGCACCTCGATCGCCTCATCGGACAGCAGGATGAGTCCGTCGAGCTCCTCGCGCACGCGCCGGTAGGCGAGCTGGCGCTCGGCCGGCGTCGCCGCCTGGTCGATGGCCACCGTCAGGAGCTGCTTCGCGGTGTCGAGGCGCTTGCGCTCATCGGCCGAGAACGACGAGTCGCGCAGGCGGCGCGCGTCGCGCTCCGCGACGTCGAACGCGACTTCGTAGTCCGTCACGGCGTTGCGATACTCGGCGAGCTGCTCCGGCGTGATGCGGGCCTTCGACGACGCCGGCCGCAAGCCGTCGGCCACGCGCTTCGCGCGCAGGAACGCCGCCGTGAGCGGCTGGCGCCCGTCGCTCATCGCGGGGAACGCGATGAGCTTCGCGACGTCGAGCTCGTACTCGAGCCAGCGTGCGGTCGTCGCGTCGTGCTCCGCGAAGAGCCGCTCGAGCTCGGCGGTCATCGACTCGGCGGAGGCCTTGGACGGCGCGCTCGCCGTCGCCGCGGCACCGACGGCGGGGATCGGCACCGAGCCGGCTCCGGCTCGCGCGGCGGCCTGCGCGGCCTTCAGCTCGGCCTTGGCCTTGAGCACCTCGAGCCGCCGCCGGTGACGGCGGCGCGCACCGCGCTCCCACGCGCTGCCGATTCCACCCAGCACGAACATGGTGGGGAAGATCAGCCACCAGTACTGCCGGAGGAAGTCGAATAACGGCTCCACCCCGCCATGCTACTGAGGTCTGCCGAGGGCGTCGCGGTCGGGCCCCCGACGGAGCTGCGCGCGCGGTGCCCCGAAGACGCCCGCCTGCCGTTCGGCGGCTTCCAGCGCCGCGGCGAGCTCGTGCACCGCCGCGCGGTACTCGACGTACTGCTGCGGCGTGACCCGGTCGCGCTGCGTCGGCCGCAGTCGTCCTGCTTCGCGCTGCGCGCGGAAGAACGCGAGGGTCGCCGGATGCCGCGAGTCCAGCATCTGCGGGAAGGCGAGCGCGAGGGTGGGGTCCGTCTCGTACTCCATCCATCGCGCGTTGATGGCGTCGTGCGCCGACGCGAGCCGGTCGATGGGCAGCGGGTCCGCGCGCGACGCCGCGCTGTACTGCGCCTGCGCGGCCTTGATGCGCGCGCGGGTGGCGCGCAGCGCGAGCGACGCCGCCCTCTCGGCGCGCTTGGCCTCGCTCAGCTGTCGACGTGCCTCGATCGCGGCGGGCGTGGTCGGCAGCACGGCGCCCAGCAGGGGCGACGGCTCTTCGGCGCGAGCGGCGATCGCGTTCGACCGCGCGTGGCGAAGGCGCGCCTTGGCCTCGACGAGGGCCTGGTACGCCAGCTTCTCCTCGTGGCGCGCGGCGTCGACCTCGAGCCGCCGAGCGCGCCGGCTGCGGGTCGTCATGCCGGCATAGGTCGCGCCGCCGATGGCTGCCGCGGTCGGAGCGGCCCACCACCAGTCGGCGAGGAAGAGGAGGATCGGCTCCACCCAGCCATGCTAAGCCCGGGCGTCCGGCCTGAGCCGGGGTCAGCCGAACAGCAGCGAGATGACGGTCGCCCCGCCGCCCACCAGGATCAGCGAGATGATCACGACCCACGCCACGATGCGTGTGCGCCGCTGGCGTGTGTCTGCGAAACCCGAGTACTCGTCGTCGTCGGCCATGGTCACCAGTCTCCGTTCGCTCTCTCAGCCGGGGGGTCGGCGGATCAGCCGATGATGGGTCCGAACGCGTTCGGCAGCGTCGAGCGCGACAGGTCGCGCAGCTCGGTGAGCGGCACCGTGAACAGTCCCTGCACCTCGAGCGCCGGAGCGTCGCCGTCGCCCGGGGCATCCGTCACGCCGATGCGCAGCACCGGATACCCGCGCCCTTCGCACAGCCCGCGGAACTTCACCTCGTCCTCGCGCGGGACGGTCACGATGACGCGTCCGGTCGACTCCGAGAAGAGGGCGGATGCCGCATCCACCCCGTCGCGGTCCATGATCTCGTCGAGCCACACGCGTGCTCCGACGCCGAAGCGCATGACGCCCTCGGCGAGCGCCTGGGCGAGGCCGCCCGACGACAGGTCGTGCGCGCTCGAGATGAGCGACTGCTGCGATGCCGCGTGGAGGAGCTCGGCGAGCTTGCGCTCCTGCGCGAGGTCGACGCGCGGCGGGCGGCCGCCGAGGTGGTCGTGGATCGTGCCGGCCCACTGCGAGCCGCTGAGCTCGGTCGCGGTGACGCCGAGCAGGTAGACGTTCTCGCCCGGGTCCTGCCAGCCCGACGGCACGCGGCGCGCGACGTCGTCGATGATGCCGAGCACGCCCACGACGGGCGTCGGGAAGATCGGCTGGTCACCGGTCTGGTTGTAGAAGCTGACGTTGCCGCCCGTGACGGGGATGCCGAGCTCGAGGCATCCGTCGCTCAGACCTTCGACCGCGCGCGAGAACTGCCACATGACCTCGGGGTTCTCGGGGCTGCCGAAGTTGAGGCAGTCGGTGACAGCGGTCGGCACGGCGCCCGTGACGGCGACGTTGCGGTATGCCTCGGCCAGCGCGTGCTTGGCGCCCTCGTACGGGTCGAGCTGGCAGTAGCGGCCGTTGCAGTCGGTCGAGATCGCGAAGCCGAGGCCGGACTGCTCGTCGACGCGGATCATGCCGGCGTCGTCGGGGAACGCGAGGGCCGTATTGCCGAGCACGTAGCGGTCGTACTGGTTCGTGACCCACGACGTGTCGGCGAGGTTGGGGCTCGCGACGAGCTTCGTGAACTGCTCTCGCAGCTCGGCGGGGTCGTTCGTGCGCGGGAGGGCCGCGGCCGAGTCGTCCTGCAGCGCGTCGATCCACGTCGGGTAGGCGACGGGACGCTCGTAGACGGGGCCGTCCACCGCCACGGTCGAGGGGTCGACGTCGACGATCTGCTCGCCGTGCCAGAAGATCTGCAGGCGCCCGTCGCCGGTGACCTCGCCGAGGACGCTCGTCTCGACGTCCCATTTCGACGTGACCTCGAGGAACGCGTCGAGCTTCTCGGGCGCGACGATCGCCATCATGCGCTCCTGGCTCTCGCTCATGAGGATCTCCTCGGGCGTGAGCGTGGGGTCGCGCAGCAGCACCTTCTCGAGGTCGACGCGCATGCCCGAGCCGCCGTTCGCCGCGAGCTCGCTCGTCGCGCACGAGATTCCCGCGGCGCCCAGGTCTTGGATGGCCTCGACGAGCTCGCCCTTGTAGAGCTCGAGGCAGCACTCGATGAGCACCTTCTCGGCGAACGGGTCGCCCACCTGAACGGCGGGACGCTTTCGCGATCCGGTCGCTGAGCCTGTCGAAGGGTCGGAGAACGTGTCGGATGCCAGGATCGACGCGCCGCCGATGCCGTCGCCGCCCGTGCGGGCGCCGAACAGCACGACCTTGTTGCCCGCACCCGAGGCGTTCGCGAGCTTGAGGTCCTCGTGGCGCAGCACGCCGACCGCGAGCGCGTTCACGAGCGGATTGCCCTGGTACACCGCGTCGAACACGGTCTCGCCGCCGATGTTCGGCAGGCCGAGGCAGTTGCCGTAGAACGAGATGCCGGAGACGACCCCGTGCACGACGCGCGCCGTGTCGGGGTGGTCGATCGCTCCGAAGCGCAGCTGGTCCATCACCGCGACCGGGCGCGCGCCCATCGAGATGATGTCGCGCACGATCCCGCCGACGCCGGTCGCAGCGCCCTGGAACGGCTCGATGTACGACGGGTGGTTGTGCGACTCGACCTTGAAGGTGACGGCCCAGCCCTCGCCGATGTCGACAACGCCGGCGTTCTGGCCCATGCCGACCATGAGCCGTTCCTTCATCTCGTCGGAGACCTTCTGCCCGAATTGGCGCAGGTAGATCTTGCTCGACTTGTAGGAGCAGTGCTCGCTCCACATGACCGAGTACATCGCCAGCTCGCCCGAGGTGGGCCGGCGGCCGAGAATCTCGCGGATGCGCTCGTACTCGTCGGACTTGAGGCCCAATGCGGCGTACGGCTGCTCGCGCTCGGGGGTGGCGGCGGCGTTGTCGACGGTGTCGACGACAGGGCGAGCGGATGCCTCGGCCGAAGCCGTCGAAGAGGGGGTGGTCATGCGGCTGAGCTCCAGGAATCGCGGGCGCCGGACGGCATCCATCCTAGCCGCGGCCCCTGAGTGCCGAACCGCCCGCTGCGGACGCCCGTCGGGCCGCCGTCAGCGCACGACGGGCTCGCCGATGAGGCGCTCCGGAGTCGCGTCGCGCGCGTCGAGCACGCTCGTGTAGTAGTCGATCTTGAAGTTGAGCCGTTCGAGGTGCTCGCGGTCTTCGGCCATGCGCTTCACGAGCGCTTCGCGACAGCGTTCGAGCACCTCGACGCGCTGGGCGATCGTGTGGTCGCCCGCGTGCGTCAGCGCGACGAAGTCCTTCATGTCGCGAATGGGCATGCCCGTCGCCCGCAGCAGCTGCAGGAACTTGATCCAGCCGATGTCGTCCTCGCTGTAGCGACGGTGCCCGCTCGGCGCCTTCGCGATCGCGGGGAGGAGTCCCTCGCGCTCGTAATAGCGAAGGGTGTGCTTCGAGACCCCGGTCAGCTCAGCGGCTTCTTCGATCGTGTGGTCGCTCACGGGGTCCACGCTACGCCCGGAATCAACCGCTGTGGTCGGTGTTGACTTCGAGCGCGCTCTAACTCCTACGGTCGTCCGCATGACTGAGAACACCACCCTCACGGCCCGTCGCGCGTTCGCCTTCGGGCCGTCCGCGACCCCCCTCGTGCCGATCGCCGTCGGCGCGATGCTCATGGGCACGAGCACCCCCGAGCCCGAGGCCCGGCGCATCCTCGACCACTACGTCGAGAACGTCGTGCCCCGGTACACCGCCGCGGACGGAACACCCGCTCGCGGAATGGTCGACACCGCCGACTGCTACTGCTGGTGGGAAGCCCCCGGCGAGCCGGGCGGCCACAGCGAGGCGGTCCTCGGCCGCTGGCTCGCCGACACGGGTGCCCGCGACGCCGTGTACCTGGCGACGAAGGCGACCGGCATGCTGAGCGACTACAACGGCGTGTGGAACGCCGAGGGCACCCCGAACTGGGACCTCGCGCGCTCGCGCTACATCGGCGCCCACCCCGACGTGCTGCGCGAAGCGCTCGCCGCGTCGCTCGAGCGCCTCGGCGTGGAGCACATCGACCTCTACTACAACCACGTCGACGACCGCTCGACACCGCTCGTCGACGCGGTCGGCACATTCGCCGGATTCGTCGCCGACGGGCGGATCGGCGCATACGGATGGTCGAACGTCACCACCTGGCGCCTCGCGCAGATCGCCGCGGTCGCCGAAGCGAACGGATGGCCGCAGCCGATCGCGCTGCAGCAGCAGCACAGCTACCTCCGCAGGCGCGCCGGGCTCGACCACGCGAGCATCGTCGACTCCGAGCAGCTCGACTATCTGCGCGAGACGCCGGGGCTGCAGCTCGTGGCGTACTCGCCGGTGCTCAAGGGGCTCTACAGCGACCGCTCGAAGCGTTCGCTCGACTACTGGGCGATGGACCCGTACGCAGGCCCTGACGCCGACGCGCGTCTCGCGGCGGTCGACCGCGTGGCCGCGGCATCCGGTGCCACCGGCAATCAGGTCGTGCTCGCGTGGCTCATGGCGGCTGACTCCCCGCGGGTGCTGCCCCTCATCGGCGCACGCACGTTCGACCAGTACCTCGAATGCATCGAGGCACTCGACGTCGTGCTGACGGCCGAGCAGCTCGAGGAGCTCGACGCGGCGGGGGCCTGAGCACCCACGCCGAGGGGTTCGGGGCGGTTTCCCGCCCCGAACACTTCACGGCAGCCGATCGACGAGGACCGCTTCGAAGAAGGGGTTGACGGCCGCCGCATCCGGTCGTAATGTACAACCAAATGGTTGTACGTAATGAGTTGAGCGATGAAGAGATCGACCGCATCTTCCAGGCCCTCGCGACCGCGACGCGGCGAGACATCCTGCGGCGCACGATCGAGGACGAGCTCTCGGTCTCCTCGCTCGCGCGCGAATACGACATGTCGTTCGCGGCGGTGCAGAAGCACGTCGCCGTGCTCGAAGCCGCGGGCCTTGTCATCAAGCGGGCCGAAGGGCGAGAGCGTCTCGTCAGGGCGGACCCGACGATGATCGCTCGCGCCCGCGCGCTGCTCGCGCGCTACGAGGAGCTGTGGCGGTCGCGCATCGCCCGGCTCGACGACCTGCTCGCCGAGCAGGCCGGAACCGAACCCCCTCACGACGACGCGAGAGACCCTCGCCAGAAAGAAGGAGAGTGACATGCCCGTCACCGACGTCACCACCGATCCGGAAGCACTCACGATGACGCTCACGGCGGACTTCGCCGCGCCCGTCGACCGGGTGTGGAACGCGTTCACCGACCCCCGTCAGCTCGAGCGCTTCTGGGGTCCTCCCGGATGGCCGGCCACGTTCACGCAGTTCGACTTCCAGCCCGGCGGGATCGTGAGGTACCACATGACGAGCCCGCGCGGAGAGCACTCCCGCGGAATGTGGGAGGTCCTCTCGATCGACGAGCCGCGCAGCTTCGAGGTGCTCGACTCGTTCGCGGACGAGCAGGGCAACCCTATCGCGGACATGCCCGCGTCGCGCATGGTCTTCTCGTTCACGGCGACGCCCGACGGATCGCGCCTCACGAACGTCACGCACTTCACGTCGGCCGACGCCCTCGAGCAGGTCGTGGCGATGGGCGCGGTCGAGGGCTCCACGATGGCGATCAACCAGCTCGACCGCGTGCTCGAAGGGCTGCGGGCCTACGCGCAGGGCAAGGGAGTCCAGACCGAGATCCTCAGCGACCAGCACGTGCGCATCACGCGGCTCATCGAGGGTCCGATCGACCTCGTGTGGCGTGCGCACACCGAGCCGGAGCTCCTCCGTCAGTGGATGCTCGGCCCCGACGGCTGGCGCATGTCGGCATGCGAGGTCGACCTGTCGGTCGGCGGTCGTTACCGCTACGCATGGGAGCCCGTGGGCGACACGCAGGGCCAGGCGTTCGGCTTCGACGGCGAGCACCTGCTGATCGAGGAGCCGCGCCGCATCGTGACGACCGAGCACATGACCGGCACGGACTACCCGGCGACGCTCAACGACCTGAACCTTTACGAGGAAGACGGCGCCACCCTCATAACGCTGCTCATCGAGTACCCCGACGCGCAGACGCGCGACACGGTGCTCGCGACCGGCATGACCGAGGGCATGGAGACGAGCTACCAGCGCCTCGAAGGCGTGCTCGCCACGGTCTGACGCACGAGACACGCAGATGCCGCGGCCCGCGTGGGTCGCGGCATCCGTGTGTCACGGGGCGACGTGGTGAAACCGCCGGGTCCAATCGGCGTGGAGCGGCGTCACCTCGACCCTTCGGCCGCATCCGTCCCGACGCATTCACGCCGAACGGACCTGCCCGGCCCAACGCACCCCCTGCCTCGGCCCAACCGACGCGTCGCGGGGGCCTAACGTGGGACGCGTGAACCCCGAGTTCCCGCGCGACCTCGTCTTCACCGCGGCGCTGTTCGGTGTCGCGGCGTTCGTGTGGGCGGGGTGGGCGCAGGAGTCGCCGCCGCGGTCGATCTGGTGGCGCGTGCTGCTCGGCGCGTTGAGTCTCGCGGGCGTCGCGCTCGCGGCGCTCACCATCCCGACACTCATCGCGAACTGGGGTTCGCCGTCGGCGCTTCGACCCGGCACCGGGGCCTTCATCACGTACATCGTCGTCTTCTGGGTCGAGTTCGTCCTCGCGGGTGTGCTCGCCTTCTTCGCGATCCGCGCGGGACTCAGCGATCTCGTCGCGCCGCTGATCCTCGCGATCGTGGGGGTCCACTTCTTCGCGCTCGCACCCGTGCTCGGGCAGCCGGTGCTCTTCATCCCGGCGGTCCTGTTGACGCTGATCGCGGTCGGGGCGGCGGTCCTCCCGGCATCCGATGTCGCTCACAGCTTCTGGTGCGGCGTCGTGGGGGCGCCCGTGTTCCTCGCGATCGGCGCGTGGTGCGGGGTCGTCGGCACGAACGCGCTGAATTCGACCTGATCCGGGACAGGTTCTCAGTCGTCGAAGGTGCCGAAGAGTCCGCGGCCCTTGTCCACGAGCGCCTCATACGCGTCGCCGTACGTCGTGGGGATCGGACTCCCGGGATCGAAGCGTGCCGTGAGAAGGCCGAGCAGTCCGCGGGCGGGTGCCGTGAGCGGACGCCGCTTGTGCTTCTCGTTCGACGCCGACCCCTCGGTCTTCTCGGGATTCGGCGGCGCGTAGAGCGACTGCGGTTGCGGCCACGAGTACGGCTGCCGCGGAAGCGTCGTGTTCACGGCGTTGAAGATGGGATTCGCGGTCTCGTCGCGCACTGTGAGCGGGCTCAGCCCGTGCAGGCGGCACAGGGTGTTGATGACCGAGCCGTGGTGCATCTCGTCGTGGATCACGGTGCCCGCCGCGGTGTACGCACTCACCACGATCGCCGGCACGCGCACGCCGAGGCGGTCGAACTCGAAGCCCATCTCGCCGGGACCCGAGTCGTCGGGCGGCACGGCGTCGGGCGGCGGCACGTGATCGTACGTGCCGCCGTGCTCGTCGAACGTGATAACGAGCGCGGTGTTCATCGCGTTCGAGCCCTGCGGCGACGACGCCGTGCGGATGGCGTCGTACACGTCCTGCACGAGCTTGTCGCCGGCGCGTACGTCGGACTCGGCGCTGTTGGCGATGCGGATGGTCGTGCCGTCGGCGAGCTCGAGCTCGCCCTCGCGCACCTCGCCCCACGGCGGGTGCATGTCGTTGTGGTTGTAGACCATCCGCGGCTCGATGAACGCGTACGCCGGGAGATTGCCGTCTGCGGCGTCCTTGTAGAACTGCTCCATCACGCGGAAGTTCGTCTTCCAATACCGCTCGAGCACGGGCGCGTGGAGCATGCCCGTGAGCGACACGAGCTGCGTCGCGTCGTAGTACACGCGCCACGAGAGCCCCGCGTCTTCGAGGCGGTTGAAGATGGTCGCCGCGGCGGGGGCGTCGATCCACTTGTAGTAGTCGTCGCCCGTGTGGTTGACGACGTACCCGTGCGAGGTCGATGCGTGGAAGAACGACCGGTTGCAGAACGTCTGCGACGGCACGCCGGCGAACCAGCGGTCGTAGACGGCGAACTCGCGTGCGAGCGTCGAGATCACGGGGAGCATGTCGGGCGCGAATCCGCCCATTGCGACGCGATACTCCTCCGGCTTCGGCTCGCGCTTCTTCGTGAGCCGGAAGTTGACGATGTAGTCCGACACGAACCCGCTGTTGGTCGGACGTTGGCCAGGCGAGGGCGCGTTGTACGGATGCCGCTGCCCGTACCGCTCGATGTGGGCGTTCGTCGCGGGGGCGATGATGTCGAAGAGCTGCGTGTTGACGTGCGGGTAGGTCTCACCGGGGTCCGGCTGGGGCTGCTGCATGACGGAGTCGGTCGCCCCGTCGTACACGTACGCCGGGATGTCCTTCCCGTCGGGTCCCTTGTTCGAGTAGCTGCCCTGATCCAGCCCGTCGAACTCGGCTTCGCTCTTCTCGTCGGCGGAGTACAGCCGCCCGAGGATGTTGTCGAAGCTGCGGTTCTCGAACATCACCACCACGACGTGGTCGAAGCCGGGGACCCTGCGCGGCGGGAGTGGCGCGAACTCGGGCGGATGGGCGGTCGCGGCCGCGGTGACGGCGGCGCCGGCGGATGCCCCGATCGCCAGTCCCGCGGCCGTGAGGCCCGCACGGCGGAAGAATTCGCGGCGCGACGGCTGGTCGGGCGCGTCGTCGGCGGCGGGCGCCGCGGGCGCGGCATCCGTCGGGTCGTCGTGATCGCGGTGTTCGTCATCAGTCGTCCGTGCCATCGGCACCCCCAGGCTCGACCTGCCCGATTGTAGGCCCCCGACGATGGGCTAGTCTCCCGCCATGGCACCGCGACTCCGGTTCGACCGAGGCGCGCGCTACGGCGCTGCCATCGTCGGGATGCTGGCGACGACGTACCTCGCGTCGGCGACGGACTTCTCGGCGATCGTGCAGTCCGAGTCGTACGCCGGCACGATCCGCACGGACGTGCCGCTCGTGAACATCGTGCAGTTCCTGCTGATCGTGGCGGGCATGGTCGCGTCGCTCGCGTTGCTGCCCACGTCGGGCATGCGTCGTATCGGCGGGATCACGCTCGTATGCGTGACGCTGTTCCTGTGGGCGACGCTCGGGCTCGAGCGGGGCGCGGGCAACATCCACGAACCCGATGCGCTGTGGGCGTTCGTGCTCGACCAGGGGTTCGTCACGCTGCTCGCCGCGGTGGGTGGATGGATCATCGCGCGGGGGCGGCATCCGCTCTCGTGGGTCGTCGTGGTCGTCGCGATCGTGCCGCCCATCGTCGGACCGCTGCTCGTCGAGGCAGACTACACGTCCGGCGGATACGCCCTCGTGATCCAGGGGATCGTCGTGTTCGGCGGCCTCGCCGCCGTATGGGCGGCGGCCTGGATCGACGGGCTCGTCACGAGGCGTGCGCGAGCGCGGCGCTAGCACGCCTGGATCAGGCCTTCGCGAGCGCGTCCTCGAACGCGACCCACGCGAGCATCGCGCACTTCACGCGGGCGGTGTACTTCGAGACACCCGACAGGGCGGCCGCATCGCCGAACGTGTCCTCGTCGAGCGGTGTCTCGCCGCGCGAGCGCAACGCCGCGCGGAAGCCGTCGATGAGCGCGCTCGCAGCCGAGCGCGAGAGGCCGCCCTCCTCCTCGACGAGCGACGCGAGCATCGACGCGGATGCCTGCGAGATCGAGCATCCGACGCCGTCCCACGTGACGTCGACGACACGGTCGCCGTCGACGCGCACGCCGAGCGTGATCTCGTCGCCGCACGTCGGGTTCACCTGGTGGCTGGTGGCCGCGGCATCCGCGGAGAGTCCCTTGCCGTGCGGGCGCCTCGAGTGATCGAGGATCAGCTCCTGGTACAGCGACTCGAGACCGCTCATCACGCGACTCCGAAGAACGAGCGGATGCCCGACACCGCGTCGAGGAACGCATCGACCTCGTCCGGGGTGTTGTAGAGGGCGGCGGATGCCCGCACCGATGCCGTCACGCCGAACCGGCGGTGCAGCGGCTGGGCGCAGTGGTGGCCGACGCGCACCGCGATGCCGCGTGCGTCGAGGAACTGTCCCGCGTCGTGCGCGTGCACGCCTTCGACCTCGAATGACCACAGCGCGACGCGCTCGGTCCCTGGGCCCGTCGCGGTCCCTGAGCCTGTCCCGGTCCCCGAGCCTGTCCCGGTCCCTGAGCCCATCCCGGTCCCTGAGCCCATCCCGGTCCCTGAGCCCGTCGAAGGGTCGCCCAGAAGCCGGATCCCCGGAATCGACCGCAGCCCCTCGCCCATGCGCTCGCCGAGCGCGGTCTCGTGCGCGTGCACCGTGTCCATGCCGACGGACTCGAGGTAGCGCACTGCGGCCGCGAGGCCGATGGCCTGCGACACCGGCTGCGTGCCGGCTTCGAAGCGCTGCGGCGGAGGCAGATACTGCGCCTCGTCGAGCGTCACGGTGGTGATCATCGAGCCGCCCGTGAGGAACGGCGGCAGCGCGTCGAGCACCTCGCCGCGACCGTAGAGGGCGCCCACCCCGTACGGTCCGAGCATCTTGTGCCCCGAGAACACCGCGAGGTCGACGCCGAGCGCGGGGAGGTCGAGCGGCAGGTGCGGCGCCGACTGGCACGCGTCGAGCACCGTGAGCGCGTCGACGCTCCGCGCGAGGGAGACGAGCTCGGCGACGGGGTTCACGATGCCGAGCACGTTCGACACGTGCGGGAAGGCGACGACGCGCGTGCGGTCCGAGATGACGGATGCCGCGGCATCCGTGTCGATCGTCCCGTCGTCGCGCACCGGGATGTGCTTCAGCGTCGCGCCGGTGCGCGCGGCGAGCTCCTGCCACGGGATGAGGTTCGCGTGGTGCTCGGACTCGGTGATGACGAGCTCATCGCCGGGGGCGAGGGCGAAACGCGCGCTCGCGGGAGCACCGCGGCCCGCCGTCGCATTGCCGATCGCGTACGCGACGAGGTTGATGCCGGCGGTTGCGCCGCTCGTCCATACGAGCTGCTCGGGACGGGCGCCGACGAATCCGGCGACGGTCGCGCGAGCGTCTTCGAAGAGCTCGGTCGCTTCGGCCGCCATCGTGTGCGCACCGCGGTGCACGGCGGAGTTCGCGCGCGTGAGGAAGTCGACCTCGGCGTCGATCACCGCGCGCGGCTTCTGGCTCGTCGCCGCGGAGTCGAGGTAGACGAGGGGTCGCCCGTCGACGGTCTGGTCGAGCAGGGGGAAGTCGGCGCGCACGGAGGCGGCGTCGAGCGTCGAGGTCACCGTTCCAGGCTACGCCGGGGCGCGGCATCCGGCGCCGCCGCGTCCCGGCGGCGTGCACTCGCGGTGGGCTCCCTGCGAGACTCGTGGCGTGGACGACCGCGTGCTCGCAATCATCGCGATCCTGCTGGGGGTGCTGATCGGCGTCGTGCTGCTCGTGCCGTTCGTCGCTCTCAGCTACCGGCGCCGCGGCGGACTGACCGTGGGACGCGCCGCGCTGTGGTTCGCGGGGCTCGTCTACTTCTGCGCGATCTGGACGTACACGCTGCTGCCCCTCCCCGATCCGGACACCATCCGGTGCGCGGGAGTCAACCTCGACCTCCTCGCTTTCGTCGACGACATCCGGGGTGCGGTCCGTCCCTCGGGCGTCGCGTTCAGCGACCCCGCGCTCCTCCAGCTGCTGCTGAACGTGGTGCTGTTCATACCGCTCGGGTTCTTCGTGCGGGTGCTCGGCGGGCGCGGCATCGTCGCGGCGGGGCTCATCGGGATCGGTGTCTCGGCGTTCATCGAGACGACCCAGCTCACCGGCGTGTGGGGCCTCTACCCGTGCGCGTACCGCGTGTTCGACGTCGACGACCTTCTGACGAACACGGTCGGCGCCCTCATCGGATCCGTCGTCGGACTCGTCGTGCCGAAGAGTCGGCGCGGCGTCACGCGCCTGCCCGACGCCGAGCTGCCGCGACCCGTGACGCGCCGTCGCCGGCTGCTCGGCATGCTGTGCGACCTCGTCGGCGCGACCATGACGTCGTGGGCGACCGCGGTGATCGTGCAGTCGGCGCTCTACGTGCTCGGCGCACACGAGGAGGTCGCGGAGGGGACGGCAGCGGCCGTCGTCGGCGACGTGACGGCGATCGTGATCTGGTTCCTCGTCGTCATGACGACAGGCCGGTCGGTGGGCGACCTCGCCGTGCTCCTCCGCTTCGAGGGCACCACGTACCCCGTGTGGCTCGCGCGCGTGCTCCGCTTCGCGGCAGGGATCGGCGGATACCTCATCCTCGTCGCGCTCCCGGGCGCGTGGGGCCTCGTGGGCGGGATCTTCGCCGCGCTCTCGCTCGCGCTCATGCTCACGACCGACGACCGCCGCGGCCTCCCGGGGATCGTGTCGGGGCAGAAGCTCGTCGACGCGCGCGTGCGCGAGCTCCTGCAGTACGGGTGACCGTCGCCCCCGGTCGCTGAGCGTGTCGAAGCGTCCCTCCGGTCGCTGAGCCCGCCGAGGCGTCGCCCGGTCGCTGAGCGTGTCGAAGCGTCCCTCCGGTCGCTGAGCGAGCCGCGGCCTCGGCCCGGTCGCTGAGCGTGTCGAAGCGTCCCTCCGGTCGCTGAGCGAGCCGCACGCGAGACGAAGCGCCCGCCCCGCGGCATCCGCCCCTTACTCCGCCTCGACCGACCCGCTTCCGCGCGCCCCCAGGAACTCGCGCGCCGCGACGACCAGGGCGTCGACACCGACCTCGATCGTCGGGTGCAGGACGGGCGCGAAGAAGGGCGAGTGGTTCGTCGGGATCGCGCTCTCGAGCGTGCCGGAGGCCTTCGCCTCGGCGAACCTCTCGGGGTCGATGCCGCCCCAGAACCAGTACACGAGCGGCACGCCGGCCTCGCGCGCGAACCACGACACGTCCTCGCTGCCGGTGAACATGCCGGGATCGACGACCGTCCCCGCGCCGAACGCCGAGTTGAACGCATGCGTGAGCCGGGTCGTCGCGACGGGGTCGTTGATCGTCGGAGGGAGCGTGTGGTCGGTCACGATGGTGGGCGAGACGTCGGCTCCGGATGCCGCGGCCTCCGCGCGCACGATCCGCTCGACCTTCTCGAGCACGCGCTCGCGCGCCGCGTCGTCCGGGTAGCGCAAGCTCAGCTCGAGCGTCGCCTCGGCGGGGATGATGTTGTTCTTCAGGCCCGCGTGGATCGAGCCGACGGTGACGACGGCGACGTCGCGCGGGTCGATCTCGCGCGACACGATCGTCTGCAGCCGCATGACGGTCGCCGCCGCCATCACGACGGGGTCGATCGTCGAGTGCGGACGCGATCCGTGCCCGCCGCGGCCGAAGAGCGTGACGGTGAGCCCGTCGGAGGCGGCCATCTGCGTGCCGGGGCGCACGCCGATCGTGCCGGCCGGGAGCGGCGTGAGGTGCTGCCCGAGGACGATGTCGGGCTTCGGAAACCGGTCGAGCACGCCGTCGGCGATCATCGCCTGGGCGCCGGCGCCGTGCTCCTCGGCGGGTTGGAACACGGTGACGATCGTCCCCACCCATTCGTCCTTCGTCGCGACGAGGCGCTCGAGCGCGCCGAGCATCGCGGTCACGTGCATGTCGTGCCCGCATGCGTGCATCACGGGGACGTCCATGCCCGCAGGATCGATGCCGCGCGCAGTGCTCGCGTACTCGAGGCCGGTGCGCTCCTCGACGGGGAGGGCGTCCATGTCGGCGCGCAGCCACACGACCGGCCCATCGCCATTGCGGATGACCGCGGCGACACCGGTCTTGCCGATGCCCTCCTCGAACTCGATGCCGAGGTCGGTGAGGTGCTGGGCGACGATCCCCGCGGTGCGCGTCTCCTGGAACGAGAGCTCCGGATGCCGGTGCAGGTCGATGTACAGCGCCTCGAGGTCGATCGTCATGCGGACGAGCCTAGCCGGGAGGCTCTTCCCGGCGCCGAGTGCACGACTTGTCGCCGAGCGCACGGCTTGAAGGCGTCGCGAAGTCGTGCACTCGACGCGAGGTCGTGCACTCGCGCGCCCTCAGCGTCCGGGTGCGTCCGCGAGCCGCGCCGTCGAGCCGCGCACGATGAGCTCGAACGGCAGCTGACCGGGCTCGTGCGTCGGGGGCGCCTCGCCCTTCGTCTCGAGCGCCTCGAGGATCGCCTCGGCCGCCCGCTCCCCCTGCCCGAGCGGGAACTGGTCGATCGTCGTGAGGCGGAAGAACTCGCCGAGCTCGTGCCCGTCGATGCCGATGATCGACAGGTCTTCGGGCACGCGGTAGCCGAGCTCGCGTGCGGCGAGGAGGGCGCCGATGGCCATCTCATCGGATGCGGCGAAGATCGCCGTCGGGCGCTCGCCGGGTCGCCCGAGCAGCTGCTTCGCCGCACGGAACCCGCCCTCGATCGTGAAGTCGGCGGGCTCGTACAGTGCGGGGTGCGCGGGGATGCCGGCATCCGCCAGCGCCTGCTCGAACCCCTGGCGCCGACGTGTCGGGATGTGGAAGTCGATGTCGAACTCGGGGCTCGCGCCGATGTGCGCGATGTCGCGGTGTCCGAGCGCGATGAGGTGCTCGGTCGCGAGCCGTGCGACGGCGATGTCGTCGACCGTGAGGGTCGTCAGGCGCGGGTTCGGGCCGCCGATCGCGATCACCGGCAGGTCGAGCTCGCGCAGGCGCTCGGTCTCGTCGTCGCCGAGCTCGATCGAGATCGCCACGACGCCGTCGACACGCTGCCGCCGCAGGAACGTCTCGAAGATCACGCGCCGCTGCTCGCGGTCGGCCGTCAGGCTGTACAGCGTGATGTCGTAGCCCTGGCGCATGAGCGTGTTCGCGATGCCGCTCAGCACCGTGGAGAAGAACCAGCGGTCGAGGAACGGCACGAGCACGCCGATGTTGCGCGTGCGTCCGGACGCGAGGCTCGACGCCGACGACGAGACGACGTAGCCGAGGCTCTTGGCCGCCGACTCCACACGCGCGCGGGTGGCCGGCGACACCTGGCCGCGGCCGCTCAGGGCGCGCGAGACGGTCGCGGTCGACACACCCGCCAGGCGGGCGACCTCATCGATGCTGACCATGCGCGCTCCTTCGCGGCGTTCCCCAGACGGCCGGCTGGGTCGATCTTGCCGGATCAACCCTCCGCGAGCCACACCGCCGTGTCGGTCGGCAGCAGGTTCCCCTCGAAGGGACCGCTCGCGACGACGACGGTGCCCGCGGGCAGCTCGACGGGCTTCTCACCGAAGTTCACGAGCACGGTGATGTCGCCGTTGCGGAACGCGACCACCTCGGGGTCGGACTCGATCCACTCGAGCGTGCCGGCGCCGAGGCCGTGCTCCCGGCGCGCGGCGAGCAGGCTCTTGTAGAGCTCGAGCGTCGAACCCTCGACGCCGTTCTGCGCATCGCGCGCGAGCGTCGCCCACTCGGCCGGCTGCGGCAGCCACGAGGCGCCGGTCGCGCTGAAGCCGTAGGCGGGGGCATCCGCGGTCCACGGGATCGGCACGCGGCATCCGTCACGGCCGTAGCGCTCGCCGTTCGTGCGGAACCACGTCGGGTCCTGTCGCGCCTCACCCGGGATGTCGATGACCTCGGGAAGGCCGAGTTCCTCGCCCTGGTACAGGTACGACGAGCCGGGCAGCGCGAGCATGAGGGTGGTCGCGGCGCGGGCGCGGCGCAGACCGACCTCGGGGATCGGCTTGCCGGGCGAGTCGGGCCCGATGCCGTGGCCCTGAGGGTTCTCGGCGGTGAGCGCGAGGCGCGACGCGTGGCGCACGACGTCGTGGTTCGAGAGCACCCACGTGCTCGGCGCGCCCACGGCTGCGTACGCCGCGAGCGACTCGTCGATCACGCGGCGGAGCGCCTGGGCGTCCCACTTGGTCTCGAGGTAATTGAAGTTGAACGCCTGGTGCATCTCGTCGGGGCGCACCCACAGCGCGGTCTTCTCGGCGGTCGGCAGCCATGCCTCGGCGCACAGAGCGCGGTCGCCGTCGTACTCGGCGACGAGGCGGTGCCAGTCGCGGTAGATCTCGTGCACGCCCTCCTGGCCCCAGTACGGCACGTCGGCCTCTTCGCCGCCCATCGCGTCGGCGTTCTCGGGGTGGTGGTAGTCGGGCAGTCCCTCGGCCTTCACGAGCCCGTGCGCGACGTCGACGCGGAAGCCGTCGACTCCACGGTCGAGCCAGAAGCGCAGGATGCGGCGGAACTCCTCGCGCACTTCTTCGTTCGTCCAGTCGAAGTCGGGCTGCGACGGATCGAACAGGTGCAGGTACCACTGCCCCGGAGTGCCGTCGGGCTCGGTCACGCGCGTCCACGCGGGGCCGCCGAACACGGACTCCCAGTTGTTCGGGGGCAGCTCGCCGTTCTCGCCCTTGCCGTCGCGGAACATGTACCGCGCGCGCTCGCGGCTGCCCGGGGCGGACTTGAGCGCCTGCTGGAACCACTCGTGCTGGTCGGACGAGTGGTTGGGGACGAGGTCGACGATGACGCGGATGCCGCGGGCGTGCGCCTGCGCGAGCATCTCGTCGAAGTCGTCGAGGGTGCCGAACAGCGGGTCGACGTCGCAGTAGTCGGAGACGTCGTACCCCGCGTCCTTCTGCGGAGAGCGCTGGAATGGGCTCAGCCAGATCGCGTCGACGCCCAGGTCGCGCAGGTCGTCGAGGTGGGCGGTGATGCCCGCGAGGTCGCCGATGCCGTCGCCCGAGAGGTCGGCGAACGAGCGCGGGTAGATCTGGTAGATGACGGCCGTGCGCCACCACTCGGAGCCCGGAAGAGCCGGCAGCTGCGCCGCGTCGGGCCGGGTCGTGGCATCCGTATTCGTCGAAGTCATGCGGTACACGATACTGCAAGCGCTTACATTCTCGGACTCCGGGTTCACGCCCCCTCACCCCACCCCTCGCCGCCCCCTCACCCCACCCCTCGCCGGAATCAGGACATCTGGCCGGTGCAGGAGACTTCGGCCGGGATGGTCCTGAGTGCGCCAGATGTCCTGATCCGGGCAGGCGGCGGGCGGCGTCGGGGCGCGACAGCGCCGGCGAGCCGGAGTCGGGCGGGCCGCATCCACGCCGCGCGACTATCGTGGGCGCGTGCCTTCCGCCGAATCGCTCGCGCGCGCCGAGTCGCTCATCCGTACGATCCCCGACTACCCGGAACCGGGAGTGCTCTTCCGCGACATCACGCCGCTGCTCGCCGACCGCGATGCGCTGCGCGCGACGATCGACGCGATGCTCGAGCCGTTCGAGGGGCGGTTCGACGTCGTCGCGGGCATCGAAGCGCGAGGGTTCATCCTCGCGGGAGCGGCCGCGGTCGCCGCCGGAGTGGGGCTCGTGCCGATCCGCAAGGCGGGCAAGCTGCCGCGGCCCGCGGCATCCGTCTCGTACGAGCTCGAGTACGGCACCGCGACGATCGAGTGCCACGACGACATCGCGCCGGGCACGCGCGTGCTCCTCATCGACGACGTCCTCGCGACCGGCGGCACGCTCGTCGCGGCGCACGAGCTCGTCGCGCGACTCGGGGCCGAGGCCGTCGGCACGACGGTGCTCATGGAGCTGGAGGCGCTCGGGGGTCGCGCGCTCGTCGGGGACGTGCACGCCGTCTTCACGGCCTGACGCCGTCGGGGCTCGGCGCTCGGCGCGGAGCGCTCCTCAGCCGCCGATCACGACGTTGAGCGGGGGCTCGCCCGCGAGCATCCGGTCGATCTGCCGCCGGACGAGGCGAGCCATGCGCGGCCGCATCGCGCTCGACGCGCCGCCGACGTGCGGCACGATGAGGGCGCCCGGAAGCGACCACAGCGGATGCCCCTCCGGCAGCGGCTCGGGGTCGGTCACGTCGAGCGCCGCACGGATCCGCCCGCGGCGGACGTGATCGACGAGCGCATCGGTGTCGATCAGCGGTCCGCGACCGACGTTCACCACCAGCGCGCCGTCGGGCAGCGCGGCCAGGAACGCGTCGTCGACGATGTGCTTCGTCGCATCGCCGCCGGGGAGCGTCGCGATGACGATCTCGGCCGCGGGCAGCAGCTCGGGGAGCTCGTCGACGCCGTGCACCGCGACCCCGTCCTCGACCCGGGCGCGCGAGGCGACAGCCGTCACGTGCACCTCGAACGGCGCGAGCCGTGCCGCGACCGCCTTGCCGACGCCGCCGTAGCCGAGCAGCAGCACGCGGCGGTCTGCGAGGCTGTCGGCGAACTCCGGCGCCCACCGGCCCTCGCTCTGCGACCGCACGAACGAGGGGATGTGCCGCTGCGCCGCGAGCGTCAGCGCGAGGGCGAGCTCCGACGTCGACGCCTCGTGCACGCTCGACGCGTTCGCGAACACGAGTCCCCGCGGCAGCCGCTGCTCGATGCCGTCGTAGCCGATCGACTGGCCCTGCACGAGTCCGACGTCGACACCCTCGAGGTGGTGCAGCGTACGCCCGACGCTCATGTACGGCGGAACCACGATGTCGAGGCGCTCGCGGGGCGCCGCATCCGTCATGTCCCAGACGATCACGTCGACGCCTTCGGGAACATCGCCGAGCGATTCTGCGAAGTCGGCGGACGGGACGGTCACGGTCAGACGGATGCCACGGCTCACGCCCTCCACGCTATCCGCGCCGCGAGCGGGGTCGGCGCGGCTGCCCACTCTGCGGAAACCTTCGGGCGTATGGTCGGACCCGACGCGCATCGAGCCGAGGAGGACTCATGATTCCCGAGATCAACTACTGGGCCGTGCTGCTCGCCACGCTCTCGTCGATGATCGTGGGGTCGATCTGGTACACGCCCAAGGTCTTCGGCGCGCGGTGGATGAAGCTCGCGAAGGTCACCCCGGCCGACACGAACATCGGCGCGTGGGTGCCGATCATCGTCGCGATCGCGCTGTCGTTCCTGCTCGCGTGGGTGCTCGCGGGGGCGACCACGATCGCGTGGCACTTCTACGGCGGCGGCTACCTGTGGGCCGCGATCGTGACGTCGGTCACGCTGTGGGCCGGCTTCACCGCGGGTCGGTTCATCGTGCATGACGTCTTCGAGGGACGACCGTCGAGCCTCACGGTGCTCAACATCGCGCACGAGCTCGTGACGGTGCTCATCATGGCGATCATCATCGGGGTGTGGCCCCCGGCGGGCACCGTCTGACCCGCCCGGTCGGCGTCGCCCTTTTTGGCGACTCGCCAGAAAGTGTCGTGTGACCGAGCCCTCCGTGGCGACTCGCCAAGAAGGGCCGAGTGAGCGCACATGGGCGATTCGCCAGAAAGTGTCGCCCGACGGGGCATTTCTTGGCGATTCGCCAGAAAGTACGCACGACATGACCCTTCTTGGCGATTCGCCAGAAAGTGTCGCCCGACGGGGCATTTCTTGGCGAATCGCCAGAAAGCGCGGGGCGGATGCGGCGGCTCAGGCCGCGGCGCCGACCACGGCCGAGATCGCCGAGCGGAAGAAGCTCAGCCCGTCGACGCCGGAGCGCATCGCGGCGCTGGTGTCGGGACCGAAGCCGGGCTCGACCGCGTGCTCGGGGTGCGGCATGAGGCCGACGACGTTGCCGCGCTCGTTCGTGAGGCCCGCGATGTCGTCGAGCGAGCCGTTCGGGTTGACGCCCGCGTAACGGAATGCGACGAGGCCTTCGCCGTTGATGCGGGCGAGGGTCTCGGCATCCGCGATGTACCCGCCGTCGCCGTTCTTGAGCGGGATCACGATCTCCTGGCCCTGCTCGAACTCGCTCGTCCACGCGGTCGACGCGTTCTCGACGCGGAGGACCTGGTCGCGGCAGATGAACTGCTGGTGGGAGTTGCGGATGAGGCCGCCCGGGAGCAGGTGCGCCTCGACGAGCATCTGGAAGCCGTTGCAGATGCCGAGCACGGGCATTCCCTTGGCGGCGGCGTCCTTGACCTCGGCCATGATCGGCGCGTGCGCCGCGATCGCTCCGGCGCGCAGATAGTCGCCGTAGCTGAAGCCTCCGGGGAGCACGAGCGCGTCGACGCCCTCGAGGTCGTGCGAACCGTGCCACAGCGCGACCGGCTCGGCGCCCGCGATCCGGATCGCCCGCTGCGCGTCGCGGTCGTCGAGCGACCCCGGGAACGTGATGACCCCGATGCGAGCGGTCATTCGACGACCTCGATGCCCACGACGTCTTCGATCACGGAATTCGAGAGGATCTCGTCCGCGATGCGGCGCGCGGTCGCGAGCGTCTCTTCGCCGACCTCGCCGTCCACGGTGAGCTCGAAGCGCTTGCCGATGCGGACGCCGCTGAACTCCGAGACGCCCAGCCGCTGCAGGGCGCCGGCGACGGCCTTCCCCTGCGGGTCGAGCAGCTCGGCCTTGGGCATGACGTCGACGACGATGGTGGGCATATGGTCCTCCGGGCGGCGGCGGGCCGCCGGCTATCGGTCGTTGGGCGACGAGCGCAGCGAAAGTCGGAACGCCGGATGTCGCGGGAGGGGTCGGTCCCAGTCTAGGCGACCCGCGGGCGCGGTTTTGCGGGGATCGCGCTTGCCCGCGGCATCCGGTCGCTGTTGCTCCACAGAGTCGTGTCGAGGCCGTGACGAAACCGTGACCATGCTGTGGGAGCGCTCCCTTGACATCCATGGGAGCGTTCTCATACGGTCGGGGTGTCCGATGGGAACGCTCCCACGCGACGCACCCGGGTCCCGGCGCTGCCGGTACCGACCACCTGCAACACACACCCTGACAACACAAAGGAGTGACAGTGAACTCACGTGCCTTCCGCCGGGGCGCCGTGGCGGTTGCGGCCTTCTCGGCCTCCGCCATCGTGCTGGCCGGCTGCGCGGGGAGCGGCGGCGGAACGCCGTCGTCCGACGACAACGGCGAGGTCACCCTGACCCTCGCGACCTTCAACGACTTCGGCTACACCGATGAGCTCCTCGCCGAGTTCACCGAGGAGACCGGCATCAAGGTCGTCCACAACAAGGCGGCCACCTCGAACGACGCCCGCGCCAACTTCTTCCAGAAGCTCGGCAAGTCGGGCCTCGCCGACGTCGAGGCGGTCGAGATCGACTGGTTCGCCGAGATGATGCAGTACGCCGACCTGCTCGCGCCGGCCGACGACAGCCTCAAGGGCCGCTGGCTCGACTGGAAGGAAGCGGCTGCGACCGACGGCGACGGCAACCTCGTCGCCTACGGCACCGACATCGGCCCGCAGGGCATCTGCTACCGCGCCGACCTGTTCGAGGCCGCCGGCCTGCCGACCGACCGCGAGTCCGTCGGCGAGCTGTTCCCGACGTGGGACGCGTTCTTCGACGTCGCCGACAAGTACAAGGAGACGACCGGCAAGCCGTTCGTCGACTCGGCCAACGCGGTGCTCCAGGGCATCATGAACCAGATCGAGTACACCTACGAGGAGCCGGACGGCACGATCATCGCCACCGAGAACCCCGAGGTGCGCGAGTCCTACGACACGGTCGTCGACCGCGCCGTGCCGATCGCGGCTTACGCCGGCCAGTGGAGCGAGGACTGGTTCGCCTCGCTCGCGAGCGGCGAGTTCGCCACCATGCTCTGCCCGGGCTGGATGCTCGGCGTGATCGAGGGCAACGCGCCCGACACCACCGGCTGGGACATCGCCGACGCCTTCCCCGGCGGCGGCGGCAACTGGGGCGGCTCGTACCTGGTCGTTCCGGCCAACGGCGAGAACGTCGAGGCGGCGTCGCAGCTCGCGGCGTGGCTGACCTCGCCCGAGACGCAGCTCAAGGCGTTCGAGAACGCGGGCACCTTCCCGAGCCAGGTCGAGGCGCTCGAGAGCGACGAGCTCGCGGCGGCCACGAACGCGTACTTCAACGACGCGCCCACCGGTGAGATCCTCACCAACCGTGCGAACGCCATCACGGTCGCGCCGTACAAGGGCCCGAAGTACTTCCAGTTCCACGACGCCCTTCAGAACGCTGTGACCCGCGTCTTCGACGGCCTCGAAGACAAGGAGACCAGCTGGGACAACTGGGTGACCGAGGTCTCGGCCTTCTGACACCCGACGGGGTGCGGGCGGCTCGCCCCGCCCGCACCCCGCTCCCTGCACCAACCCGAGAAGGACGACCGTGACCACCACCGCATCGCGGCCGGAGACGCGCGCGCAGACTCCGGAAGCCCCTCGACAGCCCCGAGTGATCTCGTTCTCGCAGCGGCTGAGCAAGTGGGATCTGAAGATCTCGCCCTACCTGTACATCTCGCCGTTCTTCATCGTGTTCGCGATCGTGGGCCTGTTCCCGATCGCCTACACGGCCGTGATCTCGTTCATGGACTGGGATCTGGTGCGCAACTCGGGCACCTTCATCGGCTTCGACCAGTACATCTGGATCCTGACGCAGCCCCACTTCTGGACGGCGCTGCGCAACACCTTCAGCATCTTCCTGCTCTCGAGCATCCCCCAGCTGATCCTCGCGATCTTCATCGCAGCGGTGCTCGACCGCAACATCCGCGCCAAGACGTTCTGGCGCATGAGCGTCCTGCTCCCCTTCGTCGTCGCGCCCGTCGCCGTCGGCCTCATCTTCACGGCGATCTTCGCCGACAACTTCGGCCTCGTGAACACGTGGCTCGGCAACCTCGGGCTCGAGGGCATCCCGTGGCACAAGGACCCCTTCTGGAGTCACGTCGCGATCGCCACGATGGTCAACTACCGCTGGACCGGCTACAACGCGCTGATCCTCCTCGCGGCGATGCAGGCCGTGAACCGCGATTACTACGAGGCGGCGACCGTCGACGGCGCCGGCCCCGTGCGACAGTTCTTCAGCATCACGCTGCCGTCGCTGCGCCCCACCCTCATCTTCGTCATCATCACGTCGACCATCGGCGGCCTGCAGATCTTCGACGAACCTCGCGTGTTCGACCAGTTCGGCCGCGGCGGGGCGGGCCAGCAGTGGCTCACGATCACGCTTTACCTGTACGACATCGGCTGGGGCCAGTGGAACTTCGGCCGCGCGGCCGCGATGGCCTGGATCCTGTTCGTCATCATCCTGCTCATCGGCCTCATCAACCTCCTCATCACGCGCTCGCTCGTGCGCGACGAAGGACTGCGTCGTGAGCTGACGAAGCGACAGGAGAAGGAGCTGGCCAGACAGGCGAAGAACAACGTGAAGGAGGCCACGCGATGAGCACGCTCGGAACCCCCACGCCTCTCGCCGTGGTCGAGGAGAACATCCCGAACGAGAAGCAGCGCCGTCGCGGCGCGCGCACCATCCGCATCCGCGGATCCCGACCCGGGTGGATCGTCTACGCGCTCCTCACGGTCGTCTTCGCCACGGGTGCCTTCCCGCTGTGGTGGTCGTTCGTCATCGGCTCGGGCGACGCGTCGTCGCTCCGGCGCCCGTTCACGTGGATCCCCGGCGGCAACTTCTGGTCGAACGCGGCATCCGTCGTCACCAACCCGGCCGTCAACTTCTGGCCGGCGCTGTGGAACTCGATCTACAGCTCGTTCCTCATCGCCGCGGCAGTCGTCATCACGTCGACCCTCGCCGGATGGGCCTTCGCCAAGCTGAAGTTCCACGGCGGGCCCGCGCTCCTGGTCTTCGTCGTCGCGACGATGGCGGTCCCGCAGCAACTCGGGGTGGTGCCGCTCTACATCCTGTTCGCCGAGCTGGGCTGGACCGGCCAGATCGGCGCGATCATCATCCCCGCACTCACGAGCGCATTCGGCGTGTTCTGGATGACGCAGTATCTGCGACAGGCCGTGCCCGACGAGCTCATCGAAGCGGCCCGCGTCGACGGCGCGTCGATGATCCGCACGTTCTGGACCGTCGGCGTGACCGCCGCGCGCCCTGCCGCCGCGATGCTGTTCCTGTTCACATTCGTGGGCGCGTGGAACAACTTCTTCTGGCCGTTCATCGTGCTGGACCGGCAGAACCCGACGCTTCCCGTCGCGCTCTCACTGCTCCAGTCCAACTACTTCGTCGATTACTCGATCGTGCTCGCCGGCGTCGTCCTGGCCACGATTCCGCTCCTGCTGCTGTTCATCTTCGCCGGAAAGCAGCTGGTCAGCGGCATCATGGCAGGTGCTGTCAAGGGCTGACTCGAAGAGCGCACTCACCGATACTGAGGACACACATGACCATCGAGTTCCAGGAAGACTCCGCTCCCATGGCCGAGACCGAGCGACGCGCGTTCCCCGACGGGTTCCTCTTCGGCGCGGCGACCGCCGCCTTCCAGATCGAAGGGGCCGCGTTCGAAGACGGCCGACGAGCCTCGATCTGGGACGCGTTCTGCCGGGTGCCCGGTGCCGTGATCAACGGCGACAACGGCGATGTCGCGTGCGACCACTACCACCTCTACCGCGACGACGTCGCACTCATGAAGCGCATGGGCCTGCAGACCTACCGCTTCTCGACGTCGTGGTCCCGAGTGCGCCCCGACGGCGGAGCCCTCAACTCGGCGGGCGTCGACTTCTACCAGCGTCTCGTCGACGAGCTGCTCGAGGCGGACATCCTCCCGTGGCTGACGCTCTACCACTGGGACCTTCCGCAGGCGCTCGAAGACCGCGGCGGCTGGACCGTCCGTGAGACGGCCGACCGATTCACCGAGTACGCGCTCGACATGCACGACGCCCTCGGCGATCGGGTCAAGGTGTGGACGACCCTGAACGAGCCGTGGTGCTCGTCGTTCCTCAGCTACACCGCGGGCATCCACGCGCCCGGGCACTACAGCGTGACCGAGGGCGTGCTCGCCGCGCACCACCTGCTGCTCGGCCACGGCCAGGTCATCCGAGAGCTGCGTGCCCGCGACGAGTCGCTCAACCTGGGCGTCACCCTGAACCTCACCATCGCCGACCCGGTCGATCCGACGGACCCCGCCGACCTCGACGCGGCGCGCCGCATCGACGGGCAGTTCAACCGCTGGTTCCTCGACCCGATCTTCCGGGGGGAGTATCCGACCGACGTCGTCGACGACATCCGCGCCGTCCACCCCGAGGCGATCGCCGCTCTCGAGGACGCGACGAAGCCGGGCGACCTCGAGACGATCTCGACGCCCATCACGACGCTCGGGGTGAACTACTACCACGGCGACTACGTCAGCGGGCACCCGGCGACCGAGGAGATCACGGGCGGGGACGCGCCGACCGACCGCCGCGCCGAGTCGCCGTTCCCGGCCGCCGACGACGTCCACTGGCACGATCGTGGCCTGCCGCGCACACCCATGTTCTGGGAGGTGCAGCCCGAGGGGCTCACCCGCCTGCTCGTGCGCGTGAGCGACGAGTACGCGGCGCCCGCGGGTGTCGCCATGTACGTGACGGAGAACGGCGCGGCGTACGACGACGTCGTCGTCGAGCGCGACGGCGAGAAGATCATCCCCGACGCCGAGCGCGCCGACTTCGTGCGGGCGCACCTCGCCGCGACGCTCGATGCGATCGACCAGGGCGTCGACGTGCGTGGATACTTCTATTGGTCGCTGCTCGACAACTTCGAGTGGGCGTGGGGGTACGAGAAGCGCTTCGGCATCGTGCGCGTGGACTATGACACGCAGGAACGCACGGTGAAGGAGAGCGGCCGGCTGTACAGCCGCATCATCGCCCAGCGTGCGCTCGACGCGGAGAGCACGGCAGACTGAGTCTCCCGAAGCACGAAGGGCGGGTTCGATGAGTACGGATACCGCGCGCGGGCAGGTCACGATCGAGGAGGTCGCGGCGGCCGCCGGCGTCTCACGATCGACCGTGTCGCGGGTCGTCAACGGCTCGACGGCGGTGAGTCCCGCCGCGCTCGAGGCGGTGCGCCGCGCCATCGCCGAGCTGAACTACGTGCCGAATCGCGCCGCCCGCTCGCTCGCGAGCAGGCAGACCCATGCGATCGCGCTCGTCGTGCCGGAGGACACGACCCGGTTCTTCGGAGACCCGTTCTTCGCGGCCATCGTGTCGGGCATCAACGCGCGCCTCAGCCGCTCGGACTACGTGCTGAACCTCTTCATCGCGAGCGACGACCCGGGCGACAAGACCACGAGCTACGTGCGCAGCGGTGCGGTCGACGGCGCGATCATCGTGTCGCACCACACGAGCGACACGTTCATCGATCGCATCGTCAGCAGCGTGCCCGTCGTCTACGGCGGTCGCCCCGTGCGGGAGCGGCCGAACGACCACTACGTCGACGTCGACAACACCGCCGGAGGCCGGCGCGCGACCGAGTACCTGCTCGGCAAGGGTTACACCCGCATCGCGACGATCACGGGTCCGCTCACGATGCCCGCGGGCATCGACCGGCTCGCGGGCTTCCGTGCCGCGCTCGCCGATGCCGGTCTGCAAGAGGTCGCAGTGGAGGACGGGGACTTCACGGCCGACGGCGGCGCCGAGGCGATGCAGCGCATCCTCGACGCGGGCGAACGGCCCGAGGCGGTGTTCATCGCGAGCGACCTCATGGCGCGCGGTGCACTGGAGATCCTGCACCGCGCCGGCATCCGTGTGCCCGACGACATCGCGATCATCGGGTTCGACGACTCCCCCGTCGCGACGAGCGTGACGCCCGCGCTCACGACGCTGCGGCAGCCCTCGTTCGAGCAGGGCGAGCGCATGGCGAGCGCGCTGCTCGAGCTACTCGCCGGCGGCAACCCGCCTCACGCGCAAGTGCTGCCGACCGAGCTCATCGTGCGCGAGTCGGCCTGACCGGACGGCCGGTCGAGTCCGCGCGACCGTCGCGCGTGCCTGAGGCGGAAGCCGCGCCGGATCAGCGTCCGGGGGCCGTCGCGAGGATCGCGTTGTTCCACGGGTCGTCGAACGACAGGGTGCGGCCGTCGTCGCGCACCTCGAACCCGTGGTGCTTCAACCGCTCCTCGAGGGCCCCGAGCGCGTCGGCATCCGGCAGGTCGAGGTCGACGCGGCCGAGCCCGAGGGCGGGCATGCGGGGGCCGGCGCCGCGAGAGTTCCACACGTTCATCGCCATGTGGTGGTGGTAGCCGCCCGCGCTCACGAAGATCGCCTGGTTGCCGAGAGAAGCCGTCTCATCGAACCCGAGCGCGTCGACGTAGAACGCGCGTGCGCTCGCGACGTCGCCGACGGACAGGTGGACGTGACCGACGGATGCGGCATCCGCCGCGGTCGCGCCGAGCGCAGCCTCTTCGGTGAGGTGCTCGCTCAGGAACGCGTTGGGGTCGAGGAACAGCGTCGCCATCTCGACCTGGCCGTGGACCCACGACCACTCGGTGCGATCGCGGTCCCAGTACAGCTCGATGCCGTTGCCCTCGGTGTCGGTGAAGTAGAAGGCCTGGCTCACGAGGTGGTCCGCCGACCCCGCGAACGTCCCCGGTGCGTGGCGTGCGACCGAGTACAGCGCCGCGGCGAGCGCGGTCTGCGACTCGAACAGGATCGCCGTGTGGTACAGCCCCGCCGAGCCCGGAGTGGCGTGGCGCAGCGTGGGCTCGTGCTTCAGCACGACGATCGGACGACCCGCGCGACCCAGTGTCACCGTGTCGCCCTCGGCGGCGAGCACCTGCAGCGTCACGACGTCGCGGTAGTAGCGCGTCATGCCGTCGAGGTCGCCCACGAGGAGCGTCACGGGGCCCATCGCCGTGTCGGCGGCGAGGCGGTCGGGAGTCGCGAGCATCTTATGCATATGAATGGATAACGGGCGGCATCCGGGGTTCATTCCCCTTTCGCCAGAAACATGATCGCCGAGTGCACGACTCACCGTCGAGCGCACGACCTGCCGACGTGGCGAAGTCGTGCGCTCGACCGGATGCCGGCACGCGGCAGACGAGTGCGTGCTATTTGACGTCTTGCGGGTCGCCCCCGAGCTGTCCGACCGCGGGGATCGGGCCGCCGTCGTCGGCACCCGTCTTGCGCCAGCGGGCGATCGCGTTGCCGAGGTGATAGATCACGAGCGCCGCGGCCGAGCCGAGCACGATCGCACCGAGCTGGAAGTCGCCCCACTGCATCGTGAACCCGGCGATCGCCATCACGAGCGCGACAGCCGCCGTGTACTGGTTGACGGGCCGTGAGAAGTCCACGCGGTTGTCGACCCAGATCTTGATGCCGATGATCCCGATGAGGCCGTACAGCGCCGTCGTGACGCCGCCGAGCACACCCGCCGGGATCGTGTTGAAGATCGCGCCGATCTTCGGTGACATCGCGAGCAGGATCGCGACGGCGCCCGCCACCCAGTACGCGGCGGTCGAGTACACGCGGGTCGCTGCCATGACGCCGATGTTCTCGCCGTACGTCGTCGTGCCCGAGCCGCCGAAGAAGCCGGCGATCGTCGTCGCGGCGCCGTCGGCGATGAGCGCGCGGCCGGTGTGGCGGTTGACCGACGCATCCGTCATCGTCGCGACCGCGCGCACGTGGCCGACGTTCTCGGCGATGAGCACGAGCACCACCGGCAGGAACATCGCGATGACCGCCCACGTGCCGGGCGAGGCGAAGTCGGCGATGTGGAACTCGGGCAGACCCACCCACGCCGCGGCCTCGACCGGTGCGTAGTCCACCTCGCCGAGGATGATCGCGACGATGTAGCCCACGACGACGCCGAGGAAGATCGAGATCCGTCCCAGGAATCCGCGGAACAGCACGCTGAACAGGATGACCGCGATGAGCGTGACGGATGCGGTGACCGGCGCCTGCGCGAAGTTCGTCCACGCGACCGGGGCGAGGTTGAAGCCGATGAGCGCCACGATCGTGCCCGCGACGACCGGGGGCATGAGCTTGTCGACCCACCCGATGCCCGCGAACTGCACGACGAAGCCGACGATCGCGAGCAGGATGCCGACCGCGACGATGCCGGCGAGCGCCGAGCCCATTCCCGCCGTCGCCGTGGCGGCGGTCACCGGTGCGATGAACGCGAACGACGAGCCGAGGTAGCTGGGCAGCTTGTTGCGCGTGATGATCAGGAACAGGAGCGTGCCGATGCCCGAGAAGAGCAGTGTCGTCGACACGGGGAAGCCGGTGAGCACCGGCACGAGGAAGGTGGCCCCGAACATCGCGACGACGTGCTGCGCGCCGATCGCGACGGTGGCGCCCCAGTTCAGGCGCTCCTCGGGCTTGACGACCTTTCCGGGTTCGACCGTCCGGCCGTTGCCGTGCAGAGTCCAGATGGGCATATCGCTCCTTAGCGGGGAGATCGGGTGAGTGCTGAGGAAACGATAACTGGGAGTTCGCTGAGAGCGATCGCACGCGCCGCGTGTGCGGCATCCGCGTCGGCCGATGCCCTGATGGGCGCGGTCAGCCGGTGAGCCGCTCCAGCAGCTCGCGGTATCGCGCGGCCGTGCGTTCGACCACCTCGTCGGGCAGGCGCGGCGGCTCGCCGACACGCGGTGAGGGCCAGTTCGCGGCGAGCCAGTCGCGCACGATCTGCTTGTCGAAGCTCGCCATGCGCTCCTCGGGTGTCTTCCCCGACTCCCACGCGGCGGCGTCCCAGTACCGCGACGAGTCGCTCGTGAGCACCTCGTCGGCGAGGGTCATGACCCCGTTCTCGTCGAGCCCGAACTCGAACTTCGTGTCGGCGAGGATGAGTCCGCGCGACTCGGCGGTGCGCGCCGCACGGCGATAGATCTCGAGCGACAGCTCTCGCAGCTCCTCGGCGCGCTCGCGGCCGACGATCTCGACCGTGCGCTCGAAGGAGATGTTCTCGTCGTGCTCACCCATCGGCGCCTTGAACGCCGGCGTGAAGATCGGCTCCGGCAGGCGGTCGCCGTTCGACAGGCCCTCGGGCAGACGGATGCCGCACACCGTGCCCTCCGCAACGTACTCCGCCCATCCGGACCCGGTGAGGTACCCGCGCACGACGCACTCGATCGGCTGCATGTCGAGGCTCTGCACGACCATCGCACGGCCGACCACAGCCTCGGGGATGAGCGAGACGACATCGTTTGCAGTGTTCAGGATCCCATCGGGGCCGAGCGTGAGGACCCGCGACGGCACGAGATGATTCGGTATGGAGCGTCCGCCGTCCGCTCCCGCCAGCTGGTCGAACCACCACAGGCTCAGCGTCGTGAGCAGCACGCCCTTGCCGGGTATGCCGGGCGACAGCACGTGGTCGAATGCGCTCACACGGTCGCTCGCGACCACCAGCATCCGCTTGGCACGCCCGCCTTCGGGAGTGTCAGCGGGCACGTACAGGTCGCGCACCTTGCCCGAGTACACGTGGCGCCAGCCGTCGAGGTCGAGCGGGGTGGGAGAGGCATCCGTCACCCGCCCATTATCGCGGCTGGTGCCCGCCGCCCTCACTCGCCGACTGCGGCGACCTCGGCGGCCTCCCACGCGGGCGCGTACGACGGCTGGTAGAGCATCACGGGCGGGATGCCGGGAACCTCGAGCTCGACGCCGCGTCCGTACTCGCGCTCCCACACTTCGCCCTCGAAGGTGGCGCCGCGCGAAGCGAGGTCGGCCATCGTCGCGTCGAGGTCGTCGCACATGAAGGACAGCTCGTGGCGCTGGTCGTACGGCTCCTCCTGACCGGGCCACGTGCGCGGATGCACGCCGCCCTCGGTCGGGCCCTGCGAGAAGATGAGCCACCCGGGGGAGGTCTCGATGAACGACCAGCCGACCACGTCGCGGAAGAACGCGCGGGTTGCGGGTGGGTCATCGCTGTAGACGATCGTGTGGATTCCGGTGATCATCCGGCCACGGTAGCGGGATCATCCGACACGGCGTATAGTCCACGTGGACTAATCAGCACGGAACAATCGCACCTCCGGAGAGCTCTCGCATGCGCGACGTCGTCGATCGGCTCACGCCGCTGGGCGTCATGGTGCTCGCTCTGCTGCGCGAGGGCGACATGCATCCGTACGAGATGATCCGGCTCATGCGCATGCGCCACCACGACCGGCTCGTGTCCGTCACCCACGGCTCCGTGTACCACACGGTCGCCCGGCTCGAGCGCCTGGGGCTGCTCGCCGAGGTCGGCATCGACCGAGAGGGCCGTCGCCCCGAGCGCACGACGTACGCATTGACGGATGCGGGCAGCGAAGCCGTCGTGGAGTGGGTGCGCCGCGAGCTTCCGCGCGTCGACCGCCCCGAGGAGTTCCGCGTCGCGCTGTCGGAGGCGCACAACCTCGAGCGCGACGAGGCCGTCGCGCTGCTGAGGGCCCGCCGCGACGCGCTCGCCGCGTCCCACCGCGACCTCGCCGCGGGGCTCGGACACGCGCGTACGAAGTCCGTTCCCGAGCAGTACCTGCTCGAGGCCGAGCGCGGTGCGGCCATGACGGCAGCCGAGCTCGCATGGCTCGACGATGCCCTCGAGCGCCTCGACAGGCCGGACTTCGACTGGGGTGCGCCGGATGTGCCATCGGAACGCTACCTGCATCAGAGAGAGGCTGCCCGGCGATGACCGACGCTCCCCCGAGCTCCGCGACGAACCCCGGCACGGCGCACGGGTCCCCGCCTCACGGAGGGAGGACAGGCGCGCCGGAGCGCAGCCCGTGGGCCGCTCTGTGGGCGCTCGTCATCGGCTTCTTCATGATCCTCGTCGACACGACGATCGTGTCGGTCGCTAACCCCGCCATCAAGGCGGCGCTCGACCCCGACACGAACAACCTCGACAACGTCGTGTGGGTCACGAGCGCATACCTTCTCGCGTACGCCGTGCCGCTCCTGATCACCGGACGCCTCGGAGACCGGTTCGGCCCCAAGACGATCTACCTCGTCGGGCTCTCGGTCTTCACGCTCGCCTCACTCGGCTGCGGCCTGTCGGCGACGCTGGAGATGCTCATCGTGTTCCGTGCGGCGCAGGGCCTCGGTGCAGCCCTCATGACACCGCAGACGATGGCGATCATCACACGCACGTTCCCGCCGAATCGACGCGGTGCGGCGATGGGCCTGTGGGGCGGGGCATCCGGTGTCGCGATGCTCGTCGGCCCGCTCGCCGGCGGACTCCTCGTCGACGCCTTCGGCTGGGAGTCGATCTTCTTCGTCAATCTGCCCGTCGGCGTCGTCGGATTCGTGATGGCGATGATCCTGGTGCCGAGACTCGAGACTCACCGCCACCGGTTCGACGTCGTCGGCGTCATGCTGTCCGCGGTCGCGCTCTTCCTCATCGTGTTCGGCCTGCAGGAGGGGGAGCACTTCGACTGGGCGGCGTGGGTGTGGGGTCTCATCGCGGCGGGCGTCGTCGTGATGGCCGTGTTCATCTGGCAGCAGTTCCGCACGAAGAGCGAGGCGCTCGTGCCGATGGCTCTGTTCCGCGAACGCAACTTCTCGGTCGCGAACGTCGGCATCGCGACCGTGGGGTTCACCGTGACGAGCATGTCGCTGCCGCTCATGTTCTTCGTGCAGCTCGCACGCGGTCTGACTCCGACCGAGTCCGCGCTGCTGCTCGTGCCGATGGCGCTCGCGGCGGGCGTGCTCTCGCCGTTCGCGGGGCGCCTGCTCGACCGCACAGACCCGCGTTTCCTGCTCGTCCCGGGCATGCTGATCGTGTCGACATCGCTGTTCTGGTATGCGGCGCTCATGAACGTCGACACCCCGATCTGGATGTACCTGCTGCCGTCCGCGCTCATGGGCATCGGCCAGGCGGGCATGTGGGGACCGCTCGCGACGACCGCCACGCGCAATCTGCAGCCGCGGCAGGCGGGCGCCGGTGCCGGCATCTACAACACGACCCGCACGATCGGCTCGGTGCTCGGCTCGGCAGCGATCGCCGCGTTCATGCAGGGCCGCCTCGAGGCGAACATCCCCGGCATCGACGACGCGCCGGCGGGCATCGGGAGCGGCGCGCTCCCGAGCATCGTCGCCGAGCCCTTCTCGGCAGCGATGGCCCAGACGACACTGCTGCCCGCGTCGGTCATGCTCATCGGCGTCGCGGCGGTGCTGTTCCTGAAGCGCCCGGAGGGGCTTCGCACGCGCGACGATCGCTGACGCGCCCGTCGCCCCGGTTCAGTCCGGATCGAACGGATCGATCGGCGCGTGGTGGTCGAATGCGACGACCCCCTTGCGCCAGTAGCCGCTCACGACGGCCTGATTGCTCGGAAGGCCCAGCGTGCGGCGCAGGTGGCGACGGACTTCCACGAGACCGGATGCCTCGCCCGCCGCCCACACGAAGGTGCCCTGGCCCACCGGGCCGTGGTCGCGCAGCGCCGTGACGAGCACGTCGGGCGCGGCATCCGTGTCGACCGTGCGCAGTCTGACGTCGACGCCGTCGACGTCACCGAGGTAGCCGGCCACCCACCCGCCGTCTCCGTGCACGGAGGCGATCACGTCGACGGTCGTGCCGCGCGGGACGTCCCGGATCCAGCGGCTCGCCGACGGGAGCGACGTCTCGTCGCACAGCAGCAGAAGACCGTCGATGTCCTGCGGGGCGCGGCGAGACCCACGCGGTCCGACGACGACGATGCGGTCGCCGACGTTCGCGCGTTCCGCCCACGCGGATGCGGGGCCCGGGTCGGGGTGCGTGAAGAAGTCGAGGTCGACCTCGATCCCGTCGCCCACGCGGCGCGGGAGGGGCGTGAAGTCGCGCGCGATCGCGGCGCGATCGGGGCGCACGATGCCGTCCTCGCCCGGTCCGACCGGCTCGGGGGCGACGAGCTCGCCGGTCGCGGCATCCGGGAAGTAGACGCGCACATGGTCGGCGGGGCCCGTGCTCGTGAAGTCGGCGAACTCGGGCCCGGTCACCGTCACGCGGATCATGGGCGGCGCGACACGCTCGACGCGCACGACCGTCGCCCCGCGGGCGGTGAATCGGTTGCGGCCGCCCTCTCTGACGAAGCGCCCGGCGTCGCCACCGCGCGTGGGAAGGGGTTGCGGATCGGCCATGCATCCAGCCAACCACAGGCCCATGGGCGTGGGCCGCGCGGTCTCAGCCACCGGCCGCGGAGGCTCACTGCGCCGGAAGGCACCCGCCGTCGAGGATGAACCCGCCCACGTCCCTATCCGACGGGCAGAGCCGCCACCCGTCTGTCCACGGGGACGTGCCCGGAGGGGCGTCAGTGCTCGACGACGCGCTCCGCGATGTCGGTGCGATACTGCCCGCCCTCCAGCTCGAGTTCCGCGATCGCACGGTAGGCGCGCTGACGCGCCTCGGCGAACGTCGTTCCGAGCGCGACGACGTTGAGCACGCGCCCGCCCGATGCGACGAGCCCCGCCTCGGTCTCGGTCGTCGCCGCGTGCGCGAGGTGCACGCCCTCGACCGACGCCGCCGCATCGAGCCCGCCGATGAGCCGGCCCGTGGCAGGAGCCTCGGGATAGCCCTCGCTCGCGAGGACGACGGTGACGGCGGTCGCCTCCGCGAACGCAGGGCGCGGGTGGTCTTCGAGATGACCGGATGCCGCGGCCAGCAGCAGCTCCGACAGCGGGTCCACGAGGCGCGGTAGCACGACCTGGGTCTCCGGGTCGCCGAAGCGCGCGTTGAACTCGATGACCTTGACACCGGCATCCGTCACGATGAGTCCTGCGTACAGCAGGCCGATGAACGGCGTGCCCTCGTCGTCGAGCCGGCGGATCACGGGCTCGGCGATCTCGCGCGTGACCAGGTCGACGAACTCCTGCTCGCTGCCGAACCGGCCGTCGAGCCACGGCAGCGGCGAGTACGCGCCCATGCCGCCGGTGTTCGGGCCGTGGTCGCCGTCGCGCAGGCGTTTGTAGTCCTGGGCGGGGCTCAGCGGCAGCACGTGGTCCCCGTCGCACAGGAAGAAGAGCGACACCTCGGGGCCGTCGAGGTACTCCTCGACGAGCACGGCACCGGTCGGCAGGTACTGGGCGGCGTGGGCGAGAGCCGGGTCGCGGTCGCTCGTGACGATGACGCCCTTGCCCGCCGCGAGGCCGTCGGCCTTGACCACGTACGGGGCGCCGAACCGGTCGAACGCCGCTTCGACCTCGGCGAGGTTCGTCGCGCGCACGGCGCGCCCCGTGGGCACGCCCGCGGCGTCCATGATGCGCTTCGCGAACGTCTTCGAACCCTCGAGTTGGGCGGCCGCCTTGCCCGGGCCGAAGACGGGGATGCCGCGTTCGCGCACCGCATCGGCGACGCCCGCCACGAGCGGTGCCTCCGGCCCCACGACGACGAGGTCGATCGCGTTGTCGAGGGCGAACTGCGTCACACCGGCGGGGTCGTTCGCGTCGAGCGCGACGAGCGTCGCGTCCTGTGCGATGCCGGCGTTCCCGGGGGCGGCGAAGATCTCGTGATCCACCTCTTCCGAGCGGAGGGCGAGGATGATGGCGTGCTCGCGCGCGCCCGAGCCGAGGACCAGGATTCTCACCCGGCCCAGCCTAGCCCGCGTGGCTGAGGTGGCCCGGGGGCGGTTGTGGACGGCCGGGCGTCGATGCGCCGGGCCGGATCGCGCGATTCGGACCGTTGCGACCGCGCGCGAGGGGATTGAGCCCGGCGCTTCGACGCGTAGCGTGGAGCCATGGCGCGCAAGATCTCGACCGACGACGGCCGCGACGCGCTCGCCGCCGTGGCGAGCGGGGATCCCGGCCGCACCGACCTCGCGACGGCGGTGCGCTACCTGCTTCAGCTGCTCGCGGAGAAGGCCCCGGGCAACTCCGTCGAGGTGCGCGTTCCGCCCTTCGGGGCGGTGCAGGTGCTCCAGGGTCCGCGCCACACGCGAGGCACTCCGCCGAACGTCGTGGAGACCGATCCGGCGACGTGGATCGCGGTCGCGACGGGCCAGGAGGAGTGGACGGATGCCGTCTCCGCAGGCCGCATCGTCGCATCCGGAGTGCGGGCCGACCTCTCTCCGCTGCTTCCGCTGAGGGCCTGAGACCGCGCAATATAGACGATGGAACCGCTCACAGGGGAAGCCATTCCCAACGAAGTGGCCTATTATCCCATTCAACCGTCAGCGCCGAAGGTATGACACCCGTTTTGCCTGCGACACCCCCCGAATGAGCGGCCGCTGACGGAGGCGTGACTACGGCGCTGCCCCCGGGCGCCGGCCGATCTCGGTCACAAGTCATCGCCGGAAGGGACTTATGGCCGAGCCGACCAGCCAGACCGCCGTCAAGCGGAAGTGGTGGCAGGGCATCCGACCGCGCCTGATCGCCGTTCTGCTGATACCCATGATCGCCGCGCTCGTGCTGGGCGTGCTGCGCGTGGAGACCGCCGTCGCGGCGAGCACGGCGGCCGCGCGTGCGGAGAGCCTCGCGAACGCGCTTCCCGAGAGCTTCCGCCTCGGAATCCAGCTGACGCGCGAGCGTGAAGCGGCGAATGCCGCGATCCCGGATGCGACGAAGGAGCGCATCCGTGCCCAGACCGACGAGGCGATCGACATGTGGCTCCAGGTGGCGGCCGACGTCGACGCCTCGCAAGACCCCCAGCTCGAAGCGGACCTCGCCGCCGCGAGAAGCTCGCTGAACGACATCGAAACGCTGCGCGAGCAGATCGTCGAGCCGAACACGCAGCTCGAGGCGGTCGCCGCGTACACGGACCTGCTCAACCTGCTGTTCGGGCTCTCCTCCCGGCTCCCGGCGCTCGGCGACCCGTCGATCTACCGGCAGACCGACGCGCTCGGAAACGTTCGGACGGCGTCCGAGGTGCTCGGCACGGTGCGCGTGGTGATCAGCCAGGCGCTCATGACCGGGGAGATCAGCGCGCAGGAGCTGATGCAGCTCGCCGGAGCCCAGAGCGTGTGGGACGAGGCGAGCGCGGAGTTCCTCGCGGGAGCCTCGCCGGCGTCGGCGGAGCTTTTCGCAGAGCTCACCGACCGCGATCCCGAGAGCAGGCTGAACCCGCTGCACGTGATGGATCAGGTCGTCGCGGACGGCGGGCTGGACGGACTCAACATCACGCTCTTCGCGTGGCTGGAGCTCTACCAGGGATACGTCGCCGACCTCGAGGAGGTCATCGTGCGGGCCGCCGACGACCTGGCCGCCGACGTGTCGGACGCCCGTCAGTCCGCGCAGCAGACCGCGATCCTGACCGCCTCCATCGTCGGCGGGGTGCTCATCCTCGCGCTCGTGGTCACGCTGCTCGCGACCCGGTCGATCCTCCAGCCCTTGATCCGGCTGCGCCGCGCCGCGCTCGACATCGCCGGCAGGACGCTGCCGGAGCGGGTCAAGAGGATCGAGAACGCCGAGGGTCCGATCGACACGTCGGTGCAGCCGATCGACGTCGAGAGGCGAGACGAGATCGGTGAAGTCGCGGAGGCCTTCGACGCGGTGCACGGCGAGGCGGTGCGCCTCGCCGGCGAGCAGGCGCTCATGCGGGCGAACGTCAACCGCATGTTCGTCAACCTCTCGCGCCGCAGCCAGAACCTGGTCGAACGCCAGTTGCGCCTCATCGAGCAGCTCGAGGCGGGCGAGCAGGATCCGGACCAGCTCTCGAACCTGTTCCAGCTCGACAACCTCGCCACCCGGATGCGTCGCAACGACGAGAGCCTGCTCGTGCTCGCCGGCGGCGACACGCCGCAGGCGGCGCGCGGCAACGTGCCCGTCCACGACGTGCTCCGTGCCGCGACATCCGAGATCGAGCAGTTCGCACGGGTCGAGCTCGACTCGACGGATGCCGGTGAGCTTCGCGGCTCGGTCGCCGGCGACCTCGTGCACCTCCTTGCCGAGCTGATCGAGAACGCGACCAACTTCTCGCCGCCGGACACGCCGGTGGTGGTCCGCACGCTCCCGCGCAATGCGGATGAGCCGCTCGTCGTCGAGATCGTCGACCTCGGTCTCGGGATGACGCCGGAAGAGCTGCTCGCGGCCAACGCCAAGCTGAAGAGCACGAGCGGACTGGACGCCGACGTCGCGCGGATGATGGGCCTGGTCGTGACCGCCCGCCTGGCGGATCGCCACGGCATGACGGTGTCGCTTCGGACGGGCACGCCGCACGGCATCGTCGCGCGCGTGCGGATCCCCTCGAGCGCCCTCGCGACGGGCCGGACCGAGCCGCTGCCGGTCGTTCAGACGCTCGCGTCGAGCGACTCGGCGTCCGCTGCGGCTGTCGTTGCTCCCGCTCCCGCCGTCGCGCCGACGGGTGCGGTGCCCGTCGTCCAGACGGAGTCGGCGCCGGCACCCGAGCCGCGAATCGAGTCGGCTCGCCCGTTGGAGCCGGTGAACGCGGCAGCGGATGCGACGCCACCGCCGTCCTTCGCACAGGACGACGGCGCCGACGCCCGCGACACGCCGATCTTCGCGGCGCTCCGGTCCGCGTGGTTCACACGCGGTCATTCGCTCGGCACGCTCCGCGGAGGACCGGCGGACGAGCCGGACGGCGCGCAGAAGTGGTCCTCGCCGGGCGATGACGGCTGGAAGCGCGCGGCCGAGGTCTTCCAGCGTCCGGAGGAGCCGGAGCTGGTCACCGCCGGCGGGCTCCCCAAGCGCGTCCCCGGGCAGCACCTCGTGCCGGGCGCGGCACCGGCCGTCAGCCAGCCCGCGCCGACGCCGCAGCCCACGGTGGATCCGCGTCGGAGCGGCGCTCTGGCAAGCTTCCAGCGTGGGGTCAGCCGCGCACGCGGTGACGCCGCTCCCGACCCGACGCCCGAACCCACGCCGACTCCGGCCCCCCGATACTTCCGATCCCAGAGAGGGGAAGACGAGTGACGACTGCTCCTGCGAACCTCGACTGGCTGGTCGACAGCCTGACCCAGCGCACCGCTGACGTCGCGCACGCCATCCTGGTGTCCGCCGACGGCCTGCCGATGGCGCGCTCCGCTGCGTTCCCGCCCGACCGCGCCGACCAGCTGGCGGCGATCACCTCGGGCCTCACCAGCCTGACGCAGGGCGCCGCGCGCGCTCTCGGAGCCGGCCAGGTCCACCAGATGGTGGTGGAGATGGACGGCGGATACCTCGTGGTGATGTCGGTGGGCGAGGGTTCGAGCCTCGCGGCTCTGGCCGGCCCGCAGTGCGACCTCGGTCAGGTCGGGTACCAGATGCAGCTGCTCATCGCCCGGGTCGCGACCGCGCTCACGCCCGAGATCCGCACGGCTCAGTCCGGCACCTGACAGGGCAGGATGAATCAGGAGTGATCGTGAGCACCGCCGAGCCCCCTCCGCCGCCGACGCTGGTCAGGCCGTACGCCCTGACCCGTGGGCGCACGGCGCCTTCCCGCGTGTACCCTCTTGAGGCGCTGGTCCACACCGACCTTCGCGCACTCGAGGGCCACGGGCTCTCGCCGGAGGAGCGGTCGATCGCCGAGCTCTGCCGCGAGAGCCGCTCGGTGGCCGAGGTCGCGGCGCTCGTGCGGATCCCGATCGGCGTGACGCGGGTGCTCATCGGCGACCTCGTTGAGCGGGGCGTCGTGAGGGTGCACACGCAGGCAGAACCAGAGTCCGCCCCCGGCGCGGCGCTTCTCGAGCGCGTGCTGAGCGGACTGCGAAAGCTGTAGAGGAGGACAGAGGACGTGAGCCCCGACACCAGTCAGGCGACCCTTTCGGCGAAGATCGTCATCGCCGGAGGATTCGGCGTCGGCAAGACGACGCTCGTCGGCTCGGTCTCCGAGATCGAGCCGCTCACCACCGAAGCGGTGATGACGTCGGCGAGTGTCGGGGTGGACGACCTGTCCGCGGTGCCCGACAAGACGACGACCACGGTCGCGATGGACTTCGGGCGCATCTCGCTGGACTCCGACTTGATCCTCTACCTGTTCGGCACGCCCGGTCAGGACCGGTTCTGGTTCATGTGGGACGACCTCACGCAGGGTGCGATCGGCGCGGTCGTCCTGATCGACACGCGCCGGCTGGCGGACTCGTTCGGCGCGATCGACTACTTCGAGGCGCGTGGAGTTCCGTTCATCGTCGCCCACAACGTGTTCGGCGCCGAGTACCGCTACACGTCCGAGCAGATCCGCGAAGCCCTGTCCCTTCGCCCCGAGGTTCCGATCGTGGCGTGCGACGCGCGCGACCGCGCGTCCACCAAGGCGACGCTCATCACGCTCGTCGAGCACGTGCTGTCGCTGATCGCCGCGTAGCGAGGCGCCCCTCTCGCAGGGGTGCGACAATGGAGCCATGGCCGATCAGGCTCCGAGCCCCACCCCCGACGACTCCGACGACCGCGAGCCGCGGCCGACTCCCCCGCCCACTCCTGAGACTCCGCGGCAGCATGCGGAGCTCATCGAGGACGAGGTCGAGAACGCGACCGTCCGCCGCGCGCCGAAGTACCCCGTGTTCCTCGTCGTCGGCGCGGCGCTCGGCCTCATCGTGGCGATGATCTTGACGTTCACCTTCAACGGCACGTCGGAAGAGAGCCCCACGACCGGGCTCATCTACTCGCAGGGACAGGTCTTCGGGTTCCTGCTGCTCATCTGCATCCCGGTGGGTCTCGCGCTGGGGGGCATCACGGCGCTCATCCTCGACCGCGTTTTCTCGCGGCGCGCGCAGGCCGTGACCGTCGACCACGAGCGCATTCACACGCTCGACTGAACCACGCGCCGGTTTGCGCCCACGGCGGGTATGCCCCGTTCAGGCGAGCTCGGCGATGATCGGGTGGATCGCCGCGTCGAAGGCGACGACGTCGCCCCGCAGCCCATCGGTCACCGCGATCGTGAGCGACCCGATCCACCACACCCCGCGTTGCGAGAGCGGGAGCACCTGCACGTTGAGCTCGAACGAGTGGGCGCGACGCCCGACCTGCCGCTCGTGCTCGGCGATCGCGCTCGCGTACGCGCGATACGACACTCCGGGCTTCGAAGCCGCGTCCTTCGCGTAGCGGCTGTGCGCCGATTGCGAGAACGCGAGAGCCTCGGGTGCGTGCGGGATGATCGCTTCGCGCAGTTCGTCGAAGCCCTCGACCGGCAGCGCGATCATCGTGTCGAAGCCGTCGACGAGGTCGAGTGGAACAGGCGACGGATGCGCCTGCGGCTCGACCGTCATGGCCCAGTACTCGCGCCACTGGCGCTCGAGGATGTTCTGCGCCGCCTCGGAGCGGTTGTTCGCCCGCGCCTGGATTCCCCGAAGGTGCGGCAGCTCGTCGGGCGAGCGGATCCCCAAGACCTGCCGCAGGTACAGCGCGAGCAGAACCGGCTGACCCGCGTCTTCACGGATCACCCACTCCGGTGCACCGGCGCCGCCCATGCCGCCATTGTAGAGCGGGCGCCCGACAAGGGGCCCGCCTTCCGGCGCCATCCGACTGCGGTGCCGGCGTAGGAGATGATCCCGACGCAGGACCGAGCGCGCGGCATCCGCCCTGCGCCGCGCCCATCTCCTGCGTTCGCGACAACCGCGACAGACCGGATGCCGCACCCGCCGCCCGGCTAACCCGCCGCCCCGCTGACCCGCCGCCCCCGCCTCACCCGCCGCCCACCGGGACCACTCGGGCATCCGCCCAGGAAGCCGCCGGTAGGCTGGAGGCCGTGGCCTCCCCCTCCCGCGACGCCTCCGCGAATCCGTATACCGAAGCCGGCGTCGACACCGCTGCGGGCGATCTCGCAGTGGAGTTGATGAAGTCGGCCGTCCGCCGTACCCACGGCCCCGAAGTACTCGGAGGAGTGGGCGGTTTCGCCGGGCTCTACGACGCGACGGCGTTCAAGGCCTATGGCAAGCCGCTGCTCGCGACGAGCACCGACGGCGTCGGCACGAAGGTGGCGATCGCGCAGGCGATCGACAAGCACGACACGATCGGCCTCGACCTCGTGGGAATGGTCGTCGACGACATCGTCGTGGTCGGCGCGAAGCCGCTCTTCATGACGGACTACATCGCGTGCGGCAAGGTCGTGCCCGAGCGCATCGCCGACATCGTGCGCGGCATCGCCGCCGGATGCGCCGAGACCGGCACGGCCCTCGTCGGCGGTGAGACCGCCGAGCACCCCGGACTCCTCGGCCCCGACGACTACGACGTCGCGGGCGCCGCGACCGGGGTCGTCGACGCCGATCGTGTGCTCGGCGCCGGGCGCGTGCAGGCGGGTGACGTCGTGCTCGCGCTCGCGAGCAGCGGGCTCCACTCGAACGGCTACTCTCTCGTGCGCCATATCGTCGCGCGCGCCGGCGTGCAGTACGGCGACCGCGCGCCCGACCTCGGCCCGCACGGCACCACGTGGGGCGAGGCGCTCCTCGAGCCGACGCGCCTGTACACGGCTCCCCTGCTGCGCCTCATCGCCGACCAGGGCGACCGCGTCCACGCGCTGAGCCACATCACGGGAGGCGGCATCGCCGCGAACGTCGCGCGCGTCCTCCCGCGCGGCGCGTGGGTCGAGGTCGACCGCTCGACGTGGTCGCCCCCGCCGGTGTTCCGCGTGCTCGCCGACCTCGGCGGACTCGATCTCACCGCGACCGAGGGCACGTGGAACCTCGGCATCGGCTTCGTCGCGGTCGTCGCGGCAGACAAGGCGGATGCCGCGGCATCCGCCCTCGCCCAAGACGGCATCGCGACCTGGCAGGTCGGCGTCGTGAACGACGGACCGCTCCCCGAGGGCGGCGAGGCGTTCGAGCAGGGCGCGAAGGGCGTCGACGGCGGAGCCGTGCGCCTCGTCGGATCGTACGCGGACGACGCCGCGGCATAACGAGCAAACGGAGCATCACCACCACATGTGCGGCATCGTCGGAATGGTCGGCCAGGCGCCGGTCAACCAGGAGATCTACGACGCCCTGCTGCTGCTGCAGCACCGAGGCCAGGACTCCACAGGCATCTCGACCGCCGAGAGCAACGGCGTGTTCCACCTGCACAAGGCCCGCGGCATGGTGCGCGAGGCGTTCCGCACGCGCGACATGCGATCGCTGCTCGGCAACATCGGCCTCGGCCACTGCCGCTACGCGACGAAGGGCACCGCGTCGAGCGAGGAAGAGGCACAGCCGTTCTACGTCAACGCGCCGTACGGCATCGTGCTCGTGCACAACGGCAACCTCACGAACACGCGCGAGCTCACGCAGGAGCTGTTCCACAAGGACCGCCGCCACCTCAACACGAGCTCCGACACCGAGTTGCTCGTGAACGTGCTCGCGAACGAGCTGCAGGCGTCGATCTCGGGGCTCCAGCTGGACGCCGAGCAGATCTTCCAGGCGGTGTCGCGCGTGCACGAGCGCGTCGAGGGCTCGTACGCCGCGGTCGCGCTCATCGCCGGGTACGGACTGCTCGCGTTCCGTGACCCGTACGGCATCCGTCCGCTGATCATGGGCGTGCGCGACGCGGGCGAGGGCAAGTACGAGTGGATCGTGGCATCCGAGTCGCTCGTGCTCGAGAACGCGGGGTTCGAGGTCGTGCGCGACGTCATGCCGGGCGAGGCCGTGTTCATCGACCTCGACGGGCACCTGCACACGAAGCAGTGCGCGCCCGACCCCAAGCTCGTGCCGTGCTCGTTCGAGTACGTGTACCTCGCGCGTCCCGACTCGATCATGAACGGCATCTCGGTGTACGAGGCGCGCCTGCGCATGGGCGAGCGCCTCGCCGACACGATCGCGAAGTACACGCCCCCGGGCGCGATCGACGTCGTCATGCCCATCCCCGATTCGTCGCGACCCGCGGCGATGCAGGTCGCGCGCAAGCTCGGCATCGAGTACCGCGAGGGCTTCTACAAGAACCGCTACGTCGGCCGGACGTTCATCATGCCCGGCCAGGCGGTCCGCAAGCAGAGCGTGCGTCAGAAGCTCAACGCGATGTCGAGCGAGTTCAAGGGCAAGAACGTGCTGCTCATCGACGACTCGATCGTGCGGGGCACGACGTCGAAGCAGATCATCCAGATGGCACGCGACGCGGGGGCCAAGAGCGTCACGTTCGCGTCCGCCGCTCCCCCGGTCCGCTACCCGCACGTCTACGGCATCAACATGCCGTCGCGGCACGAGCTCGTCGCCCACGGGCGCACGATCCCCGAGATCGCGAAGGAGCTCGGCGCGGACTACATGGTCTACCAGGAGGTGGAGGACCTGAAGGCGGCGATCCTCGAGGGCTCCGACGTCGAGGACCTCGACATGAGCTGCTTCGACGGCCGCTATGTCACGGGCACGGTGACGGAGGAGTACCTCGCGTGGGTGGAGGGCTCACAGGAGTCCTGATCGCCCGTCGCCAGAGCGAGGCAGGCACACGGATGCCTCGACCGCCCGCTCGCGCGGGGTCGAGGCATCCGGTCCCCCCGGCCGTCTACGCGGTGACCTTGGCTCCCTCGAGCACGTCGAGGAACGCCTTCATCCACGTGCCGTTGTCGGGCCAGGCGCGACCCGTGACGAGGTTGCCGTCGACGACCCCGCCGCCGTTCTCGAAGATGCCGCCCGCCGTCTCGACGTCGACGGCGAGCTCGGGGTACGCCGACGATGTGCGGCCCTGGAGCACACCGGCCGCCGCGAGCAGCAGGGGCCCGTGGCAGAGCGCCGCGACCGGCTCGTTGCGCTCGAAGAAGTGGCGCACGATGCGCTTGGCGTCTTCGTTGTTGCGGATGTACTCCGGCGCTCGCCCGCCCGGGACGACGATCGCGACGTAGTCCTCGGGGTTCACGTCGGCGAAGGCGATGTCGGCCTCCCACGTGTGACCGAGCTTCTCGGTGTAGGTGTCGAAGCCGTCGACGAAGTCGTGCACCACGAACTGCAGCTTCCGCTTCTCGGGCGCGCCGATGTGCACCTCGTAACCGGCCTCCTGCAGCCGGTGATACGGGTAGAACACCTCGAGCGTCTCGGCGGCGTCGCCGGTGAGGATGAGGATCTTGTCGGCCATGGCGGGTTCCTTTCTCACGACCGTGTCTGTCTTTCTCGATCGTGAGCGCGGATGCCTCACCCCGACCATCCGCGTTCTCACGATGTGCGAATCCGCATCGCCATGCAGCGGCCTACACTGGGCCGCATGGGCGCCGTCTCCGCGGCCCGCGACGGAGCGGGCATCCGCTCGGCCGATCGCGTGCTGCAGATCCTCGACGAGGTCGGGTCGAGCGCGGAGGGGCTGACCGCCGCACAGCTCGCGACGCGCCTCGGCTTGTCGACGGCGACGACCTACCGGCTGCTCGCGACGCTCGTCGCCCATGGCTATCTCGCACGCGCGGACGACGCGCGCTACGTGCTCGGGCGGGCCGTCGACGGCCTCGGCCGCGCGGTGCGCGCACAGCTCGTCGTGACCCCCGAGGTGCGGGGAATCCTGCGTGAGATGCACGACAGCGCGGCTGCGCCGGCGTACCTCACGGTGTTCCGCGGCGACGACATCGCCGTCGCGCACATCGCCGATTCACGGGAGCATCCGCGCATCGGACAGCTGCACGTGGGGTTCGCGGAGGCAGCGCACGTCACCGCGTTCGGCAAGCTGATGCTCGCGGCGCGGGATGACGAAGGCGTGCGGCGCTACCTCGAGCGCCACGGAGCGCCCGCGATCTCGACGAAGTCGGTGACCAGCGAGCGCGGACTGCTGGAGCAACTCGACGACGTGCGCGCCCTGCAGATCGCGATCGAGGTGGAGGAGTACATGCCCAAGCTGGCATGCATCGCGGCGCCCGTGCGGTCGCACAGCGGCCGCACGATCGGTGCCGTGTCGCTGTCGACGACGGCCGAAGACTTCGCGTCGCGCGCGCACGAGCTGGAGCGCATCGTGCGACGCGGCGCGTGGCACGTGTCGAGCAGCTTGCACGCCTGACGTCGGCGAGTATCGCGACCGGGCGTGCGGAGCTGCGACGGAATCAGCGCATCGCGCTGTTCAGTGCCGCGTCTTCTTCGTCCTCGTCCTCGTCCTCGTACTGGTCGGCCCACTTGTCGACGTACTCGTCGTCATCGTGGCTTGCCAGTTCCCGCTCGAGCGCGGCGTAGTTCACGCTCGGGCTGTACGACTTGAGTTCTCGGGCGATCTTGGTGTGCTTCGCCTTCTGACGGCCACGCCCCATGCGAGACCCCCTCATTTTCTGAGTCGCGGGCTGTGCGGGCGCCCGCCGCATTCACGATCCGGCCATAGGCCGGTAAGAGTAGCATTCAGGATACCACGGAGCCCCATCCACCCCGGCGGCTCCGACACGTCGGCGAAGGGGACGATGGCATATGTCGGACGCGGCATCCGAGGGTTTCGACGAAGGCTCGGCGGGCGAGACGTCTCCCGGATCGGGTCCCCAGACGCCGTCCCCCGATGAGATCCGCGGCGCCGTGATCGCGGGCGTCGTGCCCGGCCAGCCGCCGCGCGTCCTGAAGGAGGCGGCGCGCTACGCGAAGCTGCTCGGCGCCCCCCTCATCGTCGTTCACGTCGACGTGACGCGCTTCGTGACCTATGAGGACCCCGATGGCTACGTGCACTCCGCGCCCATCGACGTCGACCTCATGACCGGCGAGGGCGCGCTGGCCCAGGTGACGGCGGAGGCGACGGAGGCGCTCGCCGGCCGCGGCGTGGAGTGGACCGTGCAGCAGCTCGTGGGCGATCCCGCCCTGGCCATGAAGCACCTCGGAGAGCAGGTCGACGCGAAGCTCCTCGTCATCGGCACGCGCCGCCGCGGGCTCGGCGAGTCGATCCGCGAGTTCTTCACGGGGTCGGTCGCCGCGCGGCTCGCGCATCGGCAGCATCGGCCGATCCTGGTCGTGCCGCTCGGCGAGCCGATCCCCGATGACGAGGAGATCTGGCCCGAGTAGGCCGGTCAGCCCCGGAGCGCTCGCGTGACGTCGCGCGCGATGCGGTCGAGTTCGTTCACGATCGCGTCCACGGTGTCGGCCGCGAGCTCGCCGCCGCGCGCGACGTGCGTGCGGAGGTCGCTGCGCACGCGCACGCGGAACTCGTTGATCGCGGCGTCCGCTCGATGCAGCTGCTCGCGGGTGCGCACACGGGCGTCGTCGACGGGCGCCGTCCGCTGCGAAGCGGTCGCCCGCTCCTGGCGGGCGGCGGCGGCGAGGTCGGCCTGCAGGCTCTTCATCGCCTCGCGCACGCTGCCGCGCACCTCGTCGGCGATGAGCCGCACCGAGTCGGCGAGGTTCGCCTCGATGCCCTCCAGCTCGCCCTTACGGGCGGCGACCTCGGCGCGTCCGGCATCCGTGATCGAGTAGACGGTCTTGCGACCGTCGACCGTCTTGGTCACGAGGCCCTCCTCCTCGAGCTTCGCGAGGCGCGGGTACACCGTGCCGGCGCTCGGCGTGTAGGTGCCGCCCGTGCGGTCGGAGAGCGCCTGCATGATGTCGTACCCGTGGCGCGGAGCCTCATCGAGGAGATTCAGCAGGTACAGGCGCAGGTCGCCGTGCGAGAAGACGGGGCTCATCACCACTCCTCTTCGTCGATGCCGGCGGCCGCGTCGTCCGTCACCGGACGGTCGGCGCCGGGTGCGGCATCCGTGTTCGCCGTCGCGGTCGCCGAGCGCCGCAGCACCGTGATGCTGCCGGACACGCTGTTGGCGCGCACGTCGGCGAAGCTGCCGCTGAGCTCGCCCACCGCACCGGTGAAGTTGGTGAGCGGGCCGGTGCCTGTGCCCGAGACCTTCTGCCCGTCGACGATCACCCGGCCGCTGACGCTGCGGATGACGTAATTCGCGGGGAATCCGTCGTCGAGGCGGATCGTCGCGTCGCCGCTCACGGTGTTGAGGCTCACGGCGTGGATGTCGCCTGTCGAGTCGACGAGCATCGAGCCCGAGACGGTGTCGATGGTCGCGCTGCTCAGCGAGCCGGTCGCGGCGATGTCGCCCGAGACGGTGTTGGCGTTGAGCGCGCCGATGAGCTCGCGCACCTGCACGTCGCCCGACACCGCGTTGACGGTGAGGTCGCCCGTGAGGCCGTCGACGATGAGGTCGCCCGAGACGGTGTTGAGGCGGGCGTTGTCGCGGATGCCGGACACGAGCGCACTCGCGCTCACGACGCCCATCGTGAGGGCGACCGACCGAGGCACCGCGACGCTGATCTCGGCCTTCGGGCCGCCCGCGCCGAAGTTGCGGAACACCTCGAGGAAGTTGTCCCAGCGCAACTGCGGGTGGTCGATCTCGACGTGGTCGCCCGAGACCTCGATGCGGAGGTCCTTCACGGTGACCGAGTGCACTTCGATGCGTGCGCCGGGTTCGTCGTGGGCGATGACGTCGATCTGGCCGCCGACCAGTCCGATCTTGAGCGAGCGCACGGTCTCGATGTCGATGACGCGCGTCTCGCCGGGGTGGATGATCCACTTCTCGAATGTCATGAGATGCTCCTGCGATGTGGGGATCGCGATATATCGCGTGATGAGATGCTAACACGATATATCGCGAACTCACCAAGAAAGTTCTCGGATCCGCCTTGACGTTGCCGCAACGTCAACCTTTAGCGTCGTTCCTGCAGGGCTCTCGAGCCGAGAGAGACGAAAGGAGGCAGGCATGGGCGACGAGTGGTCCATCCAGCAGATCGCGAAGCTCGCGGGCACGACCAGCCGCACGTTGCGTCACTACGACGACATCGGGCTGCTCGCGCCGTCGCGCATAGGCGGCAACGGCTATCGGTACTACGACGAGCGCGCGCTCGTCCGGCTGCAGCGGATCCTGCTCCTGCGCGATCTCGGGCTCGGCCTGCCGCAGATCAAGGAGCTGCTCGAGAACGAGACCGCCGAGGTGCACGCCCTCGAGGCGCACCTCGCATGGCTGCGACAGGAGCAGAACCGGCTGGCGCGCCAGATCGCGTCGGTCGAGTCGACCATCGACGCCCTGAGAGGAGGTGAACCCCTGATGGCAGAGAACATGTTCGACGGCTTCGACCACACGAAGTACAAGGAAGAGGTCGAGGAGCGCTGGGGAAAGAAGGCCTACGCCGACAGCGACCGCTGGTGGCGCTCGATGAGCGCAGAAGAGAAGTCGGCGTGGCAGCAGAAGGCCTCCGGCCTCGGTCGCGACTGGATCGCCGCCGCCGAGCGCGGCATCGCACCCGACAGCGACGAGGCGCAGGCGCTCGCGGAGCGCCACGTGGAGTGGCTGAGCGGGATTCCCGGCACGCCCGCCGCGAGGCCGGGTGGCGATGTGAAGGCTTACGTCATCGGCCTCGGCGAGATGTACGTGGCCGACCCTCGATTCGGAGCGAACTACGCGACGAGCGCGGGCGGCAGCGCCGGCGCCGAGTTCGTGCGCGACGCGCTGCGCGTGTACGCGGAGGCGAACCTGTAGGCCCTGAGCGCGACAGAGAGGCGGATGCCGCGACCGCCGTGGTCGCGGCATCCGCCTTCTTCTGCCGGGGTTGCGCCCGGAGAATCGCTGGACTGCCCGTTACGGTGCTCGACGCCCGCTGAGGTACCGGAACAGGAACACGATCACCGCGATGACAGCAAGGATGATCGCGATCCACAGCAGGAAGTTCAGGGTGGGCACAACGCCCCACCAGATGAACAGCGCGATCGCAAGCACGATCAGGATGATGGCGAGGATGTTCATGTCTACTCCTTCGGGGAGGCCGATGCGACGGGGCGAAGCACCGGGTGCCTCACAGGCACGTTCCGAGATTGGCACCCTGCGAGCCGCGTCATCAGGGGCTTGACGAGCGAGAAGCGCCGGTGGTAACTGCTTTCGCGCGTCCCGGCGGGGCTGCGGCATCCGTGTCGACGGACAGCACCGCACGGCGCTGTCAAGCCCCTCTCAGCCCACGAGCACGCGCCGTACCGTTTCGATCGGGCCTCAAGGCTCGCGGGCGGAAGGAGACGAGGATGCCCCGAGGACGCGGATCGAATCTCAAGGATCGCGACATGTACGAGGAGCTCCGCAAGGACGGCGCCTCGAAGGAGAAGGCCGCGCGCATCTCGAACGCGGCCGCCAACCAGGGCCGCAAGAAGGTCGGCAGCAAGGGCGGGAGCGCCAAGGACTACGACGACCGGACGGTTCCGGAGCTGAAGAAGCGTGCGAAGGAGCTCGGCTTGACGGGATACTCGGGCAAGAAGAAGTCCGAGCTCATCTCGATGCTGCGCAACCACTGACGACGGAGGGCGCATGCCACGACTCACGCGGGTGCGCCCGCACCAGGACCCCGGCTACCGGCGCCTGCGCTCCGGGTCGGGGTTCCGCTACGTCGATGGGAGGGGCAAGCCGCCGCGCGAGGCGGACCTCGAGCGCATCCGCGACCTCGTGATCCCGCCCGCGTGGGAGGACGTCTGGATCAGCAAGCGCGCGGACGGGCACATCCAGGCGGTCGGCACCGACGCGGTCGGACGTCGGCAGTACATCTACAACCCGCTGTGGACGGCCGGTCGCGATCGCGGAAAGTACGCCCGTGCGCTCGCGCTCGCCGAGGCGCTGCCGCGCGCGCGGGCGCGGGTGACGACGGCGCTGCGCACCGACGGCCTCGACCAGGAGCGCGTGCTCGCCGTGGCCTTCCGGATGCTGGACACCGCCGCCCCTCGCATCGGATCGGAGCGCTACCTCAACGCGCACGGCAGCCACGGACTCACGACCCTGCAGCGGCGGCACGCGTCGGTCATCATCCCGACCGTCTCGCTGTCGTTCCCGGGCAAGAGCCGGCAGCGGCAGATGCTCGAGATCGACGACGAGGACCTCGCGCTCGTGCTCCAGCTGCTCGTCGAAGGCAAGCCGAGGGCCGCTCTGCTCGCGTGGCAGCGCGGCCGCAAGCGCGTGCCGCTCACGCCGGCCGAGGTCAACGCCTACGTGCGCGCGCTCACGGGCGGCAAGTTCACGGCGAAGGACTTCCGCACGCTGCGGGGGACGATCCTCGCGGCCGAGGCGCTCGCGCGCATCGGCATCGCCGACACGAAGTCCGATCGCAAGAAGGCGGAGCTGCTCGCGGTGCGGGCCACCGCCCAGGCGCTCGGGAACACGCCGTCGGTCGCGCGCGGCTCGTACATCGATCCGCGCGTGTTCAAGCGCTACGCCGAGGGGAACGTGCTCGACCTCGATCGCACGCCCGAGTCGGCGATCCGGGTGCTGCTGCGGCCGGGGTCGGTCAGCGAGTAGACGCCGCGCGCGGGCGCGCTTCGTCTCGCTGCGCTCGCTCAGCGTCCGGAAGGGGACCCACCCGCACCGGCCACAGCCACCCGTCATCTCACTGCACTCCCTCAGGGAGCGGCGATGAACGCCATGGAATACTGAACCCGATACATTCGCGTATCCCGCTGCGGCCATCGCCGCGAGCGCTCCTTCCGCACCACGTCCACCGAAGGCATCCGTGTCGAACCTCGCCGTCCTGAGCCTGAAGAACCGCGCGCTCATCGCGCTCATCACGATCGTCGCCGCGATCTTCGGCGGCCTGGCCCTCACGAACCTCAAGCAGGAGCTCATCCCGTCGATCGAGTTCCCGGCGCTGATCATCGTCACGACGTATCCGGGCGCGTCGCCCGAAGTCGTGAACAACGACGTGTCGACGCCGATCGAAGCGGCGATCCAGGGTGTTCCCGGCCTCGAGTCGACGACCGCGACGAGCACGACGAACGCCTCGGTCGTGCAGGCGTCCTTCACGTACGGCACCAACCTCGCCACGGCCGAGCAGAAGATCACGCAGGCGATCAACCGCATCGACAGCCAGCTGCCCGACGGCGTGGAGCCCAACGTGCTCACGGCGAGCATCGACGACTTCCCGGTCATCCAGCTCGCGGTCACGGGGTACGAAGACGAGGAGTCGATCCAGGCTCAGCTCGAGGCATCCGTCATCCCCGACCTCGAAGACGTGCCGGGCGTCAACACCGCGCAGACGGTCGGAGCATCGGGGCAGCGGATCACGATCACGCCCGATCAGGCGGCGCTCGCGGCATCCGGATTCACCCAGCAGGCGATCCGCGACGCGCTCGACCAGAACGGCGTGCTGTTCCCCGGCGGCGAGATCACCGAGAACGAGCAGACCCTCACGGTGCAGACCGGCACGAAGGTGACGTCCGTCGATGAGCTCGCCGCCCTGCCGCTCGTTCCGGGCGACGCGGCGCAGTTCGGCGCCGGGACCACGACGATCGGAGACGTCGCCGCCGTCGCGCAGGAATCCGACCCGATCACGTCGATCTCGCGCGTGAACGGCGAACCGGCGCTCACGATCGCCGTGACGAAGCTCCCTGCGGCGAACACCGTCGACGTCTCGCGGGGCGTGCTCGCGGTGCTCCCCGACCTCGAGGAGAGCCTCGGCGGCGCCGAGTTCACGGTCGTGTTCGACCAGGCGCCGTACATCCAGCAGTCGATCGAGTCCCTCGCGCAGGAGGGCCTACTGGGACTCCTGTTCGCGGTGCTCGTGATCCTCGTGTTCCTGCTGTCGGTGCGCTCGACGCTCGTGACGGCGATCTCGATTCCGACGAGCGTGCTCGTGACGTTCGTCGGCATCCAGGCGTTCGGGTACTCGCTCAACATCCTGACGCTCGGCGCGCTCACGATCGCGATCGGACGCGTCGTCGACGACTCGATCGTCGTCATCGAGAACATCAAGCGGCACTACGTCGGCGACGCCGACAAGCGCACGGCGATCATCCGCGCGGTGCGCGAGGTCGCGGCGGCGATCACCGCGTCGACCATCACGACCGTCGCGGTGTTCCTGCCGATCGCGTTCGTGGGCGACGTCACCGGAGAGCTCTTCCGCCCGTTCGCGCTCACGGTGACGATCGCGATGTCGGCGTCGCTGCTCGTCGCGCTCACGATCGTCCCGGTGCTCGCGTACTGGTTCCTGCGTCCGGGCAAGCAGATCCTCGACGCCGAGGGCCGCGCGATCGATCCGGAAGACCCGGATGCTCCGCCGTCGCGGCTCCAGAAGGCGTACTTGCCCATCCTGCGGTGGACGCTCAAGCACTCGTGGACCACGCTGCTGCTCGCGGTGCTCGTGCTGGGCGGCACGATCGCGGCCGCGCCGTTCATGAAGACGAACTTCCTCGGGGACTCGGGGCAGAACACCTTCACGATGACGCAGGACATCGGCCCCGCCGCGAGCCTCGACGCCGAGAGCGCCGCCGCCGAGCAGGTCGAGGCCGTCCTCCAGGACATCGACGGCATCGAGACGGTGCAGGTGTCGATCGGCTCGAGCGGCTCTCCACTGCGTGACGCCTTCACCGGCGGTGGTGGAGGAATCACGTACTCGATCACGACCGACCCCGACGCCGATCAGCTCGCCCTCCGCGATGAGGTGCAGCGCGCGGTCTCCGACCTCGAGGGCGCCGGGACGATCACGGTCGCCGGCGGCGGTGGCGGCTTCGGCTCGAGCGACATCGAGATCGACGTCACCGCCCCCGACTCGGCGACGCTGCAGGAGGCGACGGATGCCGTCGTCGCCGCCGTCGACGGACGCGACGGCATCAGCCAGGTGTCGAGCAACCTCGCCGCATCGCTGCCGTATATCGCCGTGACCGTCGATCGCGACAAGGCGGCGTCGCTCGGGCTCTCGGAGGTCGCGGTCGGCGCGCTCGTGTCGAACACGATGCAGCCGCAGCGCATCGGCACGGTCGAGATCAACGACACCGCCCTCACGGTGTACTTGGCGGCGTCGCAGACTCCCGCCACCATCGAGGAGCTGCGCGCGCTCACCGTCCCGTCGGCGATCGGCCCGATCCCGCTCTCGGAGGTCGCTGTCGTCGAAGAGAGCGAGGGTCCGACCTCGATCTCGACGCAGCGCGGACAGCGCACCGCCACGGTCACCGTCACGCCGGCGACCGACGACCTCAACGCGGCCTCGGCCACCGTCAACCAGGCCCTTGCCGAGACGGAGCTTCCGGCATCCGCCGACGCCGAGCTCGGCGGCGTGCTCTCACAGCAGCAGGATGCCTTCTCGCAGCTCGGCCTCGCGCTGCTCGCCGCGATCCTCATCGTCTACATCGTGATGGTCGCGACGTTCAAGTCGCTGCGCCAGCCGCTGCTGCTGCTCATCTCGGTGCCGTTCGCGGCCACCGGCGCGATCCTGCTGCAGATCGTCACGGGTGTGCCGCTCGGCGTCGCGTCGCTCATCGGCGTGCTCATGCTCATCGGCATCGTCGTGACGAACGCGATCGTGCTCGTCGACCTCGTCAACCAGTACCGCGAGAAGGGCCTGTCGGCGCACGACGCGACGATCGCCGGAGGCTCGCGCCGTCTGCGCCCGATCCTCATGACGGCGCTCGCGACGATCTTCGCCCTCACGCCTATGGCCATGGGCATCACCGGCCACGGCGGCTTCATCTCGCAGCCGCTCGCGATCGTCGTGATCGGCGGACTCATCTCATCGACCGTGCTCACGCTCCTCGTGCTCCCGACGCTCTACAACCTCGTCGAGGGTGCGAAGGAGCGGCGGGCGACGCGGCGGGCGACGCGCGACGGTTCGTCGGAAGGCGAAACGGATGCCGCGGCCGGAGAACCCCCGGCCGACGACGAGCGCGAACTGGTCGGAGCATCCCTCGGCGCCGCCGTCGTCGGAGGAGCGGTCGAGGGTGGAACCGAGCCCGTGTACGAGACCCGGCGCGCGCGGCGCGCGCGGCAGGCGGCGCTCGCGGCGGGGACCACTGCCGCCGACGCGACGGGGGCGACGGATGCGGCGCCGGCGGAGCCCGCCGAGCCTGCGGAGCTTGCGGTGGCTGCGCAGCCCGCGGATGCGGACGCTGCTGCCGCGGAGCCCGCGGTCGATGAGCTCGAGCCGCTGACCGCCGAGCCGCCCGTGTTCATCGCGGAAGTGCCGGCGGAGTGGACGGAGCCCGCCGAAGAGGCGCCGCGGCCCGAGTTCGTCGCGCCGTTCGTGGAGGAGTCGGCCGCTCCGGAAGGGGTGGACGAGGCGGAGCCCGCGGAAGCGGGGGACGGCGACATCGAGTCGGCGCCGGCGGTCGAGACGGACGCACCCGTCGAGTCGGAGTTGGTCGAGTCGGAGGCAGGGGAGTCGGTCGAGACTGTCGAGTCGGAACCCGCCGATGACGAGCCCCAGCCGGACTCCGCACCACAGCACGATGCGGATGCCGAGACGGACGAGCCGCCGTCCGCCGAGACGGATGCCGTCGAGGACCGCGACCCAGACGCGGACGCCGCTCCCGATCACGCCGACCGCTGACGACGCCCCGGGCGGGGCATCCGTCAGTTCAGAGCAGGCTCGAACTCGAGCGGCACGTCGATCGTGCCCTCGTCGCCGCCGTACCGGGCTGTCGCCACGTGCGTGACGCCGTCGATCACGAGCTCGACGCGATACGTGAAGGGGAAGTCGCCCAGTCGCGAAGCGGCGACTGCCTCGGCGTCGGGCTCGTCGAAGTAGAGCATCCCGGCGCCCGGGCAGTGCTCGGTGGCCTGCGCGTCGAAGGTGTGAGTCTTCCCGTTGGCGGCGGTGACGGTGATCGTCGCGGAGTACTCGACAGGAGTCCTGGCGAGGTTCGCCACCGACAGCTCGAGGCCGTACGAGTCGGGCCTGCCGTCATGGTTCACGACCAGGATGATCGACGCCTCAGGTGACGGCAGCGGCGCGTCGACGGTGGTCGTCCAGCGCAAGGACGCGAACATGTCGCCCGATCCGCCCGGCGGGGTGAAGAGCTCGCCGCCCTTCGCGGCGAAGAGGTCGACGGTGTAGTCGTCGGCGGGACCCCCTGGGATCACGCGCCACCACCCGCCGCCCAGGTCCTCGGTCCGTGCGTCGAGCGTCCGGCTGTCGCACGTGTACCGCTCACCGCTCACCTGCGTCACAGTGAGGCGGTCGAACTCCGGGATGAAGACGAGAACCTCGTCGGGCGATCCGATCGACGGCGGGTTCATGTCGACTCCGTCCGCGCAGCCGTTCTTCCAGCACCACGCGACCGCACCCAGGCGCAGCTCGGTCGAGTCGTATCGCACGACGAACGGCGGAGGTCCCTCGGGGTAGACCTGGCCGTGGTCCAGGGTCTGGCTCGGCGAGGGGAGGGGCACGGGCGGCCCCGCCGACGACGAGGGCTGCGAGCCGCAGCCGACGAGCGCGCCGCAGAGGAGCGCGCCGCCCACGAGCGCGAGAACTGCGGCGGTGCGTCGGCGCACGGGACCTCCCTGGCCTGTTGCCGGTTAAGTGTCCGAGGTGCGCCGATCGTCTCACGCGGGCGTCTTCACAGGCGGGACCGCTACGCTGACACGGTCGGCTCTGGACACCGCGACGGTCTTGCGGATGAGTTTGTGAGTCCAAGGGGCCGATGGTGAGCGCTGAGCCTGTCGAACGGCAGCGCACATGACCATCACATGAATGGCCCCGGCCGACGGATGTCCGGGATGCTCGCGCGCGTTCGCGCGTGGCGCTGTTCTCGTGTAAGAGAACCAGAAGGACACACCCATGCCCAAGAACAAGAAGCCCGCCGGCGGCCGCGCCGCGAAGAACTTCGATCCGCGCTACGGAGCCAAGAAGACGCCGTTCCAGGACCGCAAGCGCCGCCCCGGCGAGTCGTCGGCCGGCAAGCCCGGAAGCAAGAGCCCGTCGCACCGCGGGTATCGAGCCGAGACGGATGCCGCGCCCAAGCGCCGCTGGACCGCGCAGGAGAAGGCGGGGCGCGACGCCGCCCGCGGCATCCGCACCCACGCCCACGGCGACCGCGGCACTTCCTCCCGGTCCCTGAGCGGCCGCGGCACTTCCTCCCGGTCCCTGAGCGAGCGCGGCACCGCTTCCCGGTCCCTGAGCGAGCGCAGCGAGTCGAAGGGCCGCCGCACCCACGCGCCGAGCCGTTCCGATTGGACCCGCTCCGCCGCCGACACGCAGCGCGCCGACACGCAGCGCGCCGACGTCGTGCACGAGCGGCTGCAGGCTCAGGCCGTGCAGTCCGAGGCAGTCGCCGACATGACGTTCGCGAGCCTGGGCCTCGGCGACAACATCGTCCGCACGCTGTCCGAGCTCGGCGCCGAGACGCCGTTCCCGATCCAGGCCGCGACGATCCCCCCGATCATCGAGGGCCGCGACGTCCTCGCGCGCGGCCGCACCGGCTCGGGCAAGACGATCGCGTTCGGCGCACCGCTCGTGGAGTCGATCCTGCGCTCGCAGGCCGGCAAGAAGCGTGAGTTCGGCCGCGCGCCGAAGGCGCTCATCCTCGCTCCGACGCGCGAGCTCGCGCTGCAGATCGACCGCACGATCCAGCCGATCGCCCGCAGCGTCGGTCTCTTCACGACGCAGATCTACGGCGGTGTCCCGCAGGGACGCCAGGTGGGCGCGCTCAAGAAGGGCGTCGACATCGTGATCGGCACGCCCGGGCGCATCGAGGACCTCGTCGAGCAGGGCAAGCTCGACCTCTCCGGCATCCGCATCGCCGTGCTCGACGAAGCCGACCACATGTGCGAGCTCGGGTTCCTCGAGCCCGTCCAGCGCATCCTGCGCCTGACCGCCCCGTCCCTGACCTCGTCGAAGGGCTCGCAGAAGCTCCTGTTCTCCGCGACCCTCGACCGCGAGGTCGCGGCGCTCGTCGACGAGTTCCTCGTCGAGCCGGCCGTGTTCGAGGTCGCCGGCGAAGACCAGGACTCGGGCACGATCGACCACCGCGTGCTCGTGATCGACCACCGCGACAAGGCCGAGATCCTCGCGTCGCTCGTCGACCGCGAGGGCAAGACGCTCGTCTTCACGCGCACGCGTGCCTACGCCGAGATGCTCGCCGAGCAGTTCGACGACGCCGGCATCCGCGCGCTCGCCCTCCACGGCGACCTCAACCAGGCCAAGCGCACGCGCAACCTCGAGCGCCTGACGTCGGGACGCGTGCAGGTGCTCGTGGCGACGGATGTGGCGGCGCGCGGCATCCACGTCGACGACATCGACCTCGTGGTTCAGGCCGACGCGCCCGACGAGTACAAGACGTACTTGCACCGTTCCGGCCGCACCGGCCGCGCGGGGCGCGCGGGCACGGTCGTGACGCTGATCCCGCGGCAGCGCCGCCGGCGCATGGCCGAGTTGCTGGACCGCGCCGAGATCGACGCGCCGTTCGACGAGGTGCGCCCCGGCGACGACCTCCTCGAGGAGCTCTCCGGCCGCCAGGTCGACCCCGTCGCCTGACCCAGGCGCTTCACGCTGTCGAATCCGGCACGCGCTGCGGTCTGACAGACCCGCGTCTGCAGGAAACGACAGCGCGAGCGGCGCGACGGGTCAGACGACGGATGCCGCGCCCGCCAGCTCCTCTAGTCGCTCGGCCGCGCGCTGCGCGCCGCCGCCGGACTCGAGTTGCGCGGCGACGCGGGCCGCGGCATCCGCGAAGTCTCGCTCGCGCAGCACGCGGTCGACGGCCTCGGCGATCGTGGTCGGCTTCGGCGTGCCCGTCTTGAGGTTCACTCCCGCGCCAGACCATGCGACCCGCGCGGCGATCTCGGGCTTGTCGAGGTCGCCTCCGCCGATCACCAGCGGGATGCCGTGCGCGAGCGCGGCAAGCGTTCCTCCCCAGCCGCCGTTCGTCACGACGGCGTCCACGTGCGACAGCAGCGCGTCGTAGGGCAGGAACCCCGACACGCGAACATTGGATGGGACCGTGAAGGGCAGCTCGTCGGCCCCGCGGCGGCCCGTCGCAACCACCACCAGAACGTCCCGGTCGGCGAGCGACTCGATCGTCGGGCGGATGAGATCGCCCGGGTCGATGTTCTGGGTTCCCTGCGTGACGTGCACGACCGTGCGATCGTGCAGGTCGTGCCACCAGTCGGGCAACGCGTCCTTTCGCGGTGTCGCGGCCAAGCGCCCGATGAACTCGAGGTGCGCGGGGCGATCCTGCCGTTCGTAGTCGAGCAGGGGAGCACCGCCCGCAAGGATCAGGTGCGGCGAGAACATCACCTCGTCGAAGATCGCGTTCGACGGCGGGAGCCCCGCTTCGGCGCGGGCGCTCGCGAGCGGCTTGCGCAAGGGCGTGGCCAAGAGGGGACGGATGCCGCGTAGCGCCGCGTCGCGGGCCCGCCCGAGCGGTCCGCGGCCGGGCGTGATCCCCAGCCCGCTCGGTGGGCCGTGGCGGCTCGGGAGGTTGAGGGGGAGGATCGCGATGGTCGCCCACGGGGCATCCGTCTTCTCGGCCGTGAAGGCGCCACCGCATGATGTGTCGTCGGTGACGAGCGCATCCCACGGCTCCTCCTCCCATGCTGCGAGAAGGTCCTTCACCTGCGCGGGCGCGGTGCCGATGAACGCGTCGGTGAGATTGATCATCACCTGACGCACGCCCTTCTTGCCGACAAGTCGCGGGAACGTCTTCGTGAGGTCGTTCTCGTCGAAGTCGGGCGCGTTCCGCCATGGCACGAAGACGGCGCCGGATGCCTCGACCCGGTCACGGAACGCGGAGCCGGTGTAGAACCGCACCGAGTGGCCGCGCTCGAGGAGCGCCTCGGCGACCGCGAGCATCGGGGTCACGTGGCCGGTGAAGGGCATCGCCGCGAGCATGAAGCGGGCCATGCCGACATCGTTCCGCATCCGGCGGCTCGGCGGGAGTGCGCTCAGCGGGTGGTCGTCGTCACGCCGATCGTCTCGACGAGTGCGGGATCGCCTCCGAGCGCGATCAGTCGCGTGCGAGCGGCGCGTGCGGCGCGTTCGTAGGGCTCGGCGCTCGAGTACATGAGGGAGCGCGTGTTGGCCGCTTCGAGGAATGACACGAGTTCGAACGTGAGCTGCCGAGCGTCGTCGAGCAGCGGGAGCTCGCCGGCGTCGATCGCGCGCTGGATCGAGATCGTGAGGTAGTCCTCCCACTCGCTGGACGCGGCGACGACCGCATCACGCACGGGGCCGGGCTTCGAGTCGAACTCCACCGCCGCGGCGGCGAAGAAGCACCCGCCCTTGAAGACGCGCTTGTCGGAGTAGTCGAGCCACTCGCAGATGAGCGCGCACACGCGAGACAGTCCCCGCTCGGACTTCTCGCCCGCCGGCTCGACGACCTCGTCGATGAACACCTGGCGTGCGGCCTCGACCGTCGCGAGCTGCAGCTGCTCCTTCGAGCCGAACAGCGTGGCGACCCCGCTCTTGCTGTGCCGGGCGGCTTCGGCGAGCCGGCCGATCGTCAGTCCGTCGAGGCCTTCGACGGATGCCGTGTCGATCGCATGCGCGAGGATCGCGCGCCGCGATTCGTCGCCGCGCGCTCGGCGCCCGTCAGGTCGCTCAACTCGCCCTTGTGTCACGGGTCCAGGTTAGCGTACGATCGTGCGTTATTAGACCGAACGATCGTACGTATAGATGGGAACGGGCTCGTGACGACGATTCAAGAACGAGTGATCGGCGGCAGCATCCGCACGGTGGGCGCGGTGTCGCCGCGAGCGGGAGCGGCCCTGGCACTGCCCGTGTTCATGTCGGTCGGCCGGGGCCAGCCCCTGGCGGAGGACGCCGCGCCGACGATGGAGCGCGCTCGCCGGTCGACGGTCCGCATCGACGGGCTCAGCCGCAACGGCGTCGACGTGCGCGTGTACGAATGGGGCACGGGCGCCGACGTCGTGGTGCTCGCCCACGGGTGGCGCGGCCGGGCGTCGCAGTTCGCCACCCTCGTGCGCGACCTCGTCTTCGAGGGTTTCCGTGTCGTCGCGTTCGACGCACCGGGCCACGGCGAGACTCCCGGGCGGGCCACGTACCTCTTCGACTGGACCGACACGCTCGTCGAGCTGCAGCGCCGGCACGGGTTGTTCCACGGCATCGTCGGCCACTCGTTCGGCGCGCTCGCCGCGCTCGTCGCCGTCTCGGGCGGAGTGGCTTCGCGACGCGTCGTGACGGTTGCCGCGCCGGCCGATGCCGACACGCTGCTGTCGCAGTTCAGCGGGCTCGTCGGATTCGGGCACAAGACCGCCGCCGCCCTGCGGGCGCGGTTCGCGGCGCGGTTCTTCCCCGGCGAAGACGACCCGTTCCCGCGCATCTCGGCGGCCGAGCAGCCGCTGCCCGAGACGACGGAGCTGCTGGTCCTCCACGACCGCACCGACCGCGTCGTGCCGATCTCCGACCTCGATCGCCTCTCGGCCGCGAACCCGCACGCACGCGTCGTCATCACCGAGGGCCTCGGTCACAACCGGATCCTCGCCGCCGACCGCTTCCTCGACGAGACCGTCGACTTCCTCACCATGCCCTCGTCGGTGGACTTCGGCTAGCCGGCGCTCGCGGCGCCGGCCGCTTGGCGGCTCTCTCAGAAGAGCCGCGCCGCGGCCTCCGCCCGCATGCCGCGTGACGTCGTCACAACCGTGGATCGGGCCGCGAGACCCGAGACCGGTCCGCGGCGCGGACCGTCCTCCTCGCCCTCGCCGTCGAGACCGTGCACCCTCATCAGTGGTCGCACTCGCTTCGCGAGCCACGAGCGATAGGCCTTCGAGGCATACGCGGTCGCGCCCGGGTACAGCCCCCGATAGGACGACACGAGCTCCGGATGCTCCCGCTCCAGCCACTGCATGAACCACTGCTTCGCCCCGGGCCGCAAGTGCAGCGCTCCATAGACGACGCGGTGCGCGCCCGCCTCTTTGATGCGCGTGAGGGCGTGGTCGATCGCCTCGATCGAGTCGGTGAGGTGCGGGATGATCGGCATGAGGAACACCGTCACGCGGAACCCCGCCTCGGCCGCCGCGCGCACCGTCTCGAGGCGCGCGCTCGCGGTCGGCGTGCCCGGCTCGATCGACTTCTGCAGGGCGTCGTCGAACACGGCGATCGAGGTCGAGATGGTCACGCGCACGGAGGACGCCGCATCCGTCAGCAGCGGAAGATCGCGCCGGATCATCGTCCCCTTCGTCAGGATCGAGAACGGCGTGCCCGACTCGGCGAGCGCCGAGATGATGCCCGGCATGAGTCTGTAACGCCCTTCGGCGCGCTGGTACGGATCGGTGTTCGTGCCGAGCGCGACCGGTTCGTGCTCCCACGACCCGCGCGCGAGCTCTTTGCGCAGCACGTCGACGACGTTCACCTTGACGACGATCTGCGAGTCGAAGTCACGGCCGGCGTCGAGCTCGAGGTACTCGTGCGTGCCGCGGGCGAAGCAGTATCTGCACGCATGAGAACATCCGCGGTAGGGGTTGATCGTCCAGTCGAAGGGCACGGCCGATGAGCTGGGCACGTGGTTGAGCGCCGACTTGCAGAGCACCTCGTGGAACGTCATGCCGGAGAACTCGGGCGTCGTCACCGACTGCACGAAGCCGCCGAGGCGTTCCATGCCGGGGAGGGCCGAGGCATCCGCCGTCGCCAATTGCTGCCCTTGCCACCGCATGCCGACTATTCGAACAGAGATTCGAGAGAGAGTCAACCAGAACCGCTGCGATGACCGAACGCGCTTCGAAGTCGCCGACTCGCGGCGGCGAGGGCCAGGATGGAACTCGGTCCCATGGTGTGCAAGACTCGATACCAGGCGCGCGCACACGCGAAGCCGTAGGACCTTGGGCGTCCCACGAGGCCGCCCACTCGAAGACGAGAGGAGACGCGCATGGAGCGCGACATCTACGACGAGGACCACGAGGCGTTCCGCGACGTCGTCAAGGAGTTCATCAAGCGCTACGTGACCCACGAGGCGCGCGAGAAGTGGGACGCCGAGGGCGAGGTCGACCGCGCGACCATGCTCGCGGCGGGCGAGGCCGGCATCATCGGCCTCTCGGTCCCCGAGGAGTTCGGCGGCGCGGGCATGCTGCAGGACTACCGCTTCCGCGCGATCGTCAGCGAAGAGGTCATCGCGGCCGGCGCCGGCTCGCTCGCGGGCGCGCTCGGCATCCAGGACGACCTCGCTGTTCCGTACCTCGTGCACATGGGCACGCAGGAGCAGAAGCAGAAGTGGCTGCCCGGCATGGCGACCGGCGAGGTTCTCGGCGCGCTCGCGATGACCGAGCCCGGCGCGGGCAGCGACCTGCGCGGCATCAAGACGACGGCCAAGCGCGTCGAGGGCGGTTACCGCGTCAACGGCGCCAAGACGTTCATCTCGAGCGGCAAGACCGCCGACATCGTCGTGACGTTCGTCAAGACGGGCGAGGGCAACGGCCCCGACGCCTTCAGCCTCCTCATCATCGAGAACGGCATGGAAGGCTTCGACCACGGCAAGAAGCTCCACAAGATGGGCTTCCACGGCCACGACACCGCCGAGCTCTCGTTCACCGACGTGTTCGTGCCGGAGGAGAACCTCATCGGCGGTCGCGAAGGCCTCGGCTTCGTGCAGCTCATGATGAACCTGCCGCTCGAGCGCCTGTCGATCGGGGTCGCCGGCGCTGCGGCCGCGCAGGCCGCGCTCGACTGGACGGTCGCCTACACGAAGGACCGCGAGGCATTCGGCCAGCGGATCATCGACTTCCAGAACACGCGCTTCAAGCTCGCGGATGTCGCGACCACCGTCGACGCGCTGTGGGCGTACGTCGACCGTGCGCTCCTCGCCTACAAGGACGGCAAGCTGTCGGCCGAAGAGGCCGCGAAGGTCAAGTTCTGGGCGACCGAGCGCGAGTGGGAGGTGCTCGACACGTGCGTGCAGCTCCACGGCGGCTACGGCTACATCATGGAGTACCCGATCGCGCGCGCGTTCCTCGACGCCCGCGTGCACCGCATCTACGGCGGCACGAACGAGATCATGCGCGACATCGTCAGCCGCCCGATCGCCGGCAAGCGCTGAGGTCGTCGCCGAGACCGGAGACGGATGCTGCGGCCGCCCCTCGGGGGAGGGGGTGCGGGTCGCGGCATCCGTCTCTATCTCTTGACGGACGCGCGCCGCTCGCGCGGCGGCACGCGTGATCAGCCGTCGAGCATCGCGCGCAGCGCCTCGACGCCTTCGAGCTCGACCGGTGCCCCGAGAAGTTCGATGTTGCGCTCCCGCACCTCGAGCCAGCGCTCACGCGTCATGAGGTAGTTGCGGTGGGCGACCGCCTCGCCCTCGCGGGCGACGGTCACCACACCGTTGTCGGCGTAGCCGACCTTGCGCGAGACGGCACTCGACGCCGGGTTGTCGACGAACGCGCCCGACGTCGCCTCACGCGCGCCGAGCCCGTCGAACAGCAGCGCGAGCATGAGCACCCGCATGCGCGTGCCCACGCCGCGGCCCTGGTGCGCGCGACCGATCCACGACCCGGTCTGCACCTTCCGCAGCACGCGCCAATCGCTGCCGCTCGCACCCTGGATGCCCACCGGGTCACCGTTCTCGAGCACGGCGAGCTCGAGGTGAAGCTCGTCCGGACCGACGCGCGGGCGGATGCTCCAGTGGTACGAGACGACCGCCCGGGCGACCTCCTCGGGGGTGCCGCGCGTCCACGGGACCGCGAACGGCATCTGGTCCTCGTCGTGGATGCCGCCCGCGGCGATGTCGGCGAGCGCGACGAGCAGGTCGTCGTCGGCCCAGCGCAGCTCGAGGTCGCCGGCTCGCGCACGGACGCCCGCTGCCGGCCAGATGCGGACGAGATCGGTGGAGGTCACGCGCGCAAGTATGACGCGGATCGCGTGGTCCGCGGCATCCGGCTCGGTGCGGTGAGCTCGCGCCGAATCCCGCCGAGATTGCGCGGATGACGGCATCCGGATCATGTCGGCCGCAGTTCGCGCAATCTCGACCGTGGGTGGGGTGGGGTGGGGCGGGGCGGGGGCTCGTCCGGCGGGTCAGGCCGTGGCGGGCGCGTCGGTGCGGCGGGACCGCGCGCTGCGCGACTCCGCCTCGAGGCGCCAGTACCCGCAGAAGCTCACGGCGTCCTTGTCGAGCCCGCGCACGTTGACGAGGTGGCGACGCCCGCCCGTCGCGAGCGCCTGCTCGCCCACGACGTACGCATGCACGTCTGTGCCCGTCGGGAGGTCGGTCAGCGCCTCGAGCATCGCGAGCACCTCGGTGCCCGGCTTCGATGCCGGGTCGCGCACGATCCAGCGCACCTCGACCCCGTCGGGCCGGTCGAACTCGAGGACGTCGTCGGCCGTCGGCACCTCGACGAGCGCGAGGCCCATGGCGGTCGAGGGGAGGCTCGCGCAGATGCCGGCGATCGCCGGGAGTCCGGTCTCGTCGGCCACGAGCAGCACGTCGTCGGTGCCGCGCTCCGGGTTGAACGTGAGCCCCTCGTCGATGATCACGACGCTGTCACCTTCGCGACAGGACTCAGCCCATCCGGATGCGGGACCGGCCGTGCCGTCGGCGGCCGAGCCGTGCAGCACGAAGTCGACGTCGATCTCGGCCCCGCGCTCGGCGCTCGACGGTCGGTACGCACGCACGGTGTAGTTGCGCATGACCGGCCGCACGCCTCCGGGGATGCGAAGGTACTTGAGATAGCCGAACAGCTTGTTCGCCTTCGCCGGGATGCGCTCGAGACCCTGCTCGCCGCTCACCGGGAGGAAGATGCGGAACCACTGGTCATAGCCCATCGGGCGGAACGCCTCGATCTCACCGCCGCCGAGCGTCACGCGCATCCAGTGCGGTGAGAGCTGCTCGCGGCGAAGGACGGTGAGGTGGATGAGATCCTGCGACTCGGGCTTCACGAGCCGGCCGGCGCGGGCCATGTGCACTCCATTCGGGTCGGGTCAAGGGTTCGAGATTGCGCGGATGACGGCATCCGGATCATGTCGGCCGCAGTTCGCGCAATCTCGACCAGGGGTGGGAAGGGGTGGGGTGGGGTGCGGTGGGTGGGGCGGGGCGGTGCTGCAGGGCGTCACGAGAGACCCCAGGGGAAGAAGAGCCAGAAGACGAGAGCCGACACGACCCAGAAGCCGACGAGGAAGACGGTGTCGCGCGTGCGGAACGGCACGAGGTGGCGCTCCGTGCGGTCGGCGTGGGCGCCGAAGGCGCGTGCGTCCATCGCGAGGGCGACGCGCTCGGCGTGGCGGATCGCTCCCGCGAGCAGCGGCACGATGTACCCCGCCCATCGGGCGATCGCCGTGAAAGGACCGCGCCCGCCATGGGCGCCGCGCACCCGGTGCGCCTGCCGGATGATGTCGAGCTCGTGCCGGAACCGCGGCACGAAGCGGAACGCCGCGAGCGCGGTGTAGCCGATGCGATACGGCACGCGCAGCTGCTGCACCGTCGCGCGCACGAGGTCGGGTCCGGTCGTGCTCAGGCCCGCGATGAACGCGAGCACCACGATCGCCGCGATCCGCAGCCCGGTCGCGAGGCCGGTCTCGAGCGCGCCGCTGTACAGCGTCCACCCGCCGAGCTGAACGACCGGCGCGGTGTCGTCGACGAGACCGGCGTCGGTCCACAGCGCGAACCCCAGGGCGATCACCGCCCCGAACGCGGGCACCCCGATGAGCAGCGCGACCAGCCCCCGCGTGAACCGCACGCCGATCAGCAGCACGACGGCCGTCAGTGTGATGAACACGAGCGGCGTCCGCACGTCGCGCACGAAGACGAGCATCACCATGGCGGGCAGCGGCGCGAAGATCTTCGCCAGGGGGTTGAGGTCGTACAGGAAGTGGACGGGCGAGTGGGTCACGGGCCCGGCGTACGGATCGACCACGGGGCCGGTCGTCGGGGCGGATGCGGCGGCCGCGGCATCCGCCGGCTCGAGACGTGCTTGCTCGCTCATACCGTGCCGTCCGGGAGGTCCGCGAGGCGCGCGATGCCCGCGAGCTCGAGGTGCGAGGTGAGTCCGTCGAAGGCACTCCCGAGCGGGGGGAGCCGCAGGCCCGCGCCGCGGATGAGCTCGGCGTCGGCGAACAGGCTCGCGGTGTCGCCCGCGGCCGCGACGCGTCCGTCGCGCAGGATCACCGTGCGGTCGGCGTACTCGGTCACGAGCTGCATGTCGTGCGTGACGACCACGATCGTGGTGCCCTCGGCGTTGAGGTCGCGCAGGAGCGAGAGGAGCTCCTCGGCTCGGGCGCGGTCCTGCCCGAACGTCGGCTCGTCGAGCACGAGCAGGGGGGCGCCGCCGTCGAGCGCGGCCCCGGCGAGGGCGGTGCCGACGGAGAGGCGCCGCTTCTGCCCACCGGAGAGACGGAACGGATGCGTCGCCGCCTTGTCGCGCAGGCCGAAGCGGTCGAGCAGAGCCTCGGTGCGCGCGCGCACCTCGTCTTCGGGAACGTGGCGCAGGCGGAGCCCGTGCGCGAGCTCGTCGAACACCGTGTGGGCGATGAACTGGTGCTCCGGGTTCTGGAACACGAAGCCGACACGGGCCGAGAGCGTGCGGCTGTCGGCCCGGCCGACGTCGAGGTCGCCGATGCGGACGGTTCCGCGCGGCGGTCGCACGACTCCCGCGATCGCCTGCACGAGGGTCGTCTTGCCGACGCCGTTCGCGCCGATCACCGCGACGAAGTCGCCCTCGCGGATGTCGAGGTCGACGTCGTGGAGCACGGTCGAGCGGCCGCGGCGGAGTGTCAGGCCGCGGACCTCGACGAGGGGGCGCCGGGTGGGCGCTTCGTCTCGCGTCGCTCGCTCAGCGACCGGGCGCGAGAGGTGCGCTCGGTGAGTGATCGGGAGGGGCGCATCGTCTCGCTGCGCTCGCTCAGCGACCGGAGCCGCGGGGTCCGAATCGAGCGCGTTCCGCAGCTCTTCGGGAGTCAGGGGCAGGGGGTCGAGGCGCAGGCCCGAGCGCCGCAGCCGGAGTGCCGCGAGCGCCGACGTGGGCAGCCACACGCCCATCGCGTGGAGATCGTCGGCCCGGCGGCGCAGCACGTCGTCGACGGAGCCGTCGGCCACGAGGCGACCGTCGTGGTCGAGCACGAGCACGCGGTCGACGAACCCCACGGCCGCGTCGAGGTTGTGCTCGATGAGCACGATCGCCCGATCGCCGGCGGCCGCGAGCTCGCCGAGCGCGGCGTAGAACTCCTCGATGCCGTTCGGGTCGAGGTTCGCCGTAGGTTCGTCGAGCACCAGCAGCGGCGAGCCCATCGCGAGGGCGCACGCGATCGCGAGGCGCTGCCTTCCGCCGCCCGAGAGGCGGTCGGGGTTGGTGAGGCGGCGGTTCCACAGCCCCACGCGGCGCAGCGCGGATTCCGCACGGGCGAGCACCTCGTCGACGGGCAGCAGCAGGTTCTCGGGACCGAACGCGACCTCGTCGAGCAGCGTGCCGGTGACCAACTGGGCGTCGGGGTCCTGGAACACCATCGCGACGTGCGTGCTCAGACGTGAGACCGGGTTCTCGACGGTGTCGAGTCCGCCCACCTCGACGGTCCCGGTGACCTCGGCCGGAACATCGTGCGGAATGAGCCCGTTCAGCGCGAGCGCGAGCGTCGACTTGCCGGAACCGCTCGGTCCCAGCACGAGCACGACCTCGCCCGCCGAGACCTCGAACGAGACGTGCGCAGGGGTCGGCGCGGCCGATCCCTCGTACGCGACCGAGAGATCGCGCACGCGGAGGAGCGGCTGGCCCTTGCCGGGTCCGCCTGCGCGCGCGGCGGACGCGTCGCGCTGAAGTGCGGTCACGGGTTCCCCTCAGGACGAGCGAGCAGAACCAACTTAGCCCAGCCTTACCTATCCCGCGAGCGATGGCGGCGGCATCCGTCTCACCTGGTGGGCGGGCGGCGACGGATGCCGGATCAGCGGCGCACGCGAGGCGTGATGCCCGCCCGGCGGAGCCCCACGCCGATCGCGAGAGCGATCGCCGTCCACACGACGGGGCCGAGCACGGCGAGCACGAGATACGTGATCTGCGCCCACAGCGGCAGCGTCGTGAGGTGCGCCGCGAAGGCCACGACGACCGCGACGATCACGCCGATGATGACGGCGGAGATGAAGTAGCGCCACGTGTTCCACACGCGGTAGCGGGTCGCCGCGGCGACGAGCTCCTGGATGCCGCCGAACAGCACGGCCGTGCCGAGGAACCGGAACGCCCACTGCGGCGCGATCGCGCTCGCCGCGAGCGCCGCGAGCACGTGCGTGATGAGGGCGACCCACGGCTGCCGGATGAGCGCCTGCGAGATGATCCCCGGGATGACGTGCGCCCCGAGCACGAACCCGTAGACGATCGGCGCCGTTGCGAGGACGATGGGAGTGATCCAGCCGGCGATCCCGCCGACGACACCTGTCGCCACGCCGATCGCCGCACACGTGAGCAGAATGCTCGTTGTCAGGGGGGATCGGTTGGCCACCTGCCGATCCTAGCGAGCGCGTCTCATAGGTTTCTCACGATTGGGGGTTCACTGGGATTCCGCTGTGAATTAGGTTGGGGCTGGCTGGAGCGTCGAAGAGGACGCCCTCAGCCTTACTGTTCGAACGACGAATCGGGAGCACCATGGGCCGGACCCCCTTGAGAGCAGTGACGGCGATAACCCTCGCCGCACTGTTCGCCGGTACTGCGACGACAGCCGCCTACGCAAGCCCGGAGGAGGTGCCCCCACTCGTGCCGGCGGAATCGCCGACGGGTGTCTACATCGTGGTCCTCGCTGAGGACCCCGTCGCCTCGTACGACGGCGGCGAAGCGGGTCTCGCTCCCACCAAGCCCGACGAGGGCGAGGAGCTCGACACACGCTCGAACGCTGCGAAGAAGTACTCGGCATACCTCGAGAAGCGCCAGAAGGAGGTCGCGTCCGAGGTCGGCGCCGATCCCAAGGCGACCTACCAGGTGGCGCTGAACGGCTTCAGCGCGAAGCTGTCGCCCGAGCAGGTCGGCGAGCTCACGGCGAGCAAGGACGTCGTGGGCGTCTACCCCGAGCAGATCTTCCACCCCGACGCGGTGTCGTCGACGCAGTTCCTGGGCCTCGAGGGCCCCGGCGGCGTGTGGGAGGCGGTCGGCGGAACGGATGCCGCGGGCGAGGGCGTCGTCGTCGGTGTCGTCGACACCGGCATCGCTCCCGAGAACCCCTCGTTCGCGGGTGAGCCGCTGGGCACGACCCCCTCGGCCGACCCGTACCTCGACGGAAACGACGTCGTCTTCGAGAAGGCGGACGGCGGTACCTTCCGCAGCGCCCGGGTGACCGGTCAGCAGTGGTCGAACGACGACTACTCGACGAAGCTCGTCGGCGGCAAGTACTTCTCGACGGGTGCCGCGGCCGCGGGCTTCGACTTCACGTACGACTACCTGTCGCCGCGTGACGGCGACGGTCACGGCTCGCACACGGCGAGCACGGCGGCCGGCAACAACGGCGTCCCGGCCTCGATCGCGGGCGTCGACTTCGGTGCCATCTCTGGCGTCGCACCTGCCGCCAAGGTCGCGATGTACAAGGCGTGCTTCGTCGGCCCCGACCCGCTCGTCACCGACGACGACATCTGCGCCGGCAGCGACCTGCTGAACGCGATCGACGCCGCGGTCGACGACGGCGTCGACGTCATCAACTTCTCGATCGGCGGCGGCACCGCGGTCTCGTCGTGGGAGCCCATCGACCAGATGTTCTTCAACGCGGGCCTCGCGGGCGTCTTCGTGGCCGTGAGCGCGGGCAACTCCGGCCCGGCACCGACCACGGCCGACCACGCGTCGCCGTGGTACACGACCGTGGCGGCGTCCACCATCCCGACGTACGAGGGCACGGTGGAGCTCGCCGACGGCCAGCAGTTCGCGGGCGTCTCGGTGACGGTGCCGTTCGACGGGACGGTGACCGGCCCGGCCATCTACTCCGGTGATGCGGCCGCGGCGGGCGTTCCCGTCGAGAACGCGCGACTGTGCTTCCTCGACTCGCTCGACCCGGCGAAGGTCGCCGGCAAGATCGTGGTCTGCGACCGCGGCACGAACGCGCGTGTCGAGAAGTCGCAGGAGGTCGCGGACAAGGGCGGCATCGGCATGGTGCTCGTGAACGTCACGCCGGGCTCGCTCGACAACGACTTCCACTCGGTGCCGACGGTGCACATCGACGCGCAGTACCGCGACGCGGTCCTGTCGTACGTGACCGGCACAGCCGACCCGGTCGTCACGCTGCACCCGAGCAACCTGACCGACGTCGTCACGCCGACCCCGCAGATCGCGGGCTTCTCGAGCCGCGGCCCGATGATCGCCGAGGACGGCGACATCATCAAGCCCGACATCGCGGCACCGGGTGTCGCGATCCTCGCGGCGGCCCACAACGCCGAGGGCGCCGATCCGACGTTCGAGTTCAAGTCGGGCACGTCGATGGCCTCGCCGCACATCGCGGGTCTCGCGGCGCTCTACCTCGGGGTGCATCCGAACGCGACGCCGGGCGAGATCAAGTCGGCGATGATGACCACCGCCTACGACACGGTCGACGCGAGCGGCGCCGACGTCACCGACCCGTTCGCGCAGGGCGCGGGCCACGTCGACCCGACGCGATTCTTCGACCCGGGTCTGCTGTACCTCAACGGGCCGGCCGACTGGGCCGCGTATGTGGAGGGCATCGGCGGATATGACTGGGCCGGCATCGAGCCGATCGACCCGAGCGACCTGAACATCGCCTCGATCGGCATCGGCACGCTCGCCGGGCCGCAGACGGTGACGCGCACGCTCACGGCGACGCGCGCCGGCAGCTACACGGCGGAAGTGGACTTCCCGGGCTTCGACGTCACCGTCGAGCCGTCGACGCTCACCTTCGGCGCGGCCGACGAGTCGCAGGACGTCTCCATCACGATCGCCCGCAGCGACGCCCCCGTCGATGAGTGGTCGACCGGCTTCCTCACGTGGGTGGGTGCCGACGGCACGACCGTCCGCTCCCCGATGGCCGCGAAGCCGGCGTCGGTGGACGCGCCGGATGCGGCGACCGGCACCGGCATCACCGGCAGCACCGACATCACGGTCGAGTCGTGGCTCGACGGCGAGGTCGAGCTCGGCGTCGCGGGCCTCGCGCCGGTGCGTCTGCTGACCGACCCCGCCAACGAGGTGCCCGGCCACTCGGGTGACGAGAACTCGACCGGCCAGATCCTCTGGATCGAGACGATCGAGCCCGGCACGAGCCTCGCGCAGTGGACGCTCGACTCGTCGGACGACGAGGGCAGCGACCTCGACCTGTACGTCTACCGCGTCGTCGGCCCGGACGACCTCCGCTACTACGAGCGGTTCCTTTCGGCGACGGCATCGGCTGACGAGCAGGTCACGCTCGACAACCCGACGGCGGGCACGTACGCGATCGTCGCGGACATGTACGCGACGCCGAACCCGATGACGTGGGACCTCACCTCCGCCATCGTCGGCCCGAACGGCGAGGGCTCGTTTACCGCGACGCCCAACCCGCTCCCGCTGTCGTTCGGCCAGGAGGCGACCTACACGGTCTCGTGGACGGGTCTCGAGGCCGACACGACGTACCTGGGTGTCGTCCGCTACGGCGCGTCGCCGGTGCGCACGCTCGTGACGGTCGAGTCGGGTGCGGCGGCTCCGGTCGCCAAGTCCGCGCCGACGATCGCGGGCGCCGCGAAGGTCGGCAGCACGCTGAAGGCGAAGCCGGGAACGTGGAAGCCGAAGAACGTCACGTTCGAGTACCAGTGGCTGCGCAACGGCGAGCCGATCAGCGGCGCGACGGGCACGCAGTACAAGGTCACCTCGGCTGACGTCGGCACTGCCCTGTCGGTGCGCGTGACCGCCACCGAGGCGGGCAACCCGAACGTCGGAACGGCTGTCAGCAAGGAGGTGTTCGTCAAGAACAAGTCCCGCACGACGGTCTCGATGAACCGCTACCTCGGCACGTCGTCGCAGAACTACGCCGTGACGGTCGGCGTCACGGCGGGCGGCGGCTCGGCCGAGGGCACGGTGAACGTGTGGGTCGACACCAAGAAGTACACCGGCACCCTCGCGGGCGGCTCGGTCACCTTCAACCTGCCGAAGCAGAAGAAGGGCGTCCACGTCGTCATCGCCGAGTACGTCGGCACTGACACGGTCGAGGCCTCGGCCAGCGTCTCGGGCTTCATCGTCCTGAAGTAGCCCTCAGCACGGCGAAAAGCGCCGCCCACTCCACGCGAGGGGGCGGCGCTTTCGTGTGGGGTTGGTGCGGGTCTGTGCGGGTCAGACGCGTCGGCGTCGGCGCGTGAGCCGGACGGCGGGGAGGGGAGGCGCGGGGATCCGCTCGTCGCCATGACCGACGACCTGCCCGAACCGCGCCGAGCCCGCCTCCCACGCCTCGCGCGCCTCGACGATCTCCTCATGCGTACGGCCGACGAAGTTCCACCACATGATCACGTCGTCCTCGAAGGGCTCGCCGCCGAGGAGGAACACCGTGGCACCCGTCGCACTGGTCACCTCGATCGCGTCGCGCCCGGTGCCGAGGTAGAGCAGGTGCGCGTCGTCGAGCGAGACGACACCCGAGGCGTCGGCCGCGGCATCCGTCACGCCTTCGACGCCCACCAGGGCGTACTCCCAATCCGGTCGCAGGGGGATGCGCACACGCGACCCCGCGGGCACGCGCACCTCCGCTCCGACGATGGGCGTGTAGACGGTCGCCGGTGAGCGAACGCCGGCGAGCTCGCCGAGCACGACGATCGCCGAACCCGAGGCACCCTCGACCGCGTCGAGCACGATCGAGGGAAGGTTCTCGTGCCGCTCGAAGTCCGGTGCACCGTGGCGACGCGACTCCGGAAGCGCGACCCAGAGCTGCAGGGCATCCAGCGGGATCGGGTCCGCGCCGACGGAATACTCGGAGTGGGCGATTCCCGCACCGCTCGTCATGAGGTTGAGGGCGCCGCGGCGCACGACGACGTCGCTGCCGACGGAGTCGCGGTGGCGCACGTCCCCGACGAACGGCCAGGTCACCGTCTGCAGGCCGATGTGCGGATGCGGCTCGACGCGCATGCGCACAGGCTGGGGTCCGAACCGGTCGAGGAAGCACCACGCGCCGACGAGCGGAAGGTCCCGCTGCGGCAGTGAGCGCCGCACGTGCATCGCGCGGACGCCCCCGAGCGGGACCTCGCGCGATTCGAGAAGCAGCGCACGGGGGCCGCCGGTCGAGGCATCCGGTTCAGCGTGTGAGAGCGGAGCCTCTGCTTCGGCGACGGACGCGTCAGCGTCCAGCCTGGTCATCGCGGCCTCCGGCGACCGACCAGTCGACGTCGAGCCCCTCGACGTCGTTCTCGCGGAGGTACCGGCGCACGAACGGGCACAGCGGGATGATCCGCTCGCCGCGGCGCGCGACGTCGGCGAGCGCCTCCGACACGAGCGTCTTGCCGAGCCCGCGCCCCGAGAAGGCGGGGTCGATCTCGGTGTGGGGGAAGATCAGCTCGCCGTTCGGCGTCGGCTCGAAGCGCGTGAAGCCGGCGAGCACGTCACCGACGTGGATCTCGTAGCGGCCGGCTTCGTCGTTCCTTGTGACGGTGAGCTCATCGGTCGAGGTAGGCATCTGGGGAATCCCTTCGTCGTCGACTTCAACGTACGGGTGCCGGGTCGTGTTCCGCCAGGCCGTTCGCACCGTGGGTCGCCGTCCGTCTTCTCCTGCGCTCACGACGCCGTCGGGGGCTGGCAGACTCGAGGGATGGTCTCGACTCACCCCGGCGAGGATTCGGCCGCCGGGCTGCTCGACCTGGTGCCGCCCGGCGCCGATGAGGACGCCGCGTACGCGGGCTTCGTCGAATGGGCGTCGTCGCGCGGGTTCACGCTGTACCCCGCGCAGGACGAGGCGGTCATCGAGATCGTCTCCGGGTCGAACGTCGTGCTCTCGACGCCCACCGGAACAGGCAAGTCGCTCGTAGCGATCGCCGCGCACGCGATGTGCCTCGCGCGCGGCGGCCGCACGTACTACACGGCTCCGATCAAGGCGCTCGTGAGCGAGAAGTTCTTCGCACTCGTCGACATCTTCGGTGCGGCCGACGTGGGCATGGTGACGGGCGATTCGTCGGTGAATCCGGATGCCGCGATCGTGTGCTGCACAGCCGAGATCCTCGCGAACCTCGCACTGCGACAGGGTCCGGATGCCGCGGTCGATCAGGTCGTGATGGACGAGTTCCACTATTACGGCGACCCCGAGCGCGGGTGGGCGTGGCAGGTTCCGCTGCTGCTCCTGCCGCGCGCGCAGTTCGTGCTCATGTCGGCGACGCTCGGCGACGTCACCGCTATCGCGGACGACCTCTCACGGCGCACGGGCCGCCCGACCGCGCGCATCACAGGTGTCGATCGCCCGGTCCCGCTGCACTTCTCGTACGAGCGGCGCCCCGTGCACGAGGTCCTCGAGAAGCTGCTCGACGACGGTGAGGCGCCGGTCTACATCGTGCACTTCTCGCAGGCGGCGGCTGTCGAGCGAGCGCAGGCGCTCGCGTCGGTGCGGGTCGCCACACGTGAGCAGCGCGACGCGATCGCCGAGGCGATCGGCGGCTTCCGTTTCACGACGGGGTTCGGCAAGACGCTGTCGCGGCTCGTGCGCGCGGGCATCGGCGTGCACCACGCAGGCATGCTTCCGCGCTATCGGCGACTCGTCGAGACGCTCGCACAACGCGGACTCCTGCGCGTCATCTGCGGTACCGACACTCTCGGCGTCGGAATCAACGTCCCGATCCGCACGGTCGTGATCACGGCGCTGTCGAAGTACGACGGAACGCGGATGCGCCAGCTCAGCGCGCGCGAGTTCCACCAGGTCGCCGGGCGTGCGGGCCGCGCCGGCTACGACCCGTACGGCAACGTCGTCGTGATGGCGCCCGAGTGGGAGATCGAGAACGCGGTGGCGCTCGCGAAGGCGGACGCCCTTCGACAGGCTCAGGGACCGGCCAAGAAGGCCAAGAAGATCGTGCGCAAGAAGGCTCCGACGGGCGTCGTGAACTGGGGCGAGGGCTCGTTCGAGAGGCTCGTCGAGGCTCAGCCCGAGCCGCTCGTACCCCAGCTGCAGTTGACCGCGGCGATGCTCATCAACGTGATCGCCCGCGGCGGCGACGTGTTCGCGAACGTGCGCTCGCTCGTCTTCGACAACCACCAGACCCGGGCGCAGCAGTACGCCCTCGCACGGCGCGCTCTCGCGATCTTCCGCACGCTGAAGGCCGCCGGCGTCGTGGAGACCGACGGCGACGGCATCCGTCTCACGGTCGACCTGCAGCCGAACTTCGCGCTCAACCAGCCGCTCTCGCCGTTCGCGCTCGCCGCGATCGAACTGCTCGATCCGACGGATGCCCCGGGCGCGGCCGGCACCGGACACTACGCGCTCGACGTCGTGAGCGTCATCGAGGCGACGCTCGACGACCCGCGCGCGGTGCTCGCGCAGCAGGAGTTCAAGGCCCGCGGCGAGGCGGTCGCCGCGATGAAGCGGGATGGGCTCGAGTACGACGAGCGCATGGCGCTGCTCGAAGAGGTGACGTACCCGAAGCCGCTCGCCGAGCTGCTGCAGCAGGCGTTCGAGGTGTTCGCGTCGAGCCAGCCGTGGGTGCGCGACTTCGAGCTGTCGCCGAAGTCGGTCGTGCGCGACATGTTCGAGCGCGCGCTGTCGTTCGGCGAGTTCATCTCGTTCTACCAACTGGGTCGCAGCGAGGGACTCGTGCTTCGCTACCTGAGCGACGCGTACCGTGCGATCCGCCAGACGGTGCCCGTCGACGCGCAGACGCCCGAGCTCGTCGACGTGATCGAGTGGCTCGGCGAGCTCGTGCGGCAGGTCGACTCGAGCCTCGTCGACGAGTGGTCGGCGCTCATCGCGCCGCCCGACGACCCGGATGCCCCGATCGTCCCGCCCGCGCCGCCATCGATCCTCACCAACCGCCGTGCGTTCGTCGTGCTCGTGCGCAACGAGCTCTTCCGCAGGGTGCAGCTCGCCGCGCTCCAGCGCGACGACGAGCTCGTCGAGCTCGACCCCGACGTCGACTGGCCGGCGGCGCTCGACGTCTACTACGACGAGCACGACGAGATCCTCACGGGCGGACCGGCGCGCTCGCCGCGGCTCGTCACGATCGACGACACGGATGCCGCGGCATCCGGTGTGTGGCGGGTCGAGCAGACCATCGACGACCCCGAGGGCAACCACGACTGGCGCATCCGAGGAGTCGTCGACCTCGCGGCCTCAGAGGAGGAGGGCACCGCGGTCGTGCGGATCACCGAGGTGCTGCGGCTCGGCTGACGTCAGCCCCGGGGCTTCCTGCCCGGGGGTCGAGATTGCGCGAACAACGGACGGATGCCGCCGCGGGTGGTGGTTCGCGCAATCTCGGCGGGATGGGGGTGGGGCGGGCGTCGGCTCCTCCCCAGCGGGCGGAACGGGCGGGTTGTGCGGGGGGGGCGGGCGGGACGGCCGGGGCGTCGGATGCCGCGGCTACCCTGGACCGCGTGACTGATCAGCCGGGCGACCCGTACGCCGACCTCGACTGGGCCGACGTCGACGCGCCGCCCGACGACTCGTGGGCGCCGCCCGAAGACGGGTGGATGCCGCCGCCCGACGAGTTCGCCCCGCCGCCGTCCGGCGACCTGTTCGACGGCACTCCTCGGCGCGATCACACCGGTGCCGACCCGCGCGACGTGCTGCGCGAGGTGTTCGGCTACGACGCGTTCCGCGGCGACCAGTCGGCGATCGTCGATCACGTGGTCGCGGGGGGCGACGCCGTCGTGCTCATGCCGACCGGCGGGGGAAAGAGCATCACCTACCAGGTGCCCGCACTCGTGCGACCGGGCACCGGCCTCGTGATCAGCCCGCTCATCGCACTCATGCACGACCAGGTCGACGCGCTCGTCGCGAACGGCGTGCGAGCCGCGTACCTCAACTCGACGCAGGCGCCCTTCGAGCGCGCCGCCGTCGAGCGGGCCTACCTCGCAGGCGAGCTCGATCTCATCTACGTCGCGCCCGAGCGGCTGTCGGCGCCCGCGACGACGAAGCTGCTGCAGCGGGGCCGGTTGAGCGTCATCGCGATCGACGAGGCGCACTGCGTGTCGCAGTGGGGCCACGACTTCCGCCCCGATTACCTCGCGCTCGGCGACCTCGGCGAGCGGTTCCCGGGCGTCCCCCGCATGGCGCTGACGGCGACCGCGACCCGCGCGACCCACCGCGAGCTCACCGAGCGCCTGAGTCTGCCCGAGGCGAAGCACTTCGTCGCGAGCTTCGACCGCCCGAACATCCAGTACCGCATCGAGCCGAAGGTCGATCCGCGGCGCCAGCTGCTCTCGTTCATCCGGTCCCTGCCCGAGGGATCGGCCGGGATCGTGTACGCGCTCAGCCGCAAATCGGTCGAGCAGACGGCCGAGTACCTGCGCGCGCAGGGGATCGACGCCCTTCCGTATCACGCGGGGCTCGAGGCATCCGTCCGGTCCGGCAACCAGGCGCGGTTCCTGCGCGACGACGGCGTCGTCATGGTCGCGACGATCGCGTTCGGCATGGGCATCGACAAGCCCGACGTGCGCTTCGTCGCCCACATCGATCTGCCGAAGTCGGTCGAGGGCTACTACCAGGAGACGGGCCGCGCCGGCCGCGACGGCGAGCCGGCGATCGCGTGGATGGCGTACGGACTCGGCGACGTCGTGCAGCAGCGGAGGCTCATCGACCAGAGCCCGGGTGACCGCGCGTACAAGATGCGCATGGGGCAGCACCTCGACGCGATGCTCGCGCTGTGCGAGACGGTCGGATGCCGCCGCCAGAACCTCCTCGCGTACTTCGGGCAGGAGTCGGAACCGTGCGGCAACTGCGACACGTGCCTCGAGCCGCCCGAGACGTGGGACGGGCTCATCGCTGCGCAGAAGCTCCTGTCGACGATCGTGCGGCTGCAGCGCGAGCGCGGACAGGCGTTCGGCGCCGGACACCTCATCGACATCCTGCGCGGCGCCGACACCGAGCGCATCCGGCAGCAGGGTCACGACGCGCTCTCGACGTACGGCCTCGGGGCAGACCTCAGCGACCAGGACTGGCGCAGCGTCGTGCGGCAGCTCCTCGCGCGCGGCATCCTCGTCGCGCGCGGCGAGTACGGGACGCTCGCGCTGGGAGATCCGGCGGCCGGGGTGCTCAAGGGCGAGACGGCCGTTCCGCTGCGGCGCGACGTGCTCGGGCGCGCCGGGTCGGCGGGCTTGCGCGTGCGCAAGGCGTCCGCCACCGCCCTTCGTCAGGCTCAGGGACCGGTTTCAGAGGAGGACCGCGAGCTCTTCGAGGCACTTCGCGCGTGGCGGGCGAGCGTCGCGCGCGAGCAGGGCGTTCCCGCCTACATCGTCTTCGGCGACGCGACGCTGCGCGCCCTCGCCGAGCACCGCCCGGCGACGCTGGCCGACCTCGACGGCATCTCGGGCATCGGGGCGAAGAAGCGCGAGGCCTACGGCGAATCCGTGCTCGAGGTGATCGCGGCCGCATGAAGGGCCGTCGCGGTCGCCGTTGGGTAGCGTGGCAGCCGTGCGCATCACGACGAGGAACGCCCAGTTCCAGGTGTGGCAGTCGCTCCTGACGAACCGGAAGACACGGCAGCGCGAAGGCGAGTTCCTCGTGCAGGGCGTCCGGCCGATCACGCTCGCACTCGAGCACGGGTGGGACTTCCGTGCCGTCGTCTTCGACGCGAGTCGAAAGCTCTCGCGCTGGGCCACAGGGGTCCTCGAGAGCACGCGATCCGCGCGACAGGTCGCGATGTCGCCCGAGCTCATCGCGGAGCTCGGTGAGAAGTCCGAAGGCCCGCCCGAGCTCATCGCCGTCGTCGCGATGCGTCCGGACCGGTTCGACCGCATCGTCCCGGGGGAGGGGCTCCTGACCGTCGTCTTCGATCGCCCCACCCAGCCGGGCAACATCGGGTCCCTCATCCGCTCGGCCGACGCGTTCGGGGCGACGGGCGTCATCGTCACCGGGCACGCGGCCGACGTGTACGATCCCAAGTCCGTCCGCGCGAGCACGGGATCGCTGTTCGCGGTCCCGACGATCCGCATCCCGTCGCCCCGCGACGTGGTCGACTGGGCGGGTCGGCTCCGCCCGCGGCCGCTGCTCGTCGGGACGGATGAGGCGGGCAGCGTCGACGTCGACGGCCACAACTTCCGCGGGCCGCACGTCATTCTCATCGGCAACGAGACGTCGGGCCTCAGCACCACATGGCGAGAGGCTGCGGACCTGATGGTGCGCATTCCGATGGTCGGCTCGGCGAGTTCGCTCAACGCCGCCAACGCCGCGACGGCCGTGCTCTACGAGGCGGCCCGGCAACGGCGTCGGCACGGGCGATGATCCTGCGCTGAGTCAACGGGCGCGCACCCGCGAACCGCGCAACACGTCTGCCGTTCGACGGGAGAGTTCCTCTGACGGCACCTCGTCGGCCTCTAGGCTGTCGCGAGCGGGCAAAGGAGCTCGCGACAGCGAAGGCGCGCATCGGGAGGGATACGTGGCTCTCAGCAACATCGAGATCGCTCAGGCGGCACACCTCGAGCCCATCGGCACGATCGCAGCGAGACTGGGCATTCCCGACGAGAGCATCGTGCCGTACGGGCACTACAAGGCGAAGGTCGCGCTGTCATACCTCGAGTCACTGCGCGACAGACCGCAGGGCAAGCTGGTCCTCATGACAGCGGTCTCGCCGACGCCCGCCGGCGAAGGCAAGACGACGACCACGGTCGGCCTCGGCGACGCCCTCACCCGGCTCGGTGAGAAGGCGATGATCTGTCTGCGCGAGCCCGCGCTCGGTCCCGTGTTCGGCATGAAGGGCGGTGCCGCAGGCGGTGGCTACGCGCAGGTCGTGCCGATGGAGGACATCAACCTCCACTTCACGGGCGACTTCTCCGCGATCGCGGTCGCGACGAACCTGCTCGCCGCGCTCATCGACAACCACATCCACCACGGCAACGCGCTCGGCATCGACGTGCGCCGCGTGACGTGGCGCCGCGTGCTCGACGTCAACGACCGCGCGCTGCGCGACATCGTCTCGGGCCTCGGGGGTCCGGGCAACGGCTACCCGCGCGAGTCGGGCTTCGACATCGTCGTCGCGAGCGAGGTCATGGCGGTGTTCTGCCTCGCGCGCAGCCTCGCCGACCTCAAGGAGCGCCTCGGCGAGATCGTCATCGGCTACACGCGCGACCGCAAGCCGGTGCGCGCGCGCGACCTCAAGGCGCACGGTGCGATGACGGCGGTGCTGCGCGACGCGCTCGCGCCGAACCTCGTGCAGACGATGGAGCACACGCCCGCGTTCGTGCACGGCGGCCCGTTCGCGAACATCGCGCACGGCTGCAACTCGCTCATCGCAACGGCGTCCGCACTCCGCCTGGCGGACTACGTCGTCACCGAGGCGGGCTTCGGCGCCGACCTCGGCGCCGAGAAGTTCATCGACATCCTGTGCCGCTCGTCGGGGCTGTGCCCGTCGGCCGCGGTCATCGTCGCAACCGTGCGCGCGATGAAGTACCACGGTGGCGTCGAGGTCGCCGATCTGCCGACGGAGAACGTCGACGCCCTGCGCCGCGGCACGGTCAACCTCGTGCGCCATCTCCGCACGGTGCGCGAGACGTGGGGCATCCCCGCGGTGGTCGCGATCAACCACCGCGCGGAGGATTCGGATGCCGAGGTGCAGGCGCTCATCGAAGCGGTCGAGGCCGCCGGCGCGAAGGCCGTCGTCGCCAGGCACTTCGCCGAAGGCGGCGCCGGCGCGGAAGACCTCGCGCGCGAGGTCAAGCGCCTGTGCGACGGCGAGGCGCCCGACCTGACCTTCACCTACCCCGACGAGGCGACGCTGTGGGAGAAGATGCGCGCGATCGCGACGCGCATCTACGGGGCATCCGACATCACCGCCTCGACCGCAGTGCGCGCGCAGATCCGGCGCCTCCAGGAGGAGGGCTACGGCGATTACCCGGTGTGCGTCGCGAAGACGCAGTACTCCTTCTCCACCGATGCGAAGCTGCGCGGAGCCCCCGAGGGGCACGTCGTCGACATCCGCGAGGTGCGACTCGCCGCCGGTGCGAAGTTCATCGTGATGATCTGCGGCGACATCATGACGATGCCAGGCCTTCCCGCCGTACCCGCCGCCGACTCGATCGACGTCGACGACGAGGGGCGCATCGTAGGGCTGTTCTGAGCGGCGCGACCGGCGTGTGCGGCCCGCGTTACGCTCGCTGACATGGCGCTCACCGACATCCCGTTCCAGACGATGGAGGGCGAGACCAGGACGCTCGCCGACTTCGGCGGCAAGGCCCTCCTCATCGTCAACGTGGCCAGCCGCTGCGGCCTCGCTCCGCAGTACGCGACGCTCGAGCGTCTGCAGCGGGAATACGGCGATCGCGGTCTGCAGGTGCTCGGCTTCCCGAGCAACCAGTTCCTGCAGGAGCTGCGCAGCAACGACGCCATCAAGGAGTTCTGCTCGACGACGTACGGCATCACGTTCCCGATCTTCGATCGCATCCGCGTGAACGGGCGGAAGGAGCATCCGCTCTACACCGAGTTGAAGAAGACACCGGATGCTTCCGGCAGAGCCGGCCGGGTCACCTGGAACTTCGAGAAGTTCCTCGTCGCGCCCGACGGCACCGTGAAGCGCTTCCGCCCGCACACCGAGCCGGACGATCCCACGGTGATCGCCGCGATCGAGGAGGCACTGCCGCGCTGACGCTCACCTGTCGTATGGGAACGTCCGTACGCGCTCGACGCGGAACCGGTGCGGCAGTGCGTCGAGGTCGCGCGTTCCGTCCGCGCGCGGGAACTCGAACACGTCGAGCATGAGCTGCACCGGATAGTCGATGCGCTGCGCGACCGTCTTGACCCATCGGTGGTCGATGTAGAACCGCAACTCGTCGGGCGTCCATGCGACGGCGTAATCGTGGAACCCGGTGAGGTCACCCTCCACACGCACCTTCGCAAAATCGGTCGTGAGCTTCGGGTCGTTCTGCGCCTTGACGCCGACTCCGACGAGGCCGCCCGTGTCGTCCATCTCGGAGCCGAAGATCTCGGCGATGCAGATCTCACCCGAGTGCTCCGGCTCGTCTTCGAAGCCGATCGGCCAGAAGGCGACCATGACGTCGGGGTGGCGGATCGCTGCCATGCGGACTTCGATCACGCCGTGCTGCACGAGGTGCAGTCGGCGCTCGGGCTGTGCCTCGCGCACGACGAGATCTGGGCGGAAGCGGTGCTGCCCGATCCTCGATCCGACCGGTCCGGAGTATTCGCCGGTCTGCAGGTGGGAGACACGGATGCCGCCATCGAAGTCCGGCGACCACGGCGGGGTGTCGGCGTCGATGAGGAGCTCGAGCCCGGACGGCGCGACCGAGTACCGCGACCCGGTGCGCTCGCGGGACGACCAGTGCGGCAGGTAGTACGGCCACCACACGGTCTCGTCGAGCACGCCCTCGTCGAAGTGCTCGTCGAGGTCGGGCGCGCGGCCGTCGAGGTCGAGCGGCATCTCGGGGTCACCCATGCGGTCATTGTGCTCCCCGCGGGCGACATCGTCACCCGCGAGAGTCACCACCGCATCGTCGTGCGACTCACCAGGGCATGGGGCCGTGCTTCGACACGTACGTCCCCGTCGGTCCGTCGGGTCCGATCTTCGCCATCCGCACGATGATCTCCGCGCCCTCCTCGACCGTCTGGGTCCCGGTGTTGCCGTTGAGATCCGTCTTCGTATAGCCGGGCTCGACCGCGTTGATGCGCATCTCGGGCAGTGCCTTCGCGAGCTGGACCGTGATGACGTTGACCGCGGTCTTCGAGGCCGGGTAGGCGATGCCCTGGTAGAAGTGCGTGAAGCTCTGCGGATCGCTCAGCATCGACAGCGACGCGAGGCCGCTGGACACGTTCACGATCACGGGTGCCGGCGAGCGGCGGAGGATCGGCAGGAACGCGTGGGTCACCCGCATCACACCGAACACGTTCGTGGCGAACACCGCCTGCAGGTCGGCCGCGGTGGTGTCCACCGGCGACGGGATGCTGTTGTCGGGCAGCCGCGGCTCGACGCCGGCGTTGTTGATGAGCACATCGATTCCGCCCGCATCCGCAATGGTCTTCGCAGCGGCGTCGACCGAGGCGTCGTCCGTCACGTCGAGCTGCACGAACTCCGCGCCCAGCTCCGAAGCCGCTGTGCGTCCGCGCTCCTCGTCGCGCGCGCCGATGAAGACGCGATGTCCGGCGGCGATGAGCTGCCGCGCGGTCTCCTTGCCGATTCCCTTGTTCGCTCCGGTGATGAGTGTCGTCGTCATGCCTTCGACTTTCGATGGAAGTCGAAGGCTCAGCCAGGTCCCCCGTTTTCCTGAGACTGACAGGGCCAGGATGAGCGACGCCGGCTCCCGGATGCGCGCGGATAATGGCTCCGTGGCGACCTGGGATCTCGGCCGGGCGATCCGGTCATGGCGTGACCGGGTGACCCCCGAGCAGGCGGGTCTTCCCGGTGGGCGGCGCCGCCGTGCGCCGGGGTTGCGGCGCGAGGAGCTGGCCGGCCTCGCGGGCATCAGCATGGACTACCTCACGCGTCTCGAGCAAGGCCGCGCGACCTCCCCGTCGGCGCAGGTCGTCGAAGCCCTTGCCCGTGCACTGCGGCTCAGCGACGCGGAGCGTGAAGTGCTCTTCCACCTGGCGGGGCTGACGGTGCCCGGCCCGGGAATCGTCCCGACCCGGATCAGCCCGAGCGTGCAGCGGCTGCTCGATCGGTTCACGCACACGCCGACCGTCGTCTTCGACGCGACATGGACGCTCGTCACGGCGAACCCCGCGTACAACGCACTGATGGGCGACACGACGCGCCGGTCCGGGCTGGAGCGCAACGCCGCGTGGCGGTATCTGCACGGGCTTCCGAACCGCGTGCGGATGTCGGCCGACGAGCGCGATCGCCTCGCCGAGCAGCTCGTCGCGGATCTCCGCGCAGCCGCGGCGCACTATCCCGACGATCCGCGCGTGAGCGAGCTCGTCGAGGCCATCGTCGAATCAAGCGCCCGGGCGGCCGAGCTGTGGCGGGCCGGAGGCGGCACGACCGATCATCCGCCCGCCCGCCGCAAGGTGATCGACCACCCGCAGGTCGGGCCGATCGAGCTGGACTGCGACACCCTCATCGTCGCGGGCGATGACCTGCGCATCATGATCTACACCGCCGAGCCCGGCAGCGAGGACGCGAGCCGTCTCGACCTCGCGATCACCCTCGGAACCCAGCAGTTCACCGCACGATGAGTCGCGCGGCTGTACGTCGCCCTGTCGGGACCGCACAACCTCCCGGGTCGACGGTCGTCGGATGCGTTGTACAACATGTCCAATCGACTTTGCGCGAAGTTGTGGGAGTCCTACCGTCAGAGTGACTTCCCCTATCGATGCCGAAAGGTGATCACCCATGGCAGACGCCGCCGTCCGCATCAAGAAGCCCGCCACCAGCAAGCGCACGCCCGCCGGAGGCGCCC